>Ga0255426_10008_pt1 | contig 49809 bp, 45 predicted proteins | sample ANMaggSeSYBR02J9_FD_182666 | JGI IMG/M metagenome (GOLD analysis project Ga0255426, IMG submission 182666) | Sediment cell enrichment communities from methane seep in Santa Monica Basin, California, United Staets - ANME aggregate JGI... | ecosystem: Environmental > Aquatic > Marine > Cold seeps >...
ATCCAGACAAGCTGTGATGTATAGTTGGGGAAGTTATTTCGTCCCCGTTCCTTAACACTATCTATTTTTTTATATGAAGCGTACAGCAGTCTGCTGTCAAGCAACAGATTTAAAGCGGTATGGTTCTACATAAGTGAAAGGGATGCGCTTTGTCGGAGATTCCTGAAAAAACGATAGTTTCAAAAATTGATTAACAGGCCCTGTCATCAGCGCACGAACCACTATTTCGCGCAAATTGTTTGGCAATTCCTCAAGCTTATCAAGAGGATAACTACGCGGCCCATACTCCGTACGTTCCGAAAGAATCGAAAAATGGAGAAGTGTCAAACTGACAACACGCCCACTTGTCTGATTGAGTCGCAGCAGAATTTGGTCTGTAAGTTCAACACCTGTTGCTGGCTCATTCTCTCCAAAAAAGATGTCCAGCATATCTCCGTTTTCATCATATACCAAGCGTATCGTTTCCCCACTTGCGACCTTTACTTCCTTTCGATGTAATTTCAAATCGCTCATACTCTTACCTTTTCGGCACAATATAGTTTGCCCAGCCTGTAACCACAAAATTGTTAGAAACGTAATTGCCCACCTTGTCCAGTTGGGTTTTGAAAATGACAACGAGATGATTGTTCTCTGGTAGTAACGCGTCAAATTACCACCACCAGAGGTGGTGGCTTGTTTTAATTGTCCTGGAAGGTACCCTGTTTTTAGTGCCTAAAGTGAGCTAAAGTGCCTAAAATGCCTAAAGTTAAGGAATGCGCTTAGGGCGCTGCCAATTTTAAATCTATAAGTGATTAAAATTAGTCTGCATAATCTTGGCCAGGGTTAAAAAATTCATTCATCTTTTATAGGTTCGTTTATGCCGCCACCCTAACAGCGAAAAGGAGTTTGCAAAGCCCAGTAGCTTTGAGTTATCAATCAGCATGCCGAAGGCATACCACAACTTTAGGCACTTTAATATACTTTAGGCATTTTAGGCACTTAGGTCTAACTAATTCCTATAACGGTAGAACCTTCTTATGGTACCACTACCAGAGGTAGTGGTTTAGGCCGATTAATAAATCTTTCAGTGCAGTGGAAAGGATATTGATTCTCATTCGAAACGTTCCCGAAGTTCCTTTTTTGCAGGTTGCCAGTCAACAATAGTCTCTTCACTGTCCAGATAATCGCTGGCATCGAATGGAGCTATACCTGGTTGATTAATTTTGTTCATGTTTCCATTCCTCTGTTACCAATTGATAATACCTAAATTGAGCGATTTTTTACTCGATCTGCGCTGATCTCTTGCGCATAAAGTCTTCGCAAAAATCCTCGACATATCCACGGGTATGCCTGCGGTTTTTGCAAATCTTTATGCATCAAGATCTCAGCACATATCTTCGCAAAAAATCGCTCAACTTAGGTAATAGCATCCAATTGACTATAATTTCAGGTGGTTTGAGTTTTCGTTCAGGCACTATTTAGTCTCATTTTAGGATATAACGAGGTTTGGAATTATGCCAGACTTTTATTTCTCCTTGCGCAAGGACGTCGTCATCCCTGGAAATCGTTCCTTTTATTACACCAAAATCGCCGTATTTTGCATATTTGTAAACAGATATTGTCAATTTGTCTCCAACCCTTGATTGTTTTAGAATTTCGAAATTTTTTGCACCCAACAGGAATCCTTCTGGTGCCGACTCTGATATGCCAAGCTGCTTAAAGCCGTTGAGAGCCGCTATCGATTGCGCCATCATTTCAAGATAAACAGCATCATCAACAATACCGTCTTCTCCAACAAACAGCATGTCTTTCTGTATCATTACTGATACATCTGCACATCTTTCAGATACACTGATTAGTGTATCAATAACTTTCATCGGGGATTTTTGGGGGATAATTTCATCAACTGCGACAGGCAAATGAACAATTTCATCCTGCCGGTCAATGTTTTTCCAGCACAAGGGATCTGATGCAAGATAATCGCCGGTTAATTGATATGCAGCTCCCCGGCAGCCATAACAATACTCAGCTTTTTCACAGGTACTGCAGGGCCCCTTTATTGTATTGAGATGATTCTTTAAATCACAGAGAACCTCGCTGTTTTTTATAATATTTCTAAGCTGTTGGTTGCGAATATTGCCTATTGGTATGCCAACTCCGACACAAGGCATAACATTGCCGGTTGATGTAACAAGGCAGGAAAACTGGTGCCGCAGACATCTGTTCCCAATTAGTGGCGGTTGTGGATCCCAGTCTTGACCATACTTACTGCGATCAATCTCTGAAATCCTGGTAAAAATATCATAGAGCTCTTTTGGGTTAACATATAACCATTCGTTATGTTTTGCATTTTCTTGAGGTGTAATAATTTCGAAATATGGGGCTATCTTCTGATCTCTAAGCCATGTCCACATTGTAATCAGTTCATTAATATTATGCCGGCAAATAATCGTACTGACAGCGAGGAATTTTTCTTCCGAAGGATATCCTGCCTTTTTTAAATTATGCAGAGCTTGTTGAATAAGGGTAAAAGCGCCTTTTTTACCAGCAAGTGTATCCTGAATATTTTCATTAAATGAATTCATTTTTAAAACAACACGCACGTTGTTATCGTATAATTGCCTTGCGAAGTCTTCGGTAATTTTAGTCCCATTTGTAAATATTTCAACTTCGAGTTTCTGTTTCTTGATAAACTCTATCATTTCAAGAAGATTGGGATATAATGTTGGTTCACCTCCAAGAATAATAATTTTTCTTGCTCCCATGTCTTTTGCCTGAAGGATGACATCGCATATTTCTTCTTTTGAAAGCTCATTCTCAGGATATGAATTATGCGGCACATAACAGTAAGGACAGCGAAAATTGCAATGCAGGCTGAATTCAATCTCCATTGAAAGAAGATTACCGTTTTGTACTGCGTTTTCAATATCTGCAAGGGGAAATTCAAAATTTGAGATTCGGCTATGGCAACTAACCATATTGTTTATCTCCTGTCTATGAAACGAACAGGTTTCCTTGACTTGGGAGTATATACCTGTTGTGCTAATTTTTCTTTATCAGTAATTATGAGTTTGGGCTTGACTCTAAGTTTTGCCTGAAGTTTATTTTGTATTATTTCGCAATTACACGAATTTTCATTTACCGTTACATATATGGTTATATTGTCGGACAAATCGGTTTCACTGGATACTATAAGATAATAATCGTCAATGCCATTAATTTCTTCCAGAGCTGAATATATCGACTGTGGATATACAGTGGTGCCGCGAACTTTCATCATTTGTTTTTTTCTTCCAAGTATAGGTCCAAGCCTTGCAGAATAACGTCCGCAGGGGCATTGCTTATCGATTAAAAAGCTTATATCACCGGTTTTAAAACGAACAAGAGGCATCCCTTCAACAGATAGCGGAGTAACAACGACTTCACCTGTATGTTCAGAGGAAAGAACCTTGCCGTTTTCATCAACAATTTCTACAACAGCTAAATCCGGATGGAGGTGCCCCCCTTGTTGAGCGGTGCATTCACAGAAGGTTGTGACTGTTTCTGTTGATGCATAAGTTGAAAATGTCTTTGCCTGCCATATCTCTTCTAAATCCCGGACAATTTTTAGTGGTTCAAGGTTATAATTTCGTAAAGGTTCACCTATACATACGAGCTTGGAAACAGCAGTTTTTACTGGATCTATATTATTATTTTGAAGGTATAATCCTAATTTTTTTAAGAATGTCGGCACACCAACAATTACAGAGGGATTCATCCTTAAAATAATATCTTTCTGGCTTTCCAGAGTATTTAGACCGTTTCTTATTGCTGTTGCGCCGAGACTGCGTATTCCCAGAAAATAAGCCAGGCCGGCAACAAAACATCGATCCATCGTGCAGGTCAGCAAAACTATATCATTTGCCGTAATCTTGCATCCGGCGAATGACTTTTTTTCGTTATATGCGAGGCGGTTTAAATCATAATCCGTATATATTATGCGTGTTGGGCAGCCTGTTGTTCCGGATGATAAAACAACATCAACAATATTAACAGGCGAAACTGCACAAAAATCATTATTGTATTTTTCAATATCTGATTTATCGGTAAATGGGAGTTCACAAAGTTGTTCAAGTCTTATGCGTTCAAAGTCAATACATGAATCTTTTAGAATCCTCTGATAATACGGAGAATGCTTGCTGCAGTAAACAAGATGATCGTGAAGCCTTTTTTCTTGAAGTTTTCTTATGATGTGAGGCCCGGAAAACTCTATATCCATGTATTGTTTCAATTCCATCATTCTTTCCTGTCCATTACGGCTACCTCTTCGGATATAATATTTCGTACCATGTTCTTTAATTTAAAAGGTTTAAGATTTTTAAATTCTTCCCATTTTATTGCCGGCAATTTATGTATTTTTATCTTTCCGGGTCTGAGTAAAAAAGAACCTCGTGGAGGAATATTTTCGTTACCGCTAATACATACCGGCACAATCGGGCATTTAGCTTCAAGGGCAACGCGAAAAATCGAACCATGAAACTGGCCCATTGACTTGCCTCCTGAGCGGGTTCCTTCTGGAAATACAATAATGGAAACCCTCTGTTTCAGCAACTTAGCCGCCTGTTTTGAGAATTGTTTAAAAGGCATCTCATTAATACTTAAATAGCCGGCCCAGCGAGCATAAATACCCAAAACAGGCAATCGAAAAGGCCAGATATTCACAATCTGAATAAATTCATACGGCAGGCAGGCCATTAAAAAAGGATCTGTGGCAGATTTATGATTACAAACGAAAATATAAGGCCCTGTCCCAAAGTTTTTTTCATAATCTTTATAGTAGATCCTGATCAACGGAAAAGGAAGTACTTTTATAACTAACATTCCGTACCAGCTTATGGCTCGGCGGAACCACTTCATGGTATTACGATGCGACATAAATAATGAAAAATATGCAACAAGGAGAGTTAGCGCAGGGATAGCAATAGCTGAGTACAGAAAAAATAAAAAGTAAAACAAAATATTAAAAATGATCAGCTTTAAGCCTTTAATGTTTTTCATTTTTCAAACTTAGAATAAACCGGTAAACATCCTCCAGGGTTCTAATATCCCTGACTCGCTCATCATTACGAATTTTAACGCCGAACTTTTGCTGAAGAGCAACAATTAGATCAACAATATCCAGGCTGTCCAGCCCCAGGTCTTCAAATATATTCATTTTGGGCTGAAGTTTTTCTGTTTCTATCTCAAACGACTCTTCAAAAACCTGGTTTGTCATTGCAATTATTTCGTTTTCTGTGATTTCTTGTTTCATAAACTTTCTAATATCTAATCTTTATAATTAACTATCCGGTTTATATTATTTATAATAGTTTACCACGGATTTTCACGGAATTACACTGAATTATCGTAATTGTTCAGGAGTTACACTTATTGTTTACAATTTTCAGTGAAACTCCGTGTCGTTCCGTGGTGAGCTTTTATTATTTTAATTTTTTACATACCAGTACGGAATTTATACCACCGAATGCAAAACAGTTTTTAACCATAATTGAAATATCTTTAGAAACAGCTTCCATTACATGATTGATACCCTGACAGTCAGGACTAACATTGTCTAAGTTCAGGGTAGGATATATTATTCCTTTCTCCATCATTGCAAGCGATACAATCAATTCCAGCGACCCTGATGCACCCAAGGTGTGTCCTATATAGCCCTTTAGGCTGCTTACAGGTGTTAAATCGCCCAAGACTTCCTTTATTGCTTTTGCTTCTTCTCTGTCTCCCTGTATGGTTGCTGTTGCATGGGCATTAATATAATCAACCTCTTTAGGAGAAACGTTTGCACTTGCCAGCGCTTCTCTGACACACGAAGCTATCGAATTTTTATCGGGCTGGCTTACATGAACACCGCTTCCACAAGTATGATAACCTAAAATTTCTGCGTATATTTTTGCATTTCGTTTTAAGGCGCGTTCGTATTCTTCAATTACCAATATTCCGCTTCCTTCGCCGCAGACCAGTCCATCGCGGTCTCTGTCAAAAGGCCGGGGCGTTTTATATGGTTTGTCGTTATAGTTTGACGACGTTGCAAAAAGAACATCAAAAGAACCGGTGACCGTAGGATGAAGTTCTTCCGCACCACCACAAAGAACAGCATCCTGTTTCCCAAGCCTTATTAAGTCATAGCCTGCATTGACTGCCTGCAACGCTGATGCACAGGCTGCCGAGGTCGCAAGAACGCAACCTGTAATGCCCAAACACTGTGATACATTCATGGCCGCCGTATGTGAAACACACTGAAAAAACTTCATCGATGAAAGCTGGGTCAAATCTTTTTTAGGCAGCATGATTTCAAATGTTTCATTAAGACTTTTGGCGCTTCCCATTGTTGAGCCGATAATACATCCAATACGGCCTGAAGTTAATTCTTCATGTTTTATACCCGCGTCTGATAGAGCCTGCTCTGTTGCCTGCACAGCAAAAATACTCATTCTGCCCATTGAGCGTCTGTTTTTGCGCGGTATGGCTTTTTCGTTTATTAATTCCGCAGGTGCACCGACAAGACTGCGCAGGCCAATATATTGATCCCATCCTTCCATATAATGGACAGCGCTTCTTCCCTCCTCAATGCCTTTGACTAGTGAAGAAACATCATTGCCCATAGCCGAAACAGCGCCGACACCTGATATGACAACTCTTTTCAACTGTCTAATTCCCGCCCAATAAAACGATTGTAATCGTCTTTGCCGATTACAGCCCGTCCAACAATAAAAGATGACATCATTGCGCCTACAAGACCCGGTAATACGGAACTCTGACCGGCAGCATACACATTTCGCAGGGGAAGCTTGCCAAAAAGATTAAATTGCCCGATTTTTTGTTTGACTCCATAAGCCGAACCATGAGGGGAATGCAGATAATCTCTGAATGTTAATATAGATGCAGCCGTAACTACTTTAAATGAATCACTATATTCCGGATAAGTATCGATAAGGCGTTTGCTTATATTATTAATGCGTTCTTGCTTGTATTTCATGTAGCCGTTTGGGCGTTTTTCTTGTTTTGAATTTTTCCAGGCTTCAACATGTTCCGGGAAAGAAACTTCAAGGGCATTCAACACCATGTATGATTTGGCATTGAGCGTTTCCGTGTTTTTCATGATTACCATTGCAGGCGGGCCTGGATTATACGGGTCTATTAATAAGTTAATGTCAGTTGTTGGGAACAGGGAAAGAATTGTTGGCTCAAACGTATCAGAAGCATCATCTGATTCCACAATTCCGTAAACAGAAAAGAAACCTGCCGATGGTTCAAAAGACTTAACTCGTTCTATAAAAGCCTTGCTCAAATGTTTCTGTGGAAGGATCTTTAAGATTTCTTGAGGATGAATTGTAAAAATACAGTGTTTACAGGAGATTTCATCTCCATTGTTCAAAACAAAGCGTCCAACATGATCATTTTTTATATCAATACATTCCTTGATAAAGCTACTGCACATAACATCAATATTAAATTTCGCAAAACGTTCTTTGAAGGCTTTGATAAAGGCATCTCCACCGTTTTTAACGCGCGACATGGACTTATACAGGTCGTAACTGACACGACTGTGGTTTGCAAACGAAATTTCTGCAGGCTTAACTCCGTGGCACATGCAGAAACCAGACAGCAATCCTTTGAGCAGACGATTGTCAGTTAAGCTGTTCAGGACTTTGTCAAGGCTTATATAATCCTCATTTATAACATTCGGAGAAAGAGTGATGTTACGCAAATCCATTGAAACTGTTTTGGAACAGACATCTTTGACCATATCAAAATAACGGTCAATAGCGGTTGTTTCTGATGGAAAATAATCCTTGAATTTTGAAATAATTGCCTGGTAACCGACCGGTAGGTCAAATACAGCCTGTTCTTTTTCGAAAACAAAACGGTTATTTTTACCCTGTGCAATATAAACCGGTCTGATATAATCATGGATCCCAAGAACGGTCAGCATATCGTGAAGAATTCCGTTCTTATAAAATCCACCGGTAAAATGAAAGCCCGTATCAAAAGGAATGCCTTTTCTATAAAACCTTGTTAGTGATCCACCAATATGCTTATTTTTTTCAAGAAGCAGAACGGAATGACCGTTCATGCCAAGCAAAAGAGCAAGCGTTAATCCGCTAATACCGCTTCCCACAACTATATTATCATACTTTTTCAATTTATATGGCCAGGCCTCCGTTAATGCCGATAACCTGACCGTGAATATACATATTTTCCTCGCTGCATAAAAAATTAACGACCGATGCAACATCTGTGGAATTTCCAAAACGATTAAGCGGAATAAGTGGTAAAATTTTTTCTTTTGAGAGATCTTCGGTCATATCTGTTTCAATCACTCCTGGAGCAACTACATTAACAATAATATTTCTCTTTCCAATTTCCCTTGCCAATGCTTTTGCAGCACCAATCAACCCTGCTTTTGATGCAGAGTAGTTTGCCTGACCAGCTTGACCGATTTGGCCTGAAGTGGAAGAAACTACAATGATTCGTCCCTGCTTCTCACGAAGCATTGAAAACAATATAGCATGCATGACATTGTAAAATCCATCAAGATTTACAGAAAGAACTGAATCCCATTCTTCCTTTGTCATCCACATCATAAGGTTATCACGGGTTATGCCTGCATTATATATCACTACATCAGGTGGATTATCATCTGCTTTTTTTTCTAAGGCTGCCTCTGTTTCTTTATAATCAGAGACATCAAATGAAAGAGTTTGACATAATCTCCCTATTTTTTCTATTTCTTCTTTTGTCTTTTGAGCAGCCTCATGATTACTACGATATGTAAGCCATATGTTAAAGCCAGACTTGGCAAGACGAATTGCTATTGCTTTCCCGATCCCTCGGCTTCCGCCGACAACTAATGCAATTTTTTCATTATTGGATTTATTTTCCATCCTTGTATTTTTAAAATCCTTAGTTATTTCGTCCACGTTCCTAAATAAGTTGTCATTACTTAAAAAAAAATAATATAACCAAATACAATTAAAGGCGTCAATAAATTTTTGATTTACAGGTCGCTGGATTAGATTATTTGCAATAATTAGAATTAATTGAGATATCAAGGTGTTTTGCATAAATTGTTTTTACGCAGGTCTCTGGCAGGTCAGAAACAAGGGCTTGGCAAAATACCTTGGCCTTCCGTTAATCAATCACAAACCGGACAATTCATTTGCTATGAAAACCGGACATCTTGAAATGCTGTTGACAATAATTTCTTTAGAGTATTGACATACAAGCAGCTTTTTGCCATACTTATGTTCATTTCAAACACCAACAAAAAGCAAATTCCTATCACTGAGGAAAGGAGCATAGTATGTCAAAAGGGCTGGTTAAATGCGTATCGTGGTTTCTTGTTGTCGGGATGTTTGCATTGGGTATTGTACCCAGAGTTGATGCAGGGCTTTCACCTTCAGAGATAATCGTTTTTTCGCAGGCTGACAGGACTTCTCATCTCCAAAACATTCAAAAAATTCTTGAGACAAAGATGGTAGGCAAAAGGCTCCAACAACTCGGCCTATCGCAGGATGATATTCTGATGAGGTTAAGCAGGCTAGATGATAAACAGATTCACAGTATCGCCTTAAAACTCGATGAAATCAGAGTTGGCGGCAACGGCTTCGAGGTTCTGGTGGTGATTCTTCTCATAGGAATATTAGTTGGAGTTTGGTTTTATGTTTCAGGCAAGAGAATTATTATTCAAAGCAAGTAGCACTCATGCTCCCCAACATATATTTTTAACTTACCGTGCCTGAAAATTTGACCGGATTTATTGCGTGGGTTCGTGGATGCCTGCGCATATTTCCTTTTGTCCTCCCCCTCCTTTTTTCATGCACAGGAATTCCCGACATCAAGGAATCCACAGCATTTCAGGTAATAGAAAGTGTGCCATTTTATCCTCAGGAAGCATATCAGTGCGGTCCTGTCTCACTTGCAGGTGTTTTGAATTATTGGAGGACAGGTGTTTCTCCTGAGGATGTTGCAGGCGAAATATATAGTGAATCGGCAAAGGGCACGCTTGACATTGATATGATTTTGTATGCGGAGAGAAAGGGTCTTAAAGCCAGGCAGTATAAGGGCAGTGCTGATGATATTAAGCGCAATATTGATTTGGGCTATCCATTGATAGTCCTGGTTGATTATGGTTTCTGGGTTTATCAGCAAAACCATTTTATGGTGGTTGTCTGTTATAACAAAAATGGAATCCTTGCAAATTCAGGAAGGGATCGTCTCAAGTTCATACCTTTCAAAGTTTTTTTGAAGTCATGGGAAAGAACAAATTTTTGGACGATGCTGATAAGCCCCAAACAATGAGCTGCATGTCATATCTAAAGTGCCGGCTAACTCATATCTTGTTGCTTGGCTGTTGCTTGCTGCTGTTTTCTTCCGGTTGCGTCCTTCCAAAAATTATCGTGTTTGAAGATCCCCTGACATCTGAGGAACACTTAGAACTCGGGGTGGCTTATGAGAAAAAAGGTGAGTTTGACGGTGCAATAAAACAATACAGATTGGCAGCCAAGAAACTTCCTGTTGCTTATCTTTATCTCGGCAATGCGCATTTTCAGAAAAACGAATTGCATGAGGCAGAAGAATCATACAAAGAGGCAATCAAAAGGGACGCTCACAATGCTGATGCCTATAATAATCTGGCATGGCTCTACTATGTGAAGGGCAACAACCTCGATGAAGCGGAAAAGCTTGCCAAAAAGGCTCTCGAACTCAATCCTTCGAAAAAGAACATTTACGGCGATACACTGGAGAAAATAAGAGAAGTCAAAAAGCCTTGAAACAGGCTTCGGAATAAATGAATTTTGTGCAGTTACTATACTACGTACACCAAAAAGTTCGTTATTTATGGACAGATATGGCTCTGCTGAGTGCTGCTTTGTGTAGTTCGCCGGCTAAGTGAACAGGACTTTTTTCATAGATTGGATCCCATCCTGAAGGGTCTGCTTTGCAAAAGAACTGTGTTTCTATGCTTATGTGTTCAACAGCATCTTGCAAAGATAGATTTAAAATACGTTCCGATGCCTTCCATGTGGCACCGCAGGGAGCGCCCCGAAGTATCTTGATATCGACAATCTTTCCACCGGATGTTTTGATTGAAAATTCCGGCAAGCCGAATCTTTCTCCATAAAGGCCAAGGCAGACCTGCCTTGATAAACTGCATCATGTGGGAGGCGTAAGCACGCCCTTAATATGCGATTTTTTACCTGTTGCGACTACAGGAATCTTTTTCTTTACGCACATAACTGCAAGATCATGTGAAAGGTCGGGATGTGTAAGATAATCTAATACCAGGTCAGCTTTGATGTCTGTGGGAAGGTATTTTGTTGAATCGTCGATTACAGGGGGCAGGGATTTGTCGATTGATATTGTTTTCAGGTCAAAGAGGTTCTCTCCATATCTTATTATTCCCTGTATCTTGCTTTCTCCACTGCCGTTTTGCTGAAATACCAGGATTTTTTGGATGTATTTTCTGAGTTTGTTTTGTGATGTCATTAATCGTTCAAAGTTTTTATAATGAGAAATATTTAGGTCAAAGAATAGAGTAACGATTATATTGTGTCAACAGGGTTTTATAATAACAGAAATTTGAAAACTCAAATATGAGATTAACCAGAGGCAGCGGGCAATTAAATTTAAGAACGTCTGAAACTAGCGCATAAGTGAGCCTAAAGAAAAAAGAGTATTAATATCAGTTAGAAAAATAGAACGTTATGGCTTGAGTTTATCCTTTTAACAAAAATATACAAAAGTGCCTCTTTTTTCTTAATGCTCACTAATACGCTCAAACAGTCAGCCGTTTTAAATTTAAATGCCCACCACCTCTGGTTGTTAACAAGTTACTTTTGAGTTTTCTAATTTCTGAATAATTGTTTATAATAATATTATTGAAAAAACTTGACACAAATATAAATTGTAAATACAAAAACTCTTTTTAAAGATTTTAAAAGAGTTGAAGAGTTGAAAATGAAATTATCAGTACCTGATTATATATTAGCGATAAAGCCTTATTCTCCTGGCAAACCCCTTGAGGAGCTTGAGAGAGAATATGGTATTAGCGATTCTATCAAGCTTGCATCTAATGAAAACCCATTGGGGCCGTCTCCCTTGGCTGTAAAAGCTATCCAGGATGCGATAGGAAATCTGAACCGTTATCCAGATGGAAGCGGGCATGATCTGGTAAAAAATATTGCTGAAAAGCTTGGCGTTGCAACCGGAAACATTGTTTTAGGAAACGGTTCCGATGAGATTATCGGTATGATTACACGTGCCTTGCTGTGTCCGGGCGATGAGGCAATAATGCCTTATCCTTCATTTCTTATGTACAATATAATGATATGCTGTGCCGGAGCAACACCTGTACAGGTTCCATTAAAGTCTTTTTGTGTTGACCTGGATGGAATCAGGGACAGAATTTCATCCAGAACGCGCATGATTTTTATATGCAATCCTAATAATCCTACCGGAACCGTTGTATCAAAAAAAGATTTTAAAGACTTTCTTCAAAGCATTCCTGATGGAGTTCTGATAGTAGTGGATGAAGCTTATATTGAATTTGTACGGGATAAAAATTGTGTTAGAAGTATTGATTACCTTGATTCCGGTATTGCATTGGTTATACTTAGAACATTTTCAAAAGCTTATGGCTTGGCTGGCCTCAGAATAGGCTACGGTATTATGCCGCAAGAAATAGCGAGCCTGCTGAACAGAGTCAGGCAGCCTTTTAACGCAAATTCATTAGCACAGGTTGGTGCAGGCGCTGCGATAGAAGACAAAGCTTTTTTGGGAAAAACTTTATCTCTTGTTCACGAAGGTCTTGATTTTTTATACGAATCCCTTGACAGGATGAATATTAAATATTTTCCGACACAGGCAAACTTTTTTTTAATAGACGTTGGTAAAAATGCTGACGAGGTTTTTGAAAAAATGCTCAGGCAGGGAGTTATTGTTCGTTCAATGACATCGTATGGATATCCCAACTTTATAAGAATAAATGTTAGTCTGCATGAAGAAAATGTCCGTTTTTTAAATGCGCTTGAAAAAATAATTTAATGAAACGTTTTCTCATTACAATAGATGGCCCGGCAGGTGCCGGCAAAACAACCGTGAGCCGCAAAATTGCTGATCGCCTTAATTACAAATATATTGACACTGGCGCACTTTACAGAGGTGTTGCATTTGAGGCAAAATTTGCAGGGGTAAGCCAGTATGATGATACAGGTCTTGAGAATTTATGCAGCACCCTTAATTTAGATTTTGTAAAAGATGAAAGAGGGTTGCGCCTTTTGTCTAATAATTCAGATATTACTGATCAAATCAGGACTCCTGAAATATCGATGATGGCGTCGGCAGTTTCAGCAAGGCCGGTGGTAAGAAAATATCTTTTGGATTTGCAAAGGAATCTGGGCAGAGAAAAAGGAGTTGTATTCGAGGGACGTGACATGGGAACTGTTGTGTTTCCTGATGCTGATAAAAAGTTTTATTTAGATGCATCGCAAAAAGTAAGGGCAATAAGGCGTTATCGAGAATTAGAATCAAAAACTTTCCAGATACTTGAGGACGTTGAAAAAGAAATCGGGCTTCGAGATGAGAATGACAGAAAAAGAGAAGTGGCGCCGATGAAACCGGCTGATGATGCGGTAATAATAGATTCTACCGATCTTTCCGCTAATGATGTGGTTGAGATGATGCTGGACTATATTGGAATGGGTAAATAGAAAACGATTTAATAAAATTAATCGTTGTTTTTTGATAGTTAGTTTGTTATAAAAAAAAGGTTATGCTATTTTTTTAAATAGCAGTATTAAAAAATTGGTCAAGGGGGTATTTTGTTTCATGGATAATTCTTTAAAAAACGATTCAGCCGAACATCATCCTGGCGAGGAGGATTTGTCAGGGGTGGCGGTTGCACAACAAAACGAAGAAGAGGTTGATTTAGATAAAGCTGCTGATGATAATACATCGGAAGATGTTCAGGGTGCCAGTGCCGGTATGGAAAATTTGATGGATATGTATGAAGAAAGCTTCAAGCGTTTTGCTGAAGGTGAAGTTGTTACCGGCAGAATAATATCAGTTGATAAGGATTATGTTCTCGTTGATATAGGATATAAATCAGAAGGGCAGATACGCATTAATGAATTTAAAGATGAAAAGGGTGAGATACACGTCAACATGGGTGACGATGTAGAAGTAATGGTTGAATTCTGGGATGAAGATGAAGAGCGTGTCATCCTCTCCAAAGAAAAGGCGGCCAAGGTTAAGGTTTGGGAAGAAATAAAGAAAACTTATGATGAAGATGGAACAGTAGAAGGCGTTATTTTAACTCGTGTAAAAGGCGGTTTTTCAGTTGATATAGGAGTTCAGGCATTTTTACCTGGCTCACAGGCGGATTTGAGGCCTATTCGCAACCTTGACGATTTGGTCGGTAAGAAATTAGAATTCAAAATGTTAAAGTATAACAGAAAACGAAGTAATATAGTTTTATCAAGGCGGGCTATTCTTGAGCATGAGCGTGAGGCTAAAAGGGCTTCAACCCTGGAAGCTATTCATGAAGATAAAGTTGTTGATGGAGTAGTAAAAAATATTACCGAATATGGTGTATTCGTTGATCTGGGCGGTGTGGACGGTCTTCTTCATATAACAGATATTTCATGGGGGCGTGTTAAGCATCCATCTGAACTTTTTTCGGTTGGCGATAAGATAACCGTAAAGATTCTCAGCCTTGATATGGAGAGGGAAAGAGTATCTTTGGGCATGAAACAACTTGTCGAGGACCCCTGGCTGGCTGCTGTAGAAAAATATCCACTGGCTTCACGTATAACCGGGAAGGTTGTGAGTTTGACGGATTACGGAGCATTTGTTGAACTGGAAGAGGGTATCGAAGGCCTGATTCACGTTTCTGAAATGTCATGGACGAGAAAGATTCGCCATCCCTCCAAAGTTGTTTCTATTGGAGATATGGTTGATGCAGTTGTTCTGGATATTAAACCGGAAAACAGGCGTATTTCTCTTGGAATGAAGCAAGTTGTTCCAAATCCATGGGATGTAATCAGTGAGAAATATCCAACCGGCACAACTATTGAAGGCAAGATCAAGAATATAACGGATTTTGGGCTTTTTATCGGTATTGATGAAGGAATAGACGGCCTTGTACATATCTCCGATATTTCTTGGACAAAGCGTATTAAACACCCATCTGAGTTATACAAGAAAGGCGATGTGATTCAGGCTATAGTCCTTGATATCGAAAAGGAGAATGAAAGATTTTCTCTGGGTATCAAACAACTGCAAAGTGATCCCTGGAAAACTGTAGCAGAGCGTTATGTGGTCGGCAAGGAGATAGCGGGCACAGTTACTAATATTACCGATTTTGGAGTTTTTGTTGAACTTGAAGAAGGAATTGAAGGCCTCGTTCATGTATCTGAAATCAGTAAGGAAAAAATAAAAACTCCGGTCGGCAAGTTTGATGTAGGCGATGTTATAACTGCCAGGGTCATGAATATAAATAGTGAAGAAAGAAGAATAGGTCTTTCAGTTAAACGGCTTGAGGTTGATGATGAGCATGGTCTTTTAAGCGAATATGTAAACAACGCGAGGCCTGCAACTTCAACTTTTGGAGAAATTTTGCGTGAGAATCTTCAAGACAAGTTGAACGGGAAGTAAATTTCAATGTTCCGTGAACGCTTAGGTAAAATTTAACCGTTAACCGTGAACGATTACTTTAAAAATATACTATGTTTTCTCGCAGACACCCATATCTTTTTTTTATCCTGATATTTACATCTGTAACATCTGTTGCAATTATTGGATTATCTCTGCTTTTTATGCTTAGTACAAGAGATGCTGAATTTGAATTTGGAGAAAAAGTCGGCGTTATAGAGATAATCGGTGCTATAGCGGATTCAAAAGATATAATTCATAATCTTAAGCGCTTCCGTGAGGATGATTCCATCAAGGCCATAGTTGTTAGAATTGATTCGCCAGGTGGTGGAGTGGGGGCTTCACAGGAAATTTTCAGGGAGATAACAAAGACTTCTGAAAGCAAAAAGATTATAGCTTCTCTGGGTGGCGTGGCTGCTTCCGGAGGTTATTATATTGCGGCCGGTGCAGACGGCATTGTTGCAAATCAGGGCACCATAACCGGCAGTATAGGTGTCATTATGGGATATTCAAATTTTCAGGAGCTGCTTAAAAAAATAGGCCTGGTTCCTGTTGTTATCAAAAGCGGTGAGTACAAGGATATAGGATCTCCAGTCAGAGAGATGACCAAAAAGGAAGAAGAAATTCTGCGTAATCTTGCGAATCAAATTCATAAACAATTCATTAAGGCCATTGCCGAAGGAAGAGGGATAGAGCAGTCAAAAGTAGAAAAATTTGCTGATGGACGGATATTTTCAGGAGAAGAGGCAAAAAAACTAGGCCTTGTTGATCGTTTTGGAAATCTTGAGGATGCGATAGAATGGGCAGGACGCATGGGGGGAATAAAAGGGAAGGTATCGGCAGTTTATCCTCCAGAGAAGAAGTTTTCTGTTTTAAAATATCTTGTGAATTCATCCTTAAGGGAGGTTGCAAACCGTTTTATCAATCCACGTTTGTTTGCAAAGTATTTTTATAGCCCTGCAGGATGCAGCGAAAATTAAAAGCAAAGCGTTTTACTCAAAAGCGCTCACATCGCCCAAGCCTTTTCGTATGATTTCAGGCATATCGTTTATCAAAGATATTATACTGGAAGGCTGTCCCGGGATAGGCGTTTCCCCGTCAATTACAAAATCTATTCTGGATTGAAAAAAATCATGAATAAGTGATGGGTCATTAAGAATTGAACCATCAGGCGTGGTTGCACTAGTGGTAATAATTGGATTGCCTAATTCTTCAACCAGCGATAGGCAAATGGCATTGTCAGGCACACGAATTCCAGCGGTTTTTCGTTTGGTCAGCATTATTTTAGGAACAAGTTTCGAACCTTCGAGAATAAAAGTATAAGGGCCCGGCAAAAGTCGCTTCATATTATTGTAGGCATAATTTGAAACTTTTGCATAATGGCTTATGTTTTTAAGCCCTGAGCAAATAAAACTGAAAGGCTTGCTTTTATTGCGCTGTTTTAACTGGTATATTTTTTCAATAGCCTTTTTATTCATTATATCGCAACCTATCCCGTAATAGGTATCAGTCGGATAGGCTATTATACCACCTCTTTTGAGATGTTCGACAACCCTGCAAATTAGTCGTGTCTGCGGATTTTTGGAGTTTATTTCTATTAGCATAATATTCTCAAATAAATAGTTCGGTCTTTATTTATTTGTGTTTTATTTCATTGTCAAGAAAGCAAATAAATGATAGCTCAACTTAGGTTAAAGACAAATCGTAACAGTTCACGGTTGTCGGTTTACAGTTAACGGTTTTATGTTTTGATCAACCGTGAACTGTTACTTAATTAATAACTTCTGGAGAAATTTATGATCAAAATACCACCTGAAGAGGCATATTCTTTTGATGATGTTTTGCTGATTCCCGGCTATTCTGATGTGTTGCCCAAAGATGTGAATATCAATACCCGTTTGACTAAAAACCTTACCTTAAACATCCCTATCGTCAGTGCTGCCATGGATACCGTAACTGAGGCCAGAGCATCCATAGCTATGGCGCGAGATGGGGGATTAGGTTTTATACATCGAAACATGAGTATAAAAAGTCAGATTCTGGAGGTAGATAAAGTAAAAAAATCGGAAAGTGGTATGATTATTGATCCGGTTACTATTAATCCTGACCAGCCGGTCCATGAGGTGCTTAAGCTTATGGAGCAGTACCGCATTTCTGGACTTCCTGTTATAAAAGGAGATCAGTTAGTCGGCATTTTGACAAACAGGGATTTGAGATTCGAGACCAATATGGAGAAAAAAGTTTCAGAAGTAATGACCAGGGAAAATCTTGTTACGGTATCAGAGGGAATTACCCTGGAAGATTCTAAGAAACTGCTTCATAAACACAGGATCGAAAAACTTCTTGTAGTTGATAAGAATGGACGACTTACAGGCATGATAACAATAAAGGATATTGAGAAGATAAAAAAATATCCTAATGCTTGTAAGGATAGCATGGGCAGGCTGAGGGTAGGAGCTGCCGTTGGTGTTGGTCCTGATATGGAAGAGCGCGCGGAAGCGCTTTTAAAAGCAGGTGCTGATGTTATATTAATAGATACATCTCACGGTCATTCAAAAAATGTTATAGATGCTGTAAAAATTTTAAAAAGTAATTTTGATGACATTGAGCTGATTGCAGGTAATGTTGGTACTTCGAAAGGTGCAGACGACCTTGTTAAAGCCGGGGTTGACGGAGTAAAAATCGGGATAGGGCCAGGATCTATATGCACTACTCGTATAGTGGCGGGTATAGGTATTCCTCAGCTCACAGGTATAATGAATTGCAGATCCATATCAAATAAGACAGGTGTACCTTTGATTGCTGATGGTGGTATAAAATTTTCTGGTGATATTACAAAAGCTGTTGGAGCGGGTGCGCATGTGGTAATGATCGGAGGGCTTTTTGCCGGAACAGAGGAAAGCCCGGGCGAGTCAATATTTTTCCAGGGCCGTAGCTACAAGTTATACAGGGGCATGGGATCTATTGAAGCAATGAAAAAGGGAAGTAAGGACAGATACTACCAGAGCGAAGCAATTGAGAATGACAAGCTGGTTCCTGAAGGCATAGTTGGGCGCGTGCCATACAAGGGCTCACTTTCTGCGAGTATTTTTCAGCTCGTTGGAGGATTGAGGGCAGGTATGGGATATGTGGGTTGCCAGACTATTGAAGAATTGAGAGAAAAAGCCAGGTTTGTTAAGATTACTGCCGCGGGTTTGCGCGAAAGCCATGTCCATGATGTAATAATTACCAAGGAAGCACCTAATTATAGTCTTGATTGATGATTGATAACCAAAGCAATTGAATATTGAAGATTGTCAATTGAATATTGAAGGTATTCTGTTAATTTATAAAAAAACAGAGCGAAGCGATTCCTCAAATATTCAATATTCAATATTCAATTCCAAATGGATAGTGGCCGAAGTTAAAATCATGCTCTTGCTTTGTTATTAATAGGATGAAACCAAAACTAAATGACTTATACTGTTCCCCCTTTCGTTCATCTTCATGTTCATACACAATACAGCCTCCTAGACGGTGCAATAAGGATTGATGCCCTTTTAAAACGTGCTATTGATTTTGGAATGGATTCCGTGGCCATTACCGATCATGGCACTATGTTCGGAGTTCTTGAATTTTTTGAGAAGGCCGGTAAAGCAGGGGTCAAACCGATAATAGGATGCGAATTTTATGTTGCACCGCGTACCCTTACCGATAAAACCGTTTTGGATAATAAAGGGCTTTCCCACCTGGTCATTCTGGCTGAAAATTCTGAAGGATACCGTAATTTATGCAAACTGGCTACAATTGCTCAACTCAAAGGTTTTTACCATAAGCCCCGCATTGACAAGAATGTATTAAGAGAACACAGTAAAGGGCTTGTTGGTCTTTCAGCATGTCTTCACGGTGAAATTCCAAGGCTTATTGGTGAGAACAGACTGGATGGGGCTGATGAGGCTGCGCAAACTTATCTTAACATCTTCGGTGAGGGCAACTTTTTCCTTGAGGTTCAAAATAACGGGCTCCCTGTACAGGAAAAAGTGAACAATGTCCTCCTTGAGATGAGCGAAAGGCTTTCAATTCCTCTAATTGCGACAAATGACTGCCACTATCTTGACAAAGAAGACGCTCGTGCTCATGAGATCCTTTTGTGTGTACAGACTGGAAAGACCATTTATGACCCGGATCATTTCAGATTTGGAACCGATCAGCTCTATTTCAAATCAAGAGAAGATATGCACAATTATTTCAAAAGCTATCCGGGAGCTATAGAGAATACAGTCAGTATAGCTAAGAGATGTAATATTGATTTTGATTTTAAATCTTATCACTTCCCAAAATTTGAAACCCCGTCAGGGCGGACTGCTGAGGAGTTTTTTGAGCAAAAAGCCTGGGAAGGATATAATCAAAAAATAAAGCGCGTAAAGGAAAAGAATCCTGAGATTGATGAAAGTCAGTATAAAGAACGTATAAAAAGCGAGATTTCAACTATAAATTCCATGGGTTTTCCCGGATACTTTTTGATTGTTGCTGATTTCATCCTGTATGCCAAAAAACACAATGTTCCTGTGGGCCCCGGCAGAGGTTCGGTAGCCGGTAGCCTTGTTGCCTATTCTCTTGGAATTACTGATTTAGATCCAATTGAACACGGTTTGATTTTTGAGCGTTTTCTTAATCCAGGTCGTAAGAGCATGCCTGATATTGATGTTGATTTCTGCATAAATGGCAGGGAAGAAATATTCAGGTATGTTGTTAAAAAATATGGCGGCGCTGACTATGTGGCTCAAATTATTACGTTCGGAAAACTAAAGACCAGGGCTGTGATACGCGATGTGGGCCGTGCTCTAAATATACCTCTAAATGAAGTAGATGCAATAGCAAAAATGGTGCCGGATGTTTTGAATATTAGTCTGGACAATGCCCTGAAGCAGGAACCCAGGCTCAGGTCAATTGCAGAAGAAAAACCGGAAATCAACGATTTGCTGAAAGTCTGCCGTGTCCTGGAAGGACTTCCCCGGCATGCATCGACTCATGCTGCCGGCGTCGTTGTTTCCGACAAGCCGCTTGTGGAATATTTGCCGCTGTATAAGGGTAAAAAAGGAGAAGTTCTGACACAGTTTGATATGAAATGTGTCGAGAAGATAGGGCTTGTAAAATTCGATTTTCTTGGGCTTCGCAACCTTACCGTTATTGCAAATACATTATCTCTTATCGCCAAACAGGGCGACACACCCCCCGATCTTACAAATATAAATTTGGATGATCCTGATACATACAGGCTTCTTGTTTCGGGTGATACCATTGGAGTTTTTCAGTTAGAGAGTTCCGGTATGAAGGATCTGCTGATAAGATTAAAGCCCGAATGTTTTGATGATGTTATAGCGCTTGTAGCTCTTTATCGTCCAGGCCCTATGGAAAGCGGGATGATTGATGATTATGTGAAAAGAAAACACGGGGAAAAAGATGTAGTGTATCTTTTGCCTGAGCTCGAGCCTATATTAAAAGAAACTTACGGAGTTATTGTGTATCAGGAACAGGTCATGAGAATTGCGGCGTCTGTTGCTGACTATTCCATGTCTGATGCTGATGATTTACGAAAAGCCATGGGCAAGAAAAAACCTGCAATTATGGCCAGGCAAAGGTTGCGTTTTATAAGGGGGGCCACGGAACGAGGCATTCAATCCCAAAAAGCCAAAAAGCTGTTTGATCTTATTGAAAAATTTGGAGGTTACGGATTTAACAAGTCTCACAGTGCAGCTTATGCCCTTATTGCATATCAGACAGCTTTTCTTAAAGCGCATTTTCCTGTTGAGTTCATGGCTTCGCTGCTTACCGGCGAGATTAACTCAATTGATGGAGTAGTAAAATATATAGCCGAATGCCGGCATCACGGCATAAAAGTGCTTCCTCCTGATATAAATGAAAGCGATAAGGAATTTACGGTAATAGGTTCGAAGATCAGGTTCGGACTGGTTGCTGTTAAGAATGTCGGGGAAGGAGCTATTGAAGTTATAATAGATGCTAGAAAAGAGGGAAGATTTTCTTCTTTGTTTGATTTTTGTGAACGAGTAGATCTTAAAAAAGCGAACAAAAGAGTTGTTGAAAGCCTTATTAAATGTGGCGCCTTTGATTCTACAGGTGCTAATCGTTCCCAGATGATGGTATCTCTGGAAAATGCTATTGATTATGGCCAAAGAGTTCAGAAGGAGAAAGCAGATCCACAGATGGGATTATTCGATATCGGAGCAGCCAAACAAAATATCAATCTTCCTCAAATGTCAGGCATTGATGAATGGGATGAAAAACAGCTTTTAACTTTTGAAAAAGAAGCTCTTGGTTTCTATATAACCGGACACCCTTTGATAAGGTTTGAGGACCTGCTGGACAAATTCACCAATGCGAATACAATTTCTTTAAAGGAAAAAAACGATGGTGAAATTGTCAGGATCGGCGGCATTATTATTAATATTAAGACAATAAAGACAAAAAAAGGCGATTTAATGGCCTTTGTTACCCTGGAAGATCAGCACGGAACTGTTGAGATCATAATATTTTCTTTAGTTTATGCAGCTATTCAAGAGATCCTGATTGAAGATAACACTGTCATTATACAGGGACGGGTAAAAGGGGATGAGAATTCCGTAAAAATTTTGGCAGATACCGTAGTGCCGATTGAGAAAGCCGAGGAAACCTGGACTGCGAGCATTCATTTTAATTTGAATAAAAATAAAACAGGGAAAGATTTGCTTTTAAGATTGAATGATCTTCTTAAAAGATATCCGGGTTCATGCAATGCATATATTCATTTATTTAGTCCTGAAGAAACAGATACGGTCATAGCTCTGCCTGATACGATGAAATTAAAGGCCGGTTCGTCATTGACCCGTGCAGTAAATGAGCTTCTTGGTTATAATACTGTAGAAACGATATGCGACTCTGAATATAAAGAGAAAAAAGAAAACAATAGAAAAGGAAGATATAGAAATGCCTGACCTGAAGGAAAACGTATATGCTGTCTTGCTCGCAGGTGGGTCTGGAACGCGTCTTTGGCCTGTATCCAGAAAGCTCTATCCAAAGCAGCTTGTAAAGTTTATAGGTAAAGATTCTCTTGTTCAGAGTACTATAAAGAGGATGAGCCCTGTGGTTGACACAGAACGAATAAAAATTGTATGCGGAAAGGAACATTTTCATGAGACAGCGAGGCACATGGCTGAGATAGGCGTTCGGTCTGAAGGAAAAATCATTTGTGAACCGTGTGGCAGAAATACAGCGCCCGCTATTCTGCTTGCAGTACTCAATATTTTAAAAAGTAAACAGGATTCTGTTCTGTGTGTTTTTCCGGCTGATCATGTAATTAGAGATATAGAGAGTTTTCATAATAAGTTAAATACTGCAATACGTCTTGCTGACAAGGGTTATATTGTAACCTTTGGTATTAAACCCAATTATCCTGAGACAGGATATGGGTATGTTGAAGGTGCCGGCGAGATATTTGATGGAGCATCAGCGATTAAGAGATTTGTTGAGAAGCCGGATGCAGAAACTGCAGAAAAGTATGTTAAGGCTGGAAACTTTTTCTGGAACAGCGGGATGTTTGTTTTCATGGGTTCTGTCATGATTGAAGAATTTCGCAAATACCAGCCGGAACTTCTTGAAATAATGGAAGATATTATTTTGAAAGACCCAATAACAGTAGATGAATATAAGAGACTGCCGGATATTTCTATAGATTATGCCATAATGGAAAATACGGATAAAGGAGTTGTTTTGCCATCTGACTTTGGATGGAGCGATATAGGATCATGGAAGTCTCTTTATGATTTTCTTCCAAAAGATGGGGATAATAATGTTATTGATGGAGATGTTATAGCAAAGGATACTAAAAACTGTTTTATAATGGGCAGGGACAGGCTGATCGCTACAAACCATCTAAATAGAATAGTTGTCGTTGAAACGCCTGATTCCGTATTTGTTTCGGATCTTGATAACAGCAGGGATGTAAAATCTATTGTTAATCAGTTAAAGGGAAAGGGAAGAAAAGAATATAAGAAGCATAATAAAGTTCACCATTCTTGGGGCAGCCTGACTGTTCTTGAACATGAAGATGATATTAAAGTTGAAAGACTTGTCATATATCCTGATTCAAATCTTCAATTTAAAGTTGAAAAGCCGGCTTTACAACACCTAATTGTGATTAAAGGCCATGTGAAAATCACATTAAACTTGGAAACCGAATTGTTAACCAGGGGAGAGTCAAAAATAATTTTCGGCAATGAATCTGTTAAAATTGATAACTCCGGGAAAGAGCCGGCTTGTATTATTAGAGTAAATATATCGAACTAAAGTTCGAAGGCAGAAGGTTGAAGGCAGAAGGAAAAAAGGCTGAAGGAAAAAATAATATGAAAGTACCATTACTAGATCTTAAGTTGCAGTATCAGACGATTAAAGAAGAAGTCATGAAAGTTACCGAAGAGATTTTTGAGAGCCAGTATTTTATACTTGGTCCACGTGTCGAAGCCCTGGAAAAAGAGATAGCTGAATATTGCTCTTCAAAACATGCAGTTGGCGTGTCTTCAGGAACCGACGCTCTTCTTATTTCACTTATGGCTGCCGATATCGGACCTGAGGATAAAGTTATCACTTCAACATATACTTTTTTTGCAACAGCAGGTTCAATAGCCCGAACCGGAGCAACTCCTGTTTTTGCGGATATTGATCCTGAAACTTATAATATCTCATCTAAAAGCATTTTCAGAGTGATGGATGGTATGACAGGAAAAGAAAGGAAAAAGATAAAAGCCATAATCCCCGTCCATCTATATGGTCAATGTTGTGACATGGATTCTATCCTTGAGATAGCAGCACAGTATAATCTTATTGTTATCGAAGATGCAGCACAGGCCATTGGTGCGGAATATAAGGGGCGGCGTGCGGGCTCAATAGGTGATTTCGGCTGTTTTTCTTTTTTTCCTTCAAAAAATCTCGGAGCCTTTGGAGATGGCGGAATTGCTGCAACAAATTCAGATGAATTCTTTGATAAATTGCGCTTGCTGAGAGTTCACGGATCGCATTTAAAATATTATCATAACAAAGTAGGAGGAAATTTCAGGCTGGATGCACTTCAGGCAGCCATTGTATCCATTAAGCTGAAGTATCTTGACGGCTGGACTGAGGCGCGGCAGGCAAATGCGGATAAATATAGAGAACTTTTTATTGACGCAGGGCTGGAGGATATTGTTAATCTTCCTGCTGAAAAGGAAAACCGGCATATTTACAATCAGTTTGTAATAAGTTTGAAGGAAAAAAGAGACGATCTTAAAATATTTTTAACTGATGCAGGCATAGGGACAGAGATTTACTATCCTGTTCCCATGCATCTCCAGGATTGTTTTTCAAATCTGAATTACGGAGAAGGAGATTTTCCTGCGGGTGAATACGCTGCCTCACACACTTTAGCCCTTCCCGTATATCCTGAACTTTCATATGAGCAACAGGCATATGTGGTTGAAAGGATAAAGGAATTCTATTCGTAATAATATATTTCTTTAGAGTTCCCTGATTACAGATTGACAAGTTATAAACGGGCTGATAAAAATTTTGCAGTCGTTCACGCACGGCTTGAAACTTGAAATTATGGGGTTCCCACGCTGGAGCATGGGAACCAGGCAATAGCGTTATTGTTTATCGGCACAATGTAGGGGCGAATCTTGTATTCGCCCTAATCAGGGCGATCACAAGGATCGTCCCTACGAAAAAACAATCTATGCAGATATCGTCAAATAGTTGAGTGGGAAAATGGTTGAGCAGAAAAATATGAGGTTTGTCGATTAAACTTGTGACTGAACTTTCACGTGATGTTATTGTAATAAACGAACTCGGCCTTCATGCGAGGTCCGCTGCCAAGATTGCGGAGATCGCCAGGAAAGCAAATTATAACGTCTGGATAATTAAAGACAACAAAATGGCGGATGCTTCAAGTATCCTTGATATCCTGACCCTTGAGTGCGCAAAAGGGTCTAAAATTACACTTAAGATCGATGATCAATCAGACCTTGAGATTTTAAACAATACTGTAAAGCAGTTTGAGACAGGGTTTGGAGAATTAAGCTGAATATGACAGATACTGGCTTTAGAGAGATTATATTAATCGGAATAGATGCTTCTCCGGGCATTTGTATAGGAAAGGCTTATATAGTCGATATAGAAGGCGTGGACGTTGTAAAGAAGTATTTTATCAGCGAAGATGATGTGCAGGATGAGATAAAACGTTTCAAAAGCGCTGTGAATAAGGCAAAGCAGCAACTGCTTACAATTATAACTAATGCTCCTGAGGAATTGCGCGATCATACATATATACTTGAAACTCACAAAACCCTGCTTAAAGATAAGATGCTATATGGCAAGACAATTGAAACAATTAAAAATGAAAAGGTAAATGCGGAGTGGGCTCTCAAAAAGGTAGTGTCAGAAGTGAAATCCATGTTTAAAAATATGTCTGACTCATATTTAAAAGAGCGCGCTACCGACATAGTATATGTGTCTGACCACATAATGAGAAATCTAGTCGGAGCAGAAACAAAAAAAATTGCTGATATCGATAAACGGGTAATACTTGTTGCCAACGATCTTTCCCCGGCAGAGGCAAGCCAGATAAATCTTGAGCGGATAAAGGGATTTGTAACTGACCGGGGCGGAAAAGCATCTCATACAAGCATTATATCCCGAACCCTTGAGATTCCTGCTGTCATGGGTCTGGGGAATGCTACTAATATCATTAAAAATGATGATTTAATTATTATTGATGGTACGGTCGGCACAGTAATTATTCATCCCACTGAAGAAACTCTTTTAGACTATGGAGTTCGTAGCTCCAAATACGAAGAACTTAAAGCAGCTATTACCCGTGACAGCCATCTTCAAGCTGAAACTGCCGATGGGTTTCAGTTAAAAGTTATGGGCAATATCGAGCTTCCCGAAGAAGTTGTATCAGTTATTGATTACGGTGGAGATGGAATTGGACTTTACAGAACAGAGTTCCAGTATTTGAGCAGCCCTATTTTGCCGAATGAATATGAACTTTTTGATAAATACAAGGATGTGGTCGAGGTAATTGCGCCTAAACCGGTAACTATCCGCACTCTTGACATAAACGGCGATAAAGCATTTAGTAATAACTCTGATTACGTGGAAGTCAATCCTGCCCTGGGCTTGCGAGCCATAAGGTATTGTCTGAAGAATCCTGATGTCTTCAGAACACAGCTCAGAGCCATATTAAGGGCTGCGGCTTTTGGCAATGTCAGGATTTTGATTCCCATGATATCGAGTTATGAGGAAGTCCTTGAGACAAAAAGAATATTGGATGAAGTTGCTGATGCTCTGGACAAAGAAGGAACTCTCTTTAATAGAGATGTTGAATTAGGGATAATGATCGAAGTGCCTTCTGCTGTGATAATTGCGGATCTTTTAGCAGGAGAAGTAGATTTTTTCAGTTTAGGCACCAATGATCTTATCCAGTACTCTTTGGCAATAGATAGAGGAAACAGACATGTAGCGCACCTTTATCATTCGCTTCATCCTGCTATTATACGCATGATAAAAAATGTCGCCGATGTCGTCAGAGACAAAGAGATAAAGCTGTTCATGTGCGGTGAGATGGCTGCCGATCCTATTAACCTGCCTATACTTTTAGGTTTGGGTATAGATGAATTAAGCATGAATCCTCAGTCGATTCCTGCTGTAAAGAGCATGATAAGGGCACTTAAAGTTGAAGACGCCAGAGCCTTCATGAAAGATGTTTTTAAACAGAACACAGCCTCGGGAGTTGAGGAATTGATAAGAGAAACATACGGCAGCATTCTTTTTGAAAAGGTGTATGCACGGAGGAAGGCATTTGGGGATAGAGCACAAAAAAATTATTACAGAAAACAGAAAGGCCAGACATAATTATTTTATAGAAGATATTTATGAGGCCGGAATGGTTCTTGTCGGAACCGAGGTCAAATCCCTCAGAATCGGCCGTGTAAATCTTAAGGATTCATACGCAAAGATCAAAAACGGAGAGGTTTTTGTTTATCAGATGCATATTGGGGCATATCCTTTTGCTCAGGATAACAATCATGAGCCTTTAAGGCCCAGAAAGCTGCTGTTGAACAAGCGTGAGATCAAAAAGTTGTATGGTAAAGTAAATGAAATGGGTTACTCTCTGATTCCCTTAAATATTTATTTTAAAAAAGGAAAAGTGAAAATGACAATTGCCCTTGCCAGGGGAAAGCGTAAGTATGATAAAAGAGAGACAATCAGAAGGCGCGATCAAAAAAGGGAACTGGACAGAGAAAAAAAGAACATTAGAAATTAGAAATTTGGCCTTCATGCTTTTGTACTGTTCTTCCCAATTTCCAATTTTAAGTTTCAAGCCGTGAATGGCTACAAATTTTTTTATCAACCTTTGGAACTTGACATTAAGGCATTTATTCCTTATTTTAATCTATTATATGAAGTCCTTTAGAAAATGTTTTAGAGGTTTCATAATGTTCTTTTCAATATATCTGCAACATTTCCTCCCTATGGGGGCGAAATGGCTTCGACGGAGATAAAGAAGCTCCGGCTGCATACCGAGCTCCTTCCTGCTCGTAAAAAAGGTTGGGACTAATATAATCGCAGATGATTATAATTACGCTTTAGCCGCTTAGGCTAACGTCCTGCCGGATTATTCCTGCGCATCCGGTAAGGGCGACGACTAGCAGGATAGCTTTTCCTGATTTCCTGTTTCAGGATTAGCGAAACTTAAACAGGATAGCCTTTCAAGCATCCGGCCTGGAGGAGACTTGAACAGGCGAAAGCTAAAGTTCAGGCTAAGTATGTAGATGCCTGTGTGGAATATTTTCGGACGCGGGTTCGACTCCCGCCGCCTCCACCATTATTTTAATCAAAAACATATCAGTTTTTTCAACTTTCAGAAAAAAAATCGAAAAGACAAGATCAAAAATCAAAAAAAAACTTGCTTTCCGCCTGATAGGTGTTATTGTTTGATCCAATCAATAATGGCTTGTCCTTAATTGGTGGGCCGGTTTCGTTCTAAAGGAAAGACCCATTTGTCAAAATGGCATCCTGAAGTCTGGGACCATGAGAATTTTTTGAAAGGAGGATGTCAACTATGGCTAATGGAATTGTAAAATGGTTTAATAGCAGCAAAGGATATGGCTTCATCGAGCAGGAAGAAGGGCCGGATGTATTTGTTCATCATTCAGGAATCAATGCAAGCGGTTTCAAGTCTCTTAATGAAGGCGACCGAGTTACCTTTGACATAGAGCAGGGACAAAAAGGTCCTGCTGCAGTAAATGTCACTTTAGTTTAGGGAAATATTTTTGAGTTAAAAAAAAGGGCATTCCATCGAATTAAGAGGGAATGCCCTTTTTGTTTTGTTTGAGTTTCTACTTGACTTCTCCTGTTTTTTTAGAATGAAGAACTGACTCCCCGTTCCTTACAGGTAGCCTTATTAAAGGGAAGGAAATTAGCTATGTTACACAATATGAGAAAGCGCATTATTTTTATTCTTTTTTCTTTTTTTCTTCTGGGTTGTAATCAGAGTCCTTCACCTGTTTTTCAAGAAGAGATCAGAGGACTCAAGCTTGTACAGTTGATTACCGGTAAAGACGCCCTGAACGCCATTAATGAGCTTCACGGCAAGAAGATAAATGTGGCAAGCGGCATGGTCGCCTTTTATCAGGGGGAAGGAGAAAAAGCAACTGTATGGGTTTCTGAATCATTCAGTACGGATGATGCTAAACAGCAGACAGAGATTATGATAGAGAAGATGAGATTGAGTAAAAGATCGCCGTTCAGTGATTATAAAGAGATAGGTCTGGATGGGGTGAAGATCTATTCATTCAAAGGTATGGGGCAGGAGCATTATATATTCAGAATCAGTAAGAGTGTCTATTGGATAACAGCGAATTCCGGTGCGATTGATGAATTGTGTAAAAGCATCGTGGGATAGAACCTATATTCCTTTCGGCAGCCCTAAACTTGAAAACCATTCAACCATCTGCTTTCGGCACTCCAGGCAGTCGCTATTCGATTTGTGGTACTGATCATATTGTGTCATCAGGGTATTGGCATGTTCTCCATAAATATTGGTCAAGCTCTCCTTCTTGCGAAAAGCATCCATGCAGGAATAAACCATACCATCCTGCGCTGAAATAATCAGGGCAGCAGGGCATGGGGCATTCATGAGTACAGTCCGCGATGCAACATTAGGAGACGCCTTTTCAAGGATATCTTGACTACATATAGTTGATACGATTTCAGCAGCCTCCGCAGAGTTGCTGTGGCCATAGTAAACTTTGTGTGCCTTCATGAGAAGATTTTCATCTTCCGTCAGAAAGAACGTATCTGTATTCAGGTAAAGAGCAGGCAAAAGGAAAGAGCTGTTGAACCTGTCAAAAAGACCGGCGAGCAATTTACTGTCAGTCTGCCTATCGGTCACAACAACCGGCAGCAAAACTAGCCTCGGAGCCTCCCTGTGCTCATTGCTTTCTATGTCAAAAGCACGTATTGACCGCTTCCAGGGCTGGTAATAATAGTTGAAGTTGTAATCTATATCCTTTGCCGTTTCCAGAGGGGCACGGTGGATAAGGTTAACATAAAACCGGGCAAACAGGTTTTCTTTGAGAAACACCATAATGTTTTTCTGAATATATTCCAGTTGGGGCATACCTTCGGACAGATTTTTTGCTATAAAATAAAGATGAGATGTAAAATTCATATGCTGAAACAGGTTTGACAGCGTCAGGACAAGCTTTTCAAGCTGTTCCCTGTCCTGTTTGCCCAGTACTATAAATATCTTTTGCAAAACCGGCTTTAGATTTGTTTGAAAATCGTTATTCATCATTTCCGCTTGAAACCTTTGAAAAAAATTTCCCGATATAGACTTTCAGATAATTAATTTCGCAAGGCCAGAAGGAGGAAGGCGTATTAGTTATACGTCGACGACTGATAACGCAGTGAAATTATTTATCTGAAAGTCTACGACACAATCCGTTTGCCCCTGTCAAGGGAGTTGGCTTTCCACATGGCCTGAATTTTTTGGATTTCCTTATAGTTCATACAATCCGTCTCATAGCGGTTCCCAATGGAAAGATATGCCGGCCACTTGTTGTTTAAGGGTTTAATCTTGTATTCCTCATAGTGCCGGGCCATATGCGTCCCAAAATAGATCTGCATCTGCTGGGAGTTTGTGTTGCCCATGATTTTGACTTTGTTTGCCTTCATAAATTCCAGGGTTTTTACTGCATCCTCGAATGTTTCATATGGAAGACCAAAAATGGTAAAAAGCTCTACTTCTATTTTTTCGTTCTGGGCCAGCTTGACCGCCTCAGCCACCCTTTCAACGGATATGTGTTTGCCCATCCTTGCCAGGACCCGTTCTGAGGCTGATTCCAATCCAAAGGCAATGGTGCTCACTCCCGAGAGCTTCATTATCTTCATTACTTCAGGGTCCACGAGGTCTGCCCGGGTCTGCAGCCACATCTGCATATCAAGACCCTCTGACAGCATTTTGTCAAAAATTTCCATAAGGCGTGCAGGCTTAAGGGAAATATTCGGATCGGCAAACCAGAGTCTCTTCACGCCCTTTTTTCTGATCCACTTGATTTCTTCAATGACTCTATCGACCGAATGGAAACTTACTTTGTGCTTGAATGCATTGGGTGTGTAACAGTAGATGCAGTCGTGAGGACATCCGCGAGAGGTCAGCATAATGGCTTCACTCATGCGTGAGTAGTCGAAAGTGTCATCAAGATAGGGAGAGGAATAAATGTCAAGATCAGCCGCCGCATCAAGTTCGGGTGTATCAAAGACTTCGCCGTTTGCATCTTTATAACTGACACCCAAAAGATTGGAAAAGGGCGTCCCGTTTTTGATGGCCTGCGCAACATGCAAGACTGCCTCCTCACCTGAAGATCGAGATATATAGTCAATATCAGGTAGTTCGGAAAAGGCCGAAGACGGCATAAACGTGGCCTGAGGTCCCCCAATGGCAAGCTTGATATCTTTGTTCAGTGACTTTATGAGTTTTGCAAGGCCATTCACATAAAGCATGGTTCTCTGATAGGCCGACAGCCCAACCAGGGCGGGATTAAACCTTCTGACAATCTCACAAAGATTTGTGCGGGAGATAAGTGTATTCTCTCCAAGTGACAATATCCTGGTATTAAAACCCTTGGATTTGAGAAAGGATGCAATATACCCCAACGAGATAGGGGTCAAGGATGGAGAAAAAGGGTTTATATCAATAAGTAATACATTCACAATGCAACACCTTATAAGAGATGGATTCGTCAAGGTCAAGGGAAAATGCGAATATCGAATATCGAATTATGAAGGTTTCTTACTCTTTTGTCTTGCAGTATCAATGCTTTTCACAAATATCGAAATCAACTGGTTATCTTCATCAATCAAGGGTTCAAGTTCAATTAATCGATCTTCAAGATCAAAGGTATTACCTTCCTTCGACATTCATCATTCCCTGTTCGACATTCGATATTCTAAATATCATCCCAAATACTATCTCGCAGCTTAAGTTAGCGCTTATGGGGGGTAGAACTCGCTGCATAATGTCCCTTATTTCAGCTTTTTTCTCTCTTTTTTTCCAGTTGAATATCAAGCTGCTTTAGCTTTTCTATTATTTCTTTAGTATTCTGATTTTCTATTACCAGCTTTTCGTATTTTTCAGTTAACGTTTTGTTTTCCTGCTTTAAAGTCGTGATAAGAGTTTTTAATTCATTACAAAGGTCTTCATTTATTTTTAATTCATTACAAAGGTCTTCATTTATTTTTAATTTATTTAAAAGGCTCATCAGATATTGAGCAGAGCTTTTTTGTTCGGCTCCATCCGGATCGAGTAAGATATATTCCTCCAGGTTTTTAAATGCATGCTTGTAATCGGGTTCAGGGTTTTTGAAGTGCGAATAAAGCAATGCTAAATAATAAAGAGAGGTCGGTCTGGATAATGACTTGTCTTCACTTTTCAGAGCTTTTTCTAAGCGAGAAATTTCGGTTTTAATTTCTTTTGTTTGTAAGGTGAGATAATAGGTTGAGTCTTTCATGTTTTTTGTTTGCTGTACACAACCAGTAATGGAAATTACCATACAAAGTAAGAAAAATAAAACGATTAGCTTTAAAAGATAGTTTGGTTTCACACGCCTCCATTATTTTACCAAAATTGAGCGATTAGCCTTTAGCGGTTAGCTCTTAGCTCTTAGGTTAATGATTACAGGATGTTTTACTATTACAAACTTTCACCCATTGGGTGTTATTTCTAATTAACGTAATACCCTGATTTTTCTAAGCTAAACGCTAATGGCTAACAGCTAATCGCTCAACTTAGGTTTTAGAATCAATTTATTTTCGCTAACTATAGACTTTCAGATAATTAATTTCACAAGGACAGAAGGAGGAAGGCGTATTAGTTATACGTCGACGACTGATAACACAGTGAAATTATTCATCTGAAAGTCTATATCATTTTTTTCTTCGATTGACTATAAACACACTACCAGAAATTTTTTTTGCATGTTCTTTTAGTTCTGCGGCAATCTCTCCAATTTCAATATGACTTATCTGTCTTTTCTCCTTATTTGAAACAACAACAGCAATGGAAATAGACATGATCGGAAATTTTATTTTCTTGCCTTGACGTGTTTCCCCCAAGATATAACCATTTGCCCTGTCTTTATTATTATAGAAGTCAACAATCTTTTTGTCAAATCCTTCGATAATATGGGTGCAAAGTTTTTTGTACCTTCCTATGGTTGTTAAGAGTGCAAAATCATCTCCCCCGATATGCCCCACAAAATCATCATTTGTTCCATATTCGGCAGTTGTTTTTTCAATAATTTTTGCCGTTGTTTTGATAATTTCATTGCCCGCAGCATATCCATAATGATCGTTGAACGATTTGAAATTGTCTATATCCAGCAAACAGAATGTCACAGATTTGTTTGCTGCCAGTCTATTTTTCAGAACATTCTCAATTGCTATTCCACCCGGCAGCCTTGTCAACGGATTTGCATTCAAGTTGGCTTCTTCCAGAGAGGCTAACCGATGAGCCATTTTAATAAAAGCATTTGCAAGTTCACCCAATTCATCCTGAGCTGTAACATCTGGGATATGATTGAATCTGCCTTTCGATATTTCATTTGTTGCTAATTTTAGCTGCTGGATTGATCTTGCGATATCGCGAGTCGTCAGGGCTGCTGCACCTATACCCAGAATAATGCCGAGACTTGATAATATAAAAGTAATGCGAAACGCTTTCAATCCGGCATCGCTATTCTTGATAATCATCTGGTTTTGATTTTTTTTTACATTCAACATCATCATTTGAATCAGGGCTATTAATTCGTCCAGCTTGCTTTTGATTTTTGCATCATATTCCTTTGTAATGATTGATGATTTATTGCCTATATTCTTTAGCCGATCTTTGTAAAGATTATTGAATTCATTATGGAGAATTAACAACTGCTTTGAAGGAATGTCATGGGATTCTGTAAGGGCCTGAATTCTAGAGACAAGCATATCAAATTCTTGACTTCGCTGCCAAAACAGTCCTAGTATCTCCTGACTATCCAAAATTAAATAGCGACGGCCATAAGATTCTTGTGCCAGAAGGCTGTCGAGCATATTATTAGCGGCTTCCAGCAAAACAATATCATGTTCTATAATATTTTTGCTGGTACTATTTGCTTCATTAAGACTTGAAAGAGCGACTATAGTTATCAGGATCATAACCAGGAAAATCGGTAGATATCCCAAAATTATTTTCGTTGAAATGCTAAGTTTTTGAATTTTAGTTAAAAACACGAGATGGTGCCTCTTTTTACATTTAAAACATTGCCCGAAATAGGTTGGAATATAGATGGCAAATTCTAATGAAAAGACCTGCTTTGGAGAATGAGTGGACGCTGCAATACAACAGTGTAATTTGCAGATGGATTTTTTAATTTTGCCAAAATAAATAAGCTTGCAACCTATTTATTTTCTGATAAATTCAATAGGACTAAAAATAGTAACAGAAATTTACAAACTCGCAACGGTTTTTTAAAAATATATCTGCTTCCGGTTTGTTTCACAAAGCTAAATGTTACATAAAAATGAGTTTGTAAATTTCTGAATAATAAAAAGGAGCTTAAGTGTCAAATATAATACTCGTTTTCGAGCAAAAAATTGCTCAACTTAGTTAAAATATATCAACAATAATTAAAAAAATGGAAACACTCCAGCAACTTATAACAATTCTGATACCACTCGTCATAATAATGGATCCTCTGGGCAATCTTCCATTTTTTCTTCTTTTCACGGAGCAGAACACCCTCAATGAAAAACGGAAAATGGCCGGCGTTGCTTTATTGGCCGCCTGTCTTATTTTAATTTTTTTCAGTCTTACCGGCGATTTTGTATTGAGCTTTTTCAAGATTGGCCTTCCAGCCTTTCAGATCGCAGGAGGTTTGATCTTTTTTATTTATGCCCTGCAGATGCTTTATTTGATTCCAAGCGGAATTAAGACGACCCAGAAGGAAAAACAGGAAGGTATTGAAAAGTATAATGTAGCCATGGTGCCGCTTGCGACACCTATGCTTGCAGGTCCTGGCGCAATCACGGCTGTTCTGGTCTGGCAGCAGAATCCAGAAAGTTCCGTCAGCAACGCCTTATTGTTTATAGCAATTATTACAGCCTGCCTTGTTATTTATTTTGTGTTTTATTTCGGAGAATGGATTCGGAAAATGCTGGGCGTCGGAGGTATTCGAGTAGTTATGCGCCTCATGGGGCTTTTGCTCGCAGTTCTTGCTGTGCAGTTTATGGTTAGCGGATTTCAACAACTTCGTTGAGACCTTTAAAAAAGGTCTCAAAGTGCCTGTGTTTGGCATAAATTTGTATTTCTCACAGTTTTATGAGATATTGTAATAATTTAGCCTTTTGAAAAAGAATCTGACAGGATAACAGGATAAACAAGATTTTATTTTAAATACACAAACAAAGCCAACTCTCATCGTAGCTATTCAGTAAATCATAAAATATAATCACAACATGGAGAAGGTGTGTACCAAGGTATAAGGATTTAGATTTGGATTAACAGGAAAAGTTTCAATAATTTAAATCCTGAATATTTTGTAAATCCTGTCAAAAAAAATAATATTTAAAAGCGCTAAAGTGTTGCGAGTTATTCATGAGAAATGTTATTCAGGAAAGCGTTTGATATGTATAGTCTGGTTTTTGATCCACTGGTCGAATTTAGATCTTAAATATCGTTTAAAGTGATATCTGGTTACCGGAATAAGCAGCAGCAGTCCTGCAATGTCGGTAATGAACCCTGGGGTTAAAAGAACAATTCCAGCTAAAAATATTATAAACGCGTCAATCAGATCTTCGGTCGGCGCTATTCCCTGCTGAAGGCTGGCTTTGATACGCAGCATGGTTTGCAGACCCTGTATGCGGGCAAGGGTTGCTCCTGCAAAAGCAGTTATGATTACGACCAGCACCGTGTTAAGTGCCCCTATTGAATAGCCGATTTTTATCAGCAGGTATATTTCAGCAACAGGTATAAGTGTGAATGCAAGAAAAAGTTTGAGCAGCATAGTATGCTAAATCCTTTTAAAATGAGAGCGTTGTAAGAAATCGCTCAATTTAGTTAATATGACGTAGCCGTGAACGGCTACCATTTTTGAAAATATGAGCATTATATGAAATTATGTCAAGTTTAATCGTTTTTAATTAAAGCTTGGGCTATGCCCGAGCGATTCTAAAAGGTTTTACCATTCCTATAAGAATAAATATACTCAATAGTATCAAAAAGAGAAAGAACAATATTTTTGATTCCCTTTAGGCACTTATAAGTCTTCAACCCATCAGGGATAGACACTTATATATTATTTACGTCACCATATTTACGAATCAAAGCACTCAGACAGAGGTATTTATGAAAAAATCTATATCACAAGAGACTCTTCATCAAATGATTGCGCGCTGGACATCTCCTCGCCCGGAGAATTATCGGTTTAAAATTTATACAGACACATCAGATTTTTTTCGTGTTGAATATGGGAGTGTGGCAGTTCTTGATGAAAGGCCATTCCTGATTTTGCATAATGCAAAGGAAGGACGTTTCGGGCTAGATGATGAGGAAAAATTTTGGGTGAAGCGATCTATTGACTTGACTGATGGGAGCAGGAAGATCTTAAAGCTTGTTTTTCATGAAAAGTTTATGGCTAATATCGCGGGTATTGATTTTGAGTGCTTTAGGAGCCCCAGAAAAGAAGCGCGCATTTTAAAGCTGGTGGCTGGTCATAAAAATTTTATGCATGGATATGCGGTAGAGGATGAAAAGGGAAATATTGTTAGAGTATTAGACATAGTTAATGGAAAACCGCTCCATGATTATGTGCAAAATTTAAATCCTGATCACCAGGCTTATTTTTATGAGCAGTTCCCAGGCATTATAAGTAAATATATTGAGTGCATTAAAGCTATTAAATTTTTACATGAAAATGGTGAGAAACACGGTGATATTCGTAGAGATCATATTTTAATTGACAGGCACAGCAAAGATTTTCGCTGGATAGATTTTGACTATAATTATCGGCAAAGAGAGAATATATATGGTTATGATCTCTTTGGTCTGGGTAATATTTTGATATTTCTGACAGGAATGGGCGACGTAATGATGACTGACCTTAAGAAACAAAACCATCCTGCTTTAAGTTCACTGACAGATGATGATGTTAATATTGTTTTTCACAATCGTGTGGCAAATTTAAAAAAGGTTTATCCATATATACCTGAAACTCTTAACAGGGTACTCATGCATTTTTCAACTGGCGCCAACTGGTTTTATGATAACACCAGCCAGATGCTGGAAGATTTGGAAGAGTTCACGAGGTCAATTTAGGTTAATAATACATTGCCAAAAACTTGCAAGGAGGAAAAAACATGAATAAAGAGCTTGTTTTTAATAAGAACATTCTTATTGCAGTTGATGAGTCAGAGAACGCCCGTCGTGCAGTTTTATATGTGGCTCAACTTCTGGAAGGCGCAGAGGGCTTCAGGGTTACTATTCTGCATGTAATTAATGAACCGGAAGAAGATTACTTTCCTACAACCGATGAAAAGGAGAAATGGCTCAGCCAGTATAAAAAGAAGGTTGATAAAATGCTGGAGGACTATAGTCAGATATTGATACAGAATGGTTTTGATCAGAGTGCGGTTTCGGTTCGCTCTACCTTGCGCTACTGTCCATCCATGGCACAATGTATTCTGGAAGAAAGAGATGAGACAGAATACAGCACCGTAGTAGTTGGAAGACAAGGGCTTTCACGAAGCGAGGAATTCCTCTTTGGCAGTGTCTCCAGCAAGATCGTTAACTATGCGCGGAACTGTACGGTCTGGGTGGTTGAGTAAAAACGCTGATATAATGCATTCAAACTGATCTTTGACAGTAAAATATCATGTATCCATTAAACTTTCATTGATAGCGCTTAAATATCCGGTTTTTCCAGTCTGTAGCGCAGTGAATCAAAGCTTATGTTGAGATATTTAGCAGCCTTTGTTTTTGAACCATTTGCCTTTTGAAGAGCTTTTTTTATCAAAAGCTTCTCTACCCTTGCCAGCTCCTCATTCAGGTTTATGCCTTTTTCAGGAATGCCTGCGCTTAAAACAGTATTTTTATCTATCTCACCTATTCCAGGCATAATGAGGTTTTCCGGTAAAATTATATTCGTTGTTTCGAGGGCAACACTTCTTTCAATGATATTTTCCAGCTCCCTTACATTTCCGAAAAAAGGGTACTCCATAAGAAGCCTGAGGGCATAAGGAGATATCTTCTTGATTTCCTTTCCAAATTCTTTCGAATACTTTTCTATAAAGTATCTTGCCAGCAGGGGAATGTCTTCATTTCTTTCCCTTAAAGGCGGAATCTTTACAGGAATTACGTTGAGCCTGTAATAGAGATCTTCTCTGAAATCGCTATTTTTAACTTTTTGCTCCAGATCCTGATTTGTGGCGGATATGATCCTTACATCTACCTTGATATTTTCTGTACCACCTATTCTTCTGAAGGTTTTTTCCTGAACTACCCTGAGGAGTTTGACCTGAAGAAACTGGGGCAACTCACCGATCTCGTCAAGAAAGATCGTTCCCCTGTGCGCGACCTCAAAAAGGCCGGGTTTATCCACATGGGCTCCGCTGAATGCCCCCTTCATATAACCGAACAATTCACTTTCCAGGAGGTTTTCCGGTATGCCGCCGCAGTTTATAATGACAAATGGTTTATCTTTTCTGGAACTGTTTTCATGGATGGCCCCGGCAACAAGCTCTTTACCTGTGCCGCTCTCACCAGTAATAAGAATGTTGGCAGCAGTATTCGCCACTTTTCTAACAAGTGAATAGACCTTTAACATCCCCTTGCTTTTTCCGATCATATTTCCAAAGCAAAGAGCATCCTCTACGTCCTTCATGAAAACAGCATCTTCCTCTTTGACACCCTTCTTGCTGAGCGCATCCTTTATCACAGCCTTGAGGTCCTCAAGGTCAAAATTTTTTTCAAGATAGTCGTATGCCCCCTCTTGCATTGCGGCAATCGCTGTCTCCCCGGAAGCGTAACCTGTAATTAATATGACCAGGGTTTTCGGTGAAACCTCCTTGATACTTTTCAAGACATCGATTCCATTGATTTTGGGCATCATCAGATCAGTAATGGCTATGTCGAATTTATGCTTTTTGCAGAGATCTAACGCCTCTTTACCTCCGGAAGCAGATGTAACCTCATATCCTTCTCTGACAAGCAGAATCTCAAGAAATTCTCTCATACCCTGATCATCATCAACAACGAGAATCTTCGCCATTCATTACTCCTGTATGAAAGTGCCTAAGGAACGTGGACGAATTAACTTCCCCAACTATGCATCACAGCTTCAGGCCGCCTTTGTCCGGTCTCAAATCACAAAAATATTGAAATAGCTCGCTATTACTTCAACTTTTGTGATCTGAGATCGAACAAATTCGATCCAAATCTGTGCGCCTACTTGAGGAAGTTAATTCGTCCACGTTCCTTAGGCATTTTAGGCACTTCAAAAACTACGGTTTTATCGGCAGCAATACTATACAATCCGTGCCTTTTCCTGGTTTGCTTTTGATTCTGATTTTTCCCATGTGATTTTCCACAATCCTGTTTACAATTGCCAGCCCTAGGCCTGTGCCATTCTTGTTTGTTGTGTAAAAAGGTTCAAACACTTTGTCTTGATTTTTTTCTTCGATTCCACAGCCGTTATCGCTTATCAGTATCTCAAGATATTCTTTTGTATCATTAAAAACCTCTCTGGTTTCTATTTTCAATCTGCCTCCTTCGGGAATTGCCTGAACGGCGTTTGAAATCATGTTCCAGATCACCTGTCTTATCTCTGCCTTGTTTGCATATATACTGGTCTGATTGCACAAGTTTTTGATTACTTCGATATCTTCATGCCATTCAGGACTAAAGCGAAGAGATTCGAGTAGATCATCTATAATGACTTCAATATTAATATCCATCCGCTCAGACTGTTTCGGCCGCGCCAGAAGAAGGAAATCTTTAACAAAGCCGTCAAGCCTATCCTTTCCTCTCAGAATGATCTGCATGAGCTTTCTATCTGTTTCGTCCAGTCTAAGATCTTTGCTCAACATCTGGATCGGACCGCTGATTGATGCAAGAGGATTTCTTATTTCATGGGCGAGACCCGCCGCCATTTCACCAATAAAGGCAAGTCTTTTGTTTCTTTCAATCTTTTGTTCCATTTCTTTAATAACCGTCAAATCCCGAAAGATCAGAGTATTACCGACTTTTTTTCTATTGCTGTCAACAAGGGGGGAAACAGAACAACCCAGCAGATTTCCTGAATCTGCAACTTCAAATCTGCTTCCCTGTTTCCACTGGTTCTCTTTATTCAGCACACTTGAAAGAACAGGGAAAACATCATCGAGCTTTTTATTTATAATTTCAGAACGCAAAAAACCGGTAATCTTTTCAGCTCCTTTGTTAAAGGATTTTATATTGCCATGGAGATCGATTGTTAATATCCCACTATCTACAGACTCGATTATGCTTTTGTGCAGCAGGTCGAGTTGGTCAAATGCACTTTCCTTTTTTTCCAGGAGGACCCTGGCCCTCTTTTCCTGTTTGACGGCAAAACTTGCCAGCAATGCAATAATATAGAAAGATATGATATGGATAAAAATTCTTGAAAAGACATAACCCGCTTCATAGTTGTAATCATAATCCCATGTGTATATTGGTTGAATAAGACCATAGTATTCCAGATCAAGCAGCAGCCCGTAAAATAAGCTGCTGACTGAAGCTGAAATTAACCCTCCTCTGCCTGCCAGAAAGAGAACTGAATAGATTATAACCAAAGGATAAAAGACGGAATAGATACTTTCAATTCCGCCGGTTGCACATACAAGCCCGGTTATCAGTGAAAGATCTGAAAGGCTTTGTATGTATATGTTCAGCCTGATGTTTTTGATGATCTTTGAAATGAAAATGTAGGCAAAAGAAAGAAGATAGGCTAATGCTATGATGGAATATACCGGTACGAGTGCTGCCTGTCGAGATGGTTCTGTTTCTTTAATACCGATAAATATTGTAATGCATAGCAGGAAGGTTACAATTATAACCCTGAAAAACATCAACCATCGAAGTCTTTTTCCCAGAGAATTATCTTTCAAATACGACCTCCCAGACTGCCATGGTCAGATATCGTCAAATAGTTGAGTGGGGAAATGGTTGCTAATTTGTGTTTACTCCTCTCAAGACGGGAATTTAGGTGTGTGTTTTTTACTTTTCAATTCCAAGCTTTTCAAAGCGGTATCTTAAAGACCGCAGGTTAATGCCAAGCAAACTTGCTGCTTTGTTTTTGTTGCCATCGCTGCAATCAAGAGCTTTTTCAATATAGGCTCTCTCAATTTTTTCAAGGATGGCATCAAGAGAAACACCCCTTGAAACTTCATCAAGATCAAAACGCTTATCTTTTATTCCTTCAATCCATCTGCGTTTATGAATGGAAATGACAAGACTTTCAGGCAGAATAATATTTGTATTTGAGAGAGCTACGCTTCGTTCCAGCAGGTTTTCAAGCTCGCGAATATTTCCAGGGAAGTCATATTTCTGTAATAAGTCAATAGCATATGAAGATATCTTGGTAATTTCCTTGCCAATTTCTTTTGAATATTTTTCAAGGAAATGCTGGGCAAGGGCGCGAAGGTCGTTCTTTCTTTCCCGGAGCGGCGGCATCTTAATTTCTATTACATTAAGGCGATAGAACAGGTCTTCTCTGAAATTTTCGGCAATAACCTCTTCCTCAAGATTTTTGTTGGTGGCTGAAATGATCCTTATATCCACCGAAATATCCTCGTTGCCGCCAACCTCCTTAAACACCTTTTCCTGAATAACTCTAAGTAACTTAACCTGTATAGAAAGACTGAATTCCCCGATTTCATCCAGAAAAACAGTGCCTTTGTTGGCAATCTTAAAAAGACCCTTATTATCCTGCGTTGCGCCTGTAAAAGAGCCTTTCTTATGACCAAAAAGCTCACTTTCTATTAAAGTTTCAGGAATGCCTCCGCAGTTTATAGCAACAAAGTGCCCATCACGGCGGTTGCTTTGCTCATGTATGGCACGGGCAATTAATTCCTTACCTGTCCCGCTTTCACCTGAAATAAGAATATTTGTCTTGGTTTTAGCAACCTGCCTTACCATATCATAAATATGCAGCATACGCGGGCTGTTGCCAACTATCATGCCAAAGTGGAGATTTTTTTTCAGTTCGCTGTCGAGGATTTCTTTTTCATGTTCTATTGTTTTAATATCAAGAGATTTTTTTATGGTTTGTTTAAGCTCTTCATTGTCAAATGGCTTGGGGACATAGTCATAAGCCCCTTCATTCATGGCTTCAACTGCGGTTTCCGCAGATGCATAGGCGGAAATCAAAATTACCACAGTATTTTGATTCTGTTTTTTTGCTGCCCTTAATACGTCGAGTCCACTTATATCGCCCAACCTTATATCGCAAAGCAAAAGGTCAAAATCTTTTTTATTGATCAACGAGATAGCTGTTTTCCCGTTTTCAGCGCAGGAAACCTTATAGCCCTCTCTGCTTAGGAATAGCTCAAGAAATTCGCGCATGCTAAGCTCATCATCAACAACCAGTATTTGTTTGGATTTATTTGACATAGTATTTTTTGCTTTCAAAATTAAATTTCATCAAACAAGATCTTGCCGCTGACCATGGTTAGAACTGCTTTGCCTTTCATATCCCAGCCATTGAAAGGAGTGTTCCGGCTGAGCGACTGGAATTTGCTGGAATCGATTTTATATGAAAGGTCCGGATCAATGATACTAATGTCAGCGGGTCTTCCGGCTGTTATCCCTGTGTCGAGCCCCAGAATTTTTGCCGGATTTGTTGACATCTTTTCAACAAGGCCTGTTAATGAGATTACACCATCGTGAACAAGCTTTAACGATAGAGAAACAGAGGTTTCAAGCCCAATAATACCGTTTGCCGCCTGGTCGAATTCCACCTCTTTTTCAATGTAAGAATGGGGCGCGTGATCAGTTGCTATAACATCTATAGTGCCATCTGCCAGTCCTTTTAGAATTGTTTCTCTATCCTGGCTGGAGCGCAGGGGAGGATTCATTTTTGCATTGGTATTATAATCTTTTATTGCATCTTCGGTCAGTGTAAAATAATTCGGCGCGGTTTCAGCAGTTACCTTTACTCCTCTTTTCTTTGCATTTCTTATCGCCAGTACCGATTCCTTTGTGCTGACATGAGCAATGTGAATGCGGCTTGCTGTTAGTTCGCAAAGAGCTATATCCCGCATAACCATTATGCTTTCAGCAGCATTGGGTATTCCAGCCAGTCCCATGCTTGTTGCAACAGCGCCTTCGTTAACTACTCCATTCGCAGCAAGGTCAAGGTTTTCGCAGTGAGAGATAATGGGCATATTGAATCCCTTTGCATATTCCATAGCCCTTCGCATAAGCTGACTGTTACTCACAGGGTTGCCGTCATCAGAAAACGCTATTGCCCCTGCTTCTTTTAACTCTCCATATTCGCACAGAGATTTTCCATTTAAGCCTTTACTTATTGCAGCAACCGGATAAACCCTGACTGTATCTGCAACTCCTGCTTTTTTTAATATATATTCGGTTATCTGCCCGTTGTCGTTAACCGGATTTGTGTTCGGCATTGGGCAGATCGCTGTAAAACCGCCATGGGCAGCCGCCAGGCAGCCTGATTTTATTGTTTCTTTATATTCATGACCCGGCTCACGCAAATGAACGTGCATATCGATAAGGCCTGGAGTAACTATTTTGCCGGAAGCATCAATAACTTCAACCCCTGATCCCTGCTCTTCAACCCCTGATCCCTGCTCTTTTATTTCAGCTATTTTCCCATTTTTAATGAGAATATCCACAATTCCGTCTAAGTTTCCGGGATCAATGACTCTTCCGCCTTTAATCAGCACCAGCATTTCGTGCACCTCCTGATACGAGATATAAAAGGGCCATGCGGACGGCAACGCCATTTGTTACCTGATCAAGAATTATTGAATACGGGCCATCCACAACTTCATAAGCTATTTCAACTCCCCGGTTGACAGGCCCAGGGTGCATTATCAGCACATCGCTTCGTGCGTTTTCCACCCTTTTTTTTGTAAGTCCATAGACTTTTGAGTATTCACGTTCGGTAGGGAACAAAAAGCTTTTTTGTCGTTCCTTTTGTATTCTCAGCATCATTATAACATCAGCATCGCATATAGCCTCGTCCACATTATAACTAACTGATGCGCCAAGAGATTCTATGCCTTTTGGAATCATGGTCGGAGGACCTGCGATTACAACCTCGGCACCCATTTTTGTAAAGCCTGTAATATTTGATCTTGCCACCCTGCTGTGTGATATATCTCCAATTATTGCGATTCGCAGCCCTGAAATTTTCCCCTTCTTTTCCCTGACCGTCATCAGGTCAAGGAGCGCCTGGGTCGGGTGAGCATGCATGCCGTCTCCGGCATTGATAATAGAGGATTTAACCAGACGTGCAAGCAGGTGGGGAGTACCTGCGGATGAATGCCGTAATACAATGATATCAGGATTCATGGCTTCAAGAGTTTTTGCCGTGTCTGCAAGGGTTTCCCCCTTTACAATGCTGCTTGTACTCGTGGCTATTGACAGGCTGTCGGCACTCAGCCTTTTTGCGGCAATATCAAAAGATATGCGTGTCCTGGTACTGGGCTCATAAAAGAATAAAACTACTGTTTTACCCCTCAAAGTTGGAACTTTTTTAATTGGCCTTATCGAAATTTCTTTCATTTTGTATGCTGTATCCAGAATCAGGTTGATTTCGTCAACAGAAAGGGACTCAATGTCCAGAATATCTTTTTTTGTAAACCGCATTATTCGCCTGTTTTATTCTAAAATTTTCCCAATTCTGCCCCATCTGACCCCGAAATTGTCATTATCCCAGGACCAATATATTATAAAAGCCCTTCCCTTAACATCTTTCAGATCCACAAAGCCCCAAAACCTGCTGTCATAGCTGTAATCACGGTTATCTCCCATTACAAAAATCGAATTTTCAGGTACTGTGACCGGTCCGAAATTATCTCTGGGCTGCATGGCTTTTGGAATTATATGAAGATCCGTATAAATCGCATAGTTTTGTTCAAGATGCTTTTTGTTTACATAGAGTTCCTTGTTCCGGATTTCAATAACATCTCCAGGGACACCTATTGTTCTTTTAATAAAATCCTTTTTAGGGTCCTCCTTGAATTTAAAAACAACGATGTCTCCTCTTCGAGGATTTTTGTATGGAATGATCGTAGTACTGGTAAACGGAAGCTTGACTCCGTAAATAAATTTGTTTACCAGGATGTGATCTCCAATTTGAAGAGTATTTTTCATTGAGCCGGAAGGAATTTTAAAAGCCTGAATTATAAAAGTCCTTACGAATAAGGCGATTATAATCGCCAGAATTATTGCTTCAATGTTTTCTCTGAGATTGCTTTTTTTAGGTTTGATTTCCTTTTTCGATGGGTTTTTCTGTTTCAAGTTAATTTATCCCTTTAGTTAGTGCCTCGAAAGGCCACAGCTTATAATTTATAACCTTCCGAGGTATATAAATAAAAGTCTCAGTACAATATTACTGTAAACACCTGCCATCAGATCATCCATAACAACACCGGTACCTCCGGCAAATCTTCTTTCTATATACCGAATTGGAAAAGGTTTCAAGATATCAAAAAATCTGAATGTTACAAAACCAGCAGCAATGGAAATTATATTAAATGGCAGGCCAAGAAGCGCTATCATAATACCTGCTATTTCATCAATTACAATACATCCTGGATCGTTTTGTTTTAATATTTTTTCAGCTCTGTTCGATATCCATATGGCAAAAAAAATAAATATTAAAATAAACAGAATAGCAACCGATAATTTGGTTTTAGATAGAAGAAAACAAATGGGAAGCCCCACGATGGATCCAAAAGTACCAGGTGCAAAAGGAATGTAGCCGGCAAAAAAACCGGTCGCAAGCAGCATGACCGATTTGTCTTTAAAATTCATGCACAGGTTCTATAAGCAGGTATGAGTTTTGTCAAGGTATTGTTAGCTGGTAAGCTCACTATTTCAACAGCTTCTTTCGATATAGTGTCATATACAATTTTTAACGGGATACCTCTTTCTATGGCGATTTTTTTACAAATTTCGTATTCAGGCACAAGCCGCACAGATCCGTTTGGATCTTTTATGCGTTTTATTTGGACATCGCCATAACTCGTTTTTATAGTTATATTCTCCCGAGCAAGTTTAAATCTTTGAACATCATAATGTCTTACACCTAATGATGTGGTTTCAGATAAAATACGATTTATTATACTTTTTTTTCTATTTTCCATACACAGAACCTGAATCATTGTGCCCGGTCTGTTTTTTTTCATATACACAGGAATCAAGTAAACATCTATAGCTCCTTCTTCAAACAGGCGATCCATCAAGAAGCCAAAAAATTCCGGATTCATATCATCAATACACGTCTCAACTACTGAAACCCTGTCTTTTTGAAAGTCTGAAGTAAGTGTCTCTTTTGTTCCAATAATAATCCGCAAAAGATTCGGTATTGTTTTAAGGTCGCGTTTTCCTGCCCCATATCCTGTTTTTTCAACTATAATGTCTGGAATTTCTTCAAATGAGTCAGCAATAGAGGCAATAATTGCCGCGCCGGTCGGCGTAACCAGCTCGTGCGGAATTTCTGTCCCATAAACAGGAATTCCTTTCAGGATTGAAAGGGTTGCAGGAGCAGGAACGGGCAGTGTCCCGTGTTGACAGGAGACAAAACCATTGCCTAAAGGAATTCTCGATGAAACTATTTTTTCAATACCCAGATATTCCAGACAAAGAGCTGTCCCTACAATATCTACGATAGCGTCAATGCCCCCCAGTTCATGAAAATGAACTTTTTCTTTGGGCTGTCCGTGTATTTCAGATTCAGCTATTGCAAGCCTTTCAAAAATTTCAAGACTCTTTTCCCTTACGTTTTGAGACAGAGGGCTGTTTTGGACAAGAGCTTTAATCTCAGAATAATGCCTGGATTTTATATTATCCTTTGAAATGACATGAACACTTTGGGCTTTAATTCCACTTCGGGAAATTGATTCAACAGATAAATCAAAACCTTTTAATGGGAGTTTTTCAAGGGAATCCTTCAACCAGTTTAAAGGGACTCCAATGTCGATAAAGGCTCCCAGTGTCATGTCGCCGCTTATGCCGCAGAAACAATCAAAATAGGCTAACATATTATAATTCCTTGGAATGAACTCTAATTATTTCAAGTAAAAGTTCAACTGTACGAACCATATCATCAAGTTTTATAGACTCACGCACTGTATGCATATCCCGCATCCCGGTTCCGAGAACGCCGACAGTAATACCTTTTTCAAAGAAAATATTTGCGTCCGCGCCTCCGCCGCTTATTTTGGAAGCCATATTTCTTCCAAGATTTTTAGCGGCTTTACGTGCAAGAGCTACAACAGGGGTATCGTCAGTAATGTTAGTTAATGGAAATTCATTTTCAATAGAAATTTCAAGACAAGGGAGTTTATCATCTGAAACAGGATTTTTATAATTATCAATAACAGTTTTGAAAGATGATACTATTTCAGCCGTAATTTTTTTTAGCTTTTCTTTATCATGGCTTCTGGCCTCACCTTTAACAGTAACCATGCCTGGAACTATATTTGTGGCTATTCCGCCTTTGATTATGCCGATGTTGCATGTTGTTTCATTGTCGATTCTGCCGATATCAAGGGCTGCTATAGCCTTGCTTGCAAGACAGATGGCATTTATCCCTTTTTCAGGCGCAGCCCCTGCATGGGCATCTTTGCCGAGTATTTTAAACTCAATACGGTTTGCAGCAGGTGCCCGTGTGACTATACCTTCTGTATCGGTGGCATCCAGCGTATAGCCGTAGCTTGCTGTAATCAGGCTGTAATCAAGATGTTTGGCGCCTAAAAGACCTATTTCTTCGCAGGTAGTAAATACAATCTCTAACGGACTGTATTCGATGTTGTTCTCCTGGAGAATTCTTATGGTTTCTATTATGATGGCGATACCGCTTTTATCATCTGCTCCGAGAATTGTTGTTCCATCGCTTGTAAGGATTCCGTCTTTGAATATAACAGATATTCCTTTGCCGGGATTGACGGTGTCCATGTGAGCATTAAGAAGCAGCGGGAGGCATTTGGTATTTCCCTTGAATCCGGCAATAAGATTTCCAGTATTGCTCCCTGTTTTTTCTCCGGCATTGTCAACAAAAGTTTCCGCACCCATTGACTCAAGTATTTCACTGATTTCACGGCAAATGCGTCCTTCATCTTTTGAGACGCTGTCAATTCCTACAAGATGAGTGAATGTTTCCAGCAGTCTATCTTTATTTATCATTTTATTACCTGAATCTTGCATGAAAATTAATGAGAAACTGTTCTTTAATGATAACCAGCGGGTTTAGCAAAATTCAGATGTTAACCTGTATTTTTTTACGATGGAATTTTTTTGCCAAACCATTTTTTAATACTTGTTGAAATAATAAGATTAACATAGGCATCCTTCATTCACTGCCAAAATACAAGATCAATAAAGTGTAAACTACTTTTGACTTGTCTTGAAAGATGCCTTAACATATTATATAATTTTAATTAGTGGAAGTGCGCAGCTCACTGGTGGGGCTCCCGGACTTCAAATCCGGTGTGGGGCGCTAAAACCGTCCCGGGTGGGTTCGATTCCCATGCACTTCCGCCAACTAATTTATTAAGATGTTACTCATTTTTAGAGTACCAGAAATTTGAAAACTCAAAAGTAACTTGTTAACAATTAAATGCCCGCTGCCTCTGGTTAATCTCATATTTGAGTTTTCAAATTTCTGGTACAGTTTCCTGTTTTGAATTCGATCACACCTGAACCTTACCCGCAGCCGATTTTGTTTCATATCGGTCTGTATTAATCAGCACAAAATACCTCCAGTTGTTCATGTCGTAACTGCTTTGCTCTCGTTATAATGAACTTATTTTGTATCAAGTAAAGGGATAGTTTTTCGATGCTTTCGCCAAGCAATTCAGGAGACTCGTTTTTCAGCAAACCAGGCCCCAAGGTCTTATGTACTTCAATAGCCGTACCTATAATCTTGCTGCTTAATTTATTGGTAACCGTTCACGGAACGTTGAAATTAGAAATTAGAAATTTGGTCTTTATGCTTTTGTACTGTTGGTAAACGCATTCAATTTTGGGCCAAGTTTTTCAACTATTGCTTTGTATTCTACCAGTTTGTAAACATCCAACTCGCAAACTCGTTTCATCTCTCCCTAATTTCTACTTTCCAATTTCAAATTTCAAGCCGTGAACGGCTACATTTATTGATATCCATCACGATTCGATCCTTTGAATGCCCTGAAGTCGTTAGATTTTTTCCTTTCTGTCCTCTCAACAGAAAAGAAAATCCATATTCTCTTTGCGTTCTCTGCGTCTTTGAGGTGAATTATCGAAAATCAATATGTGCGTATCTCTCACATCCATATAAT
>Ga0255426_10009_pt1 | contig 49548 bp, 28 predicted proteins | sample ANMaggSeSYBR02J9_FD_182666 | JGI IMG/M metagenome (GOLD analysis project Ga0255426, IMG submission 182666) | Sediment cell enrichment communities from methane seep in Santa Monica Basin, California, United Staets - ANME aggregate JGI... | ecosystem: Environmental > Aquatic > Marine > Cold seeps >...
CTTGTATACGGTCATCGGCAGGCAGTAGGGTGGGGGCCTTTTATCAAAGCTTCCATGGCAGATTCAAAACTGCTGAAAAGCATATTTACAGAGTATCGCGTTGAGGCTGTCATGCATTTTGCTGCATTTTGTTATGTTGGAGAATCTGTATTAGAACCTGGTAAGTATTACCGGAATAATGTGGCAAATACTCTCAATTTGCTTGAGGTTATGATTGAGAATAATGTCAAATCCTTCATCTTTTCTTCCTCGTGTGCTACCTACGGGGAACCAATAGAGATTCCCATTACGGAACGGCATCCACAAAACCCGATAACCCCTTATGGCAGAAGCAAACTCATGGTGGAACAGATCCTGAAGGATTTCAGCAATGCCTATGGTTTAAAATATGTTTCTTTGCGTTATTTTAATGCAGCCGGAGCAGACCCGGACGGTGAGGTCGGAGAGGATCACAGGCCCGAAACACACCTTATTCCTCTGGTGCTTCAGACAGCTCTTGGGCAGAGGGAGAGGATAAATATTTTCGGAGATAACTATCCAACAAAAGATGGCACATGTATTCGAGATTATGTTCATATTGCCGACCTGGCTCAGGCCCACCTTTTTGCCCTGGAGAGGCTTATGAATGGCATGCAGGAAGGAGAATATAATTTAGGGAATGGTGACGGCTTTTCAGTAAAAGAAGTAATTGAGGTTGCACTAAATGTAACGGGCAGAGCAATTGCCTCAAAAGTTACCAAGAGACGTCCGGGTGATCCTGCCGTGCTGATTGGTTCCAGCAAAAAGATTATCAAGGAGCTTGGCTGGAAACCTCAATTTGCCGATCTTTCCACAATAATTGAAACAGCCTGGAAGTGGCACAAAAGTCATCCTGAAGGTTGGTAAGGAGACCTTTGATTCAATTCTTGAATGAATAGGAAGATTGCAATTCTTTAAGCGAAGCATTATTTTGACTTCGCTTTTTTTATTTTCTAACCTAAGTTGAGCGATTTTTTGCGAAGAAATGTGCTAAAACCTTGATGTAGCAAGGTTTGCGAAAATCGTAGGCATACCAATGGATATGTTGAGACTTTTCGCAAGTCCTTGATGCGCAAGAGATTGGTGCAGGTCGAGTAAAAAATCGCTCAATTTAGGTTTAAATATTGTATTTGACATTAGGGAAAAATAAGAGATATTTTCGTAACTACTCAGGCTGGTTAGGCTGAAGACTTTTAGGGAAAAGACTCCCAGAAATCAATATTTTCTTAAAGCGGATTTATCATTATGAATAATATAGAATACTCGGAACCTCATGGCGGGACTCTTGTAAATCTTCTTGCTGATTCAGAACGCTGTAAGCTGCTTAAGGATATTTCGCTTAAACTTCCGGATATTACACTAAATGAGAGGCAGCGCTGCGATCTTGAACTCCTTGCAACCGGTGTTTTTTCGCCTCTAAAAGGTTTTATGGTACGTTCTGACTATGAATCTGTATTAGACCGAATGCGCCTTCAAAACGATATGCTCTGGCCTATACCTGTTTGTCTTGACATTACCAACACAAAGGCGAGCACAATTGAGGCAGGCCAGTCTGTAACTCTTAGAGATCCTGAGGGTTTTCTTCTTGCAATTATGCATATTGAAGATTTCTGGGAAATAGAACGCGAAAAAGAATGCTTAAAAATTTATGGTACTCTGGATCAAACACACCCCGGAGTAAATTATCTTTTAAATAAATCCGGCGATTATTACATAGGCGGTAAACTGGAAGTATTAAACCTGCCGATACACTTTGATTTTAAACAGTTGCGTATGGCTCCGGAAGAAGTTACAGCTATATATAAAAAACTTGGCTGGAGGAGAATTGTTGGATTTCAGACCAGAAATCCTATTCACAGGCCGCAGTTTGAAATGACTGTTAAAGCAATGCAACAAGCCGGCGCCAATTTACTCATTCTTCCTATTACAGGTATAGCAAAACCTGATGATTTTGATCACTATAAAAGGGTAAGGTGCTATCGTGAAGTGACCAATCACTATCCGCCTGATTCTTACTTATTAAATTTACTACCACTTGCCATGAGAATGGCCGGGCCAAGAGATGCACTCTTAGACGCAATTATATCAAAAAATTATGGATGTACCCATTTTATTATAGGACATGAGCATGGGAGTCCTGGTATGGATAGCAAGGGGATGCCCTTTTATGACAGCAATATTACCAGGGATCTGTCAGAAAAATATAGTAGTGAAATTAATATAAGCGTTATCCATTTTGAGGAGATGGTTTATCTGCCTTTTGAAGATGAATTTCGTTTTCAAAATGAAGTTCCTGCTAATACTCAGACAATATCTCTAAGTAGTTCAGATATTCGGGAAAGAATTCGTTCGGGAAGACGGATACCTGAATGGGCTACATTCCCTGAGGTAATTAAGGAACTTCAAAAAGCTTATCCTCCTCCTCATAAACAAGGAGTTACAATCTTTTTAACAGGTCTTTCAGGTTCAGGAAAATCTACAATTGCAAAAATTCTTTATGCTCGTTTTCTGGAAATAGGAGAAAGACCTGTTTCCCTCCTTGATGGTGACATCGTCCGCCGTAATTTATCCAACGAATTAAGCTTTTCTAAGGAACACCGCGACATAAATGTTCGACGTATTGGCTTTGTTGCAAGTGAAATAACTAAGAATCGTGGTATTGCTATATGTGCACCCATAGCGCCATATTTGTTTACAAGGTCACAAATAAGATCAATCATAGAAGCTTACGGAGGTTTTATAGAAGTTCATGTGTCCACTCCAATTGATGTATGCGAAAAAAGAGATAGAAAAGGGATGTATGCAAAAGCCAGGGCAGGACTTATAAAGGGATTTACTGGAGTAGATGATCCTTACGAACTTCCTGAGTCACCTGAGTTGCGCATAGATACCACCGAGCTGACTCCTGACGAGGCGGCAAAAGAAATTCTGTTATTTCTGGGGCAAAAAGGGTATATTTAAAAAATTATATGTATCTTTCATACTACAACTTAAATAAAAAACCTTTTCAAATCAGCACAGACCCAAAATTTCTATGGATAGGTGAAAAGCACAAAGAAGCTTTAGCAATTCTATCATATGGAATACTTGATAATAAAGGCTTCCTTTTTCTAACCGGCGATGTGGGCACAGGTAAAACTACAATCATAAACGCGCTGATAAATAACCTGGACGATGATGTAATCGCAGCCCATGTTCCTGATCCCGGTCTGGAAGATTTTGACTTTTTTAACTTTATTGCAAATGTGTTTTCAATAGATAAAAAATTCAGCACCAAAGGTGAGTTCCTTAATCATCTTAGAAAATTCTTGAATGATGCTTACTCAAAGAATAAAAAGGTATTACTTATAATTGATGAGGCCCAGAGATTAAAATCTGAGCTTCTCGAAGAAATACGACTTCTGTCGAACATAGAAAGACAGGATACAAAACTTTTAAATATATTTTTTGTAGGTCAAAAAGAATTTAACAATATATTAATAGAACCGGAGAACAGAGCCTTAAGGCAGAGGATTACGATAAACTATCACATCGAGCCGTTGACTGAAAATGAAACAAAAGAATACATAAAGCACCGCTTAAATATTGCCGGTTCTAAAAGAAATATTTTCAGCTCAAGTGCAATTGGAGAGATCTTTTCTTTGTCTAAGGGCTTCCCGAGATTAATAAATATAATATGTGATTTGGCCTTGTTAACCGGATATGTTAAAGAGCAGAAAACAATAAATGAACTTACTCTTATAAAGGAATGCGCTAAAGAGCTTCAAATACCTACTGAAAAAGCTGTCCCCCAAAAGAGCCAAATTGCTGAAAGTGATTCAAATCAGGAAGTTGCCCCAATAGAAAGCCAAATCGCTGAAAGCGAGTCAAATCAAGAGGTTAAAAGAGGTGGGCTAAAGCCTGCTGTCAAGGTGCTTGGATGTTTTTTTCTACTAGTTAGTTTCCTTATTCTAACATGGTGGTATATTAAATATCCTGCAGAGTTCAAAATAAAACTTTCTAATATAAATAAATATATGACGCAGATCATTGATACTATCAATAATTCAAAATCAGAACAATTGCTTCAATCCAGTTCAACAACTATTAATTCTAAGCCTGTTGTACAAAAGTATTCCATAAATCAAATTGATTCAGAACAAAATAAACAAGTTCAAATTTCTGAAGAGCAAGATGAATTATTAGAGGATAAAAATATTTCAAATGAAAACCTGTCAGATAATAATGGAGATCACCTTGATAAATCAGGTATTGTACTTAGGCAAATTCCAGATAAAAATATTATCATATATTTCAAATACAAGACAGCCGAGCTTTCAGATGATGCTTTAATAAAACTTGATGAAGTCGCTGAGATAATGGCTCAAAATCCTGACACAGACATTATTATAAAAGGCTATACCGACTCTAGTGGTTTTTACGATTACAATAAGGAGTTTTCTTTGTTCAGGGCTGATATCGTAAAAAGCTTTCTTGCAGGCAAGGGAATTAATCCAACAAAAATCAAAACCATTGGAATGGGGCCGGAAAACCCCATAGATACTAATGAAACTGCAAAAGGGAGAAGAAACAATCGCAGGGTTGAAATAGAGTTTTTAAACAAAACAGGATAAAGCTATGGCAAAAAATAATATAAATATTCAGATTGTCTGGGGAGTTGTGCTGGTCATGGCAGGAATCGGCGTATTTTTCAGGATACCCCAGGTAATGCCGAAAATTCAAAAAATAGAACATTTTTCTTCAGCTATTTTTTTTATACGTTTTTGTTTTTATTTTTTAGGCGTTCTGCTTATAGGTGGTGGAGCAAAAAAGATTTATGATAATTATAGATCCCCAAAAAAATAATATTTAAAAGCGCTAAGGTATTATAATAAATGAATAAAAATTCGGTTTCTTCGCAAAAAACCAGCCTGAAAGCTACCATAAGAGATCAGTCAGGAGCCGGCAAAGCCAAGCTGGGCGAGCTTTTGAGTAAAGAGGGATATATTACAAGTGCTCAGTTAAATCATGCACTAAACTATCAGAAAACAAATCCGTTAAGGCTGGGCAGCATACTCATTAAACTTGGCTACATAGATGAAGAAACCATAGTAAATGTACTGAGCCGCATTTATAATTACCCTGCTGTAGTAATATCAAAAAGCTCTCCGGAACCGGAGGCTCTCAAAATTATATCTTACGAAGTCGCTAAAAAATATATGGTTTTTCCTTTAAAGTTCGAAGGGGAAAATCTTGTAGTCACTATGTCGGAGCCTACTGATACGACCGCTGTTGAAAATTTGCAAAAAGAGATCCAGCAGGGTTTAAAGGTCAGTGTGTCTTCTGAACAGGATATAGTCGAAGCTTACAGAAAATATTACAAGATAAGTGATGAAGAATATAATAAATATGGATTAAAAGAAGAAGAAGAAGAAGAAACTGTCCCGCTCACTGTTGTTGATGACTTTGGTTCTCTGGTCTCAGAAGCAGCAGGTGAAATTGAGATGCAGAGCATTCAGGAAGACGAAGATACCGGCATGGATCAATATCTTGCTTCCGATGCTCCTATAATCAAACTCGTTAACGGTATTCTTATAAAAGCTATAAACGACGGTGTTAGTGATATACATATTGAGCCTTTTGAAAAGGCATTGCAGGTTAGATACAGACTGGACGGCTCTCTCTACAAGTCTATGAATTTGCCACTCGGTATTAAAAATGCCTTAACCTCAAGGCTGAAAATTCTATCTGGTTTGAATATTGCCGAACGTCGTGTGCCACAGGACGGCAGAATCAAGATGCGTCTTGGCAAAAAAAAGACAGTTGATTTTAGGGTCTCAACTCTGCCGACTCTTTTTGGTGAAAGTGTTGTCATGCGTATTCTTGATCAAAGCGCACTCAATGTAGACCTAACTAAAATGGGATTCGAGCAAAAGACATATGAAACGCTTAATAGATGTATTGCAAGGCCATATGGTCTTCTTCTTGTAACCGGTCCGACAGGCAGCGGCAAAACAACCACACTGTATTCTGTTCTTAATAAACTTAATAAAGAAGACACAAAAATACTCACTGCCGAAGATCCAGTTGAATTCAACTTCAGAGGAATAAACCAGGTACATGTTAAAGCTGAAGTCGGAATGACTTTTGCCGCAGCTCTTAGATCGTTTTTGCGACAGGATCCGGATATAATAATGGTAGGCGAAATCCGTGATCAGGAAACAGCAGAAATTGCTATAAAAGCAGCTATGACCGGACATCTGGTTTTCAGCACCCTTCATACAAATGACTGTCCTTCAACCATTGGACGTCTTATAGACATCGGCATACCGTCTTACATGTTATCTTCGGCTGTAACCATGGTATTATCACAGCGACTGGCCAGAAAACTTTGTCAAAATTGTAAAACATTGGTCAATAAAACCGACCGCGATGAATTGGAGAGTATGGGATTCTCCAAAAAGGAAATCCCAAATTTGAAAATTTATGGGCCAAAAGGCTGCTCAAAATGCACGGGAAGCGGCTATAAAGGCAGAATCGGCTTGTATGAGCTGATGGAAGTAACTGATGAAGTTGCTAAGGCAATAAATGCCAACGTTCCTGAGGATCAACTTAGAAAAGTCGCCATACAGGAAGGTATGAATACTTTGAGGGATGCCGGCCTTACTAAAATTATAGAGGGAATAACCTCTGTCGATGAAGTTCTAAAACGAACAACTATAACCAAAGAGGCTTTGCCCGCATATCTTGTGAATCCTGATGTAGAAAAATACGAAGATAAAGATGTGATTATCCGTGAAGGCAATAAAGATATAGATTTTTTCAAGCTTATATACGGTGCTTTAATTGTTGTTAAGGGAGGAAAAAAAATAGCTGAAATTTTACAGCCCGGTGAATATTTTGGAGAAATGTCAGCTATAACAGGAGAACATAGATCGGCAAGTATTATATCAAAAGGCAGATCGGTAATAAAGCGATTCCCCGGGGATAAGATCTATGAAATAATTGAAAAATATCCTGATGTTGCCAAACATTTATTCGCTGTAATTGCTGCGCGTTTAAATCATGCTGATAAAATTATGGTCAGGTTGATTAATGATAGAAAGCAGAATAAATAAAATGCGTATAGGTATTGGATATGATGTGCACAAACTGGTTTATGGCCGAAATCTGGTTCTTGGAGGGGTTATTATTCCCTTTGAGAAAGGTTTATTAGGCCATTCAGATGCAGATGTGCTTGTCCATGCCTTATGTGACGCCCTTTTAGGCGCAGCCGGTCTCGGTGATATCGGTCAACATTTCCCTGATACAGATCCTGCATTCAAAGACATTCACAGTATAAAACTTCTTGTAAAAACCTGCGAAATAATCAGTAGAAAAGGCTTTAAAATAAACAACATGGATTCTACGATTTTTGCACAGGAACCAAAAATTGCTCCTTTTAAAGAAGCTATGAAAAAAAACATTGCTCAGGCAATAAAAGTTGAACCTGCCCGCATCAATATCAAAGCCACCACAACTGAAGGCCTCGGTATGATTGGAGAAGGTGAGGGAATCGGAGCTATGTGTATAATTCTGATTTCACGGGATTAAAGGCAGGGATCAGGGGGTCGGGGAAGGGGATTTAAAAAAATGAACATTGAACATCGAACGTCCAACATCGAATTTTGAATAAGGTATTTTGCTAATTTATAAACTGGAGGAGCGGAGCGACATCATTATTCGACGTTCGACGTTCAGTGTTCGATGTTGGACGTTCATCTTTTAATATGTTCGACATTCTGCGGTTCAAAACGAAATGCACTTCATGGTTCGGGAGTCATATGACAATTCGCATATATAATACATTAAATAGAAAAAAAGAAATTTTTGAACCTGTAAAACAGGGCAGGGTGGGCATGTATGTTTGCGGCCCGACTGTTTATGATTCATGTCATATCGGACATGCAAGATCTATATTAACATTTGATGTGATTGCAAGATATTTAAAGGCAAGCGGTTTTGAAGTAACTTATGTTAGAAACTTTACTGACGTTGACGATAAAATAATAAATCGTGCAAATCAGCTAGGTATTGATTCTAAAGCACTTGCTGAAAAATACATAAATGAATTTTACGAAGACATGGATGCTCTGAATGTTGAAAGACCCACAATCGAACCAAGAGCTACGGAACATATTGCTCAGATTATAAAAGTCATTGAAATGTTAATAGATAAAAGCCTGGCATATGAGATCGACGGCGATATATTTTTTGCAATAGAATCATTTAAAGATTATGGCAAACTTTCCGGACGTAAGCTTGAAGATATGGAAGCCGGCGCCAGAGTAGATATCGACGAAAGAAAACGCAACCCGTTTGATTTTGCTTTATGGAAATCAGCCAAGCCAGGAGAGCCTGCGTGGGACAGCCCGTGGGGTAAGGGGAGGCCTGGATGGCATATTGAATGTTCGGCGATGAGTACCGAATATCTGGGTAAAACATTTGATATTCATGGCGGAGGAAAAGATCTTATCTTTCCGCATCACGAAAATGAAATTGCACAGTCAGAAGGAGCATTTGGCAAGCCTTTTGCCAGATTCTGGATTCACAACGGCTTTGTAAATATAAACCAGGAAAAAATGTCGAAATCACTCGGCAATTTTTTGATGATAAAGGATATATTAAAATCCTTTCATCCTGAGGCTGTAAGGCTGTTTCTCCTCTCCAGCCATTACAGAAGCCCCATTGATTTTACAGATAAGGCAATGGATGAGGCAAGTGCCGGCCTTGACAAGATTTATGCGCTGCTTGAGCGTGTTGAAGAAAATAAAGAACTTTCAGAAATAAATAATGTTGAGCCTGGTAATTATTACAAGCAGTTTTGCGAGGCAATGAATGACGATTTCAATACTGCCCGAGGCATTGGTGTGCTTTTTGAAGCTGTTCGAAATATAAATCGATTGTTAGACGAAAATAAACAAGGATTATCTCAAGACGCAATAAAAAATATAATTTCATGTAAATCAGATATCCTGAAAATCGGCGGCATATTAGGCATTCTTTATGAATCACCTGAAGCCTATTTTGAGGGAAAAAAATCTAATGGCCTGGAAAAAAAGTCAATTGATCCTGCAGTTATTGAAGATATGGTTAAAGAGAGGGAAAAAGCCAGAAAGGCAAAAAACTGGGAAAAGGCAGATAAAATCAGGAAGCAGCTTGAAGTCATGGATATTGTTATTGAGGACCGGCCGGAGGGTACAATCTGGAAAATAAAAAGATGGACATCGAACATCGAACGTTGAACATCGAACGTTGAACATCGAATGATGAAATCGCTTCGTTTCACCAGTTTATAAATTGGCAGAATATTTTATTCAAAATTCGACGTTGGATGTTCGATGTTCGACGTTCATCTTTTAATATTATCCAATCAATCCTTATGTCTTCCTTTAACCTGACATCAAATTTCACACCAAAGGGGGATCAGCCTTATGCAATAGAATCCTTGAGCAAAGGTATTTTATCCGGAAAAAAGCATCAGGTTCTTCTGGGTGTTACAGGATCCGGCAAGACATTTACAATTGCTCACGTTATCGCAAAAGTTGAAAAACCAACCATAGTCCTAGCCCCGAACAAAACATTAGCCGCACAACTGTACAGCGAGTTCAAGGAACTGTTCCCGGAAAATGCTGTTGAATATTTTGTAAGTTACTATGACTACTACCAGCCTGAAGCATATATCCCTGCCAGCGATACCTATATACAAAAAGACTCCTCAATAAACGAAATGATTGATAAACTTCGTCATTCCGCGACAAGATCCGTTCTTTCACGACGGGATGTTATTGTGGTGGCAAGTGTATCCTGCATATTTGGACTTGGTGCTCCTGAAGAATATCTTGCAATGAGAATTAATCTTGAAACCGATACTGAACTATCCCGCGATAAACTTATTTCAGATCTTGTCGCCATTCATTATGACCGCAACGATCTTGACTTCCACAGAGGAGTATTCAGGGTAAGAGGTGACAGGGTGGAAATTTTTCCATCCTATGAAGAAGATTTAGCTGTAAGGATAGATTTTTTCGGGGATCAGATCGAAAACATATCAGAAATTGATTCGTTAAAAGGTAATGTGATTAATTGCATTAAAAATATATCTATCTATCCGGCAAGCCATTATGTCAGTAAAAAAAATATTTTAAAAAGAGCAACCAAATCGATCATCGCGGAACTTAAAGACAGAATTGAATATTTCAGGCATGAAAACAAGCTGATAGAAGCACAGCGGATAGAAGAAAGAACCAATTTCGATCTTGAGATGATGCAGGAGCTTGGATACTGCAATGGAATTGAAAATTATTCGAGACATTTTACAGGAAGAAAGCAGGGAGAACCTCCGCCCACGCTTTTAGAATATTTTCCGGATGATTTTCTTGTATGCATTGACGAAAGCCACATCGCTGTCCCACAGCTTCGAGCTATGTACGCGGGTGACAGGTCACGCAAGAAAACACTTATTGAGTATGGATTCAGGCTGCCGTCAGCTCTGGATAACCGTCCTTTACAGTTTGAAGAATTTGAGTCAAAAATATCCCAGGCGATTTATCTTTCAGCAACTCCTGCTGAATATGAACTCAAAAAAGGAAAGCATGCTCCTGTCGAACAGATTGTAAGACCCACAGGCCTTATTGATCCTGCAATTGATGTGCGGAAAGCAGAGAATCAGGTTGATGATCTTTATGATGAAATTATTAAGCGCGATAAGCTGAATGAAAGAGTACTGGTAACTACCCTTACGAAACGTATGGCAGAAAATCTTACTGAATATTATGCTGATCTGGGGATTAAAGTACGTTATCTTCATGCTGATATTAATACAATAGAAAGAATGGAAATCATAAGGGACCTCAGAATGGGCGAGTTTCAGGTACTTGTTGGAATAAACCTGCTGCGTGAGGGCCTGGACATACCCGAGGTTTCACTTGTGGCAATACTGGATGCTGATAAAGAAGGATTTTTACGTTCAGTTAGATCACTTGTTCAGACATGTGGACGTGCTTCCAGAAATGTCGGCGGTATGGTAATAATGTATGCCGACCATGTTACAAAATCGATGAAACAGGCAATAGACGAAACAAACAGGCGCAGGGAAATACAACAGGATTACAATAAAAAATACGATATTATTCCAACAACTATAAAAAAGAATATAGCATCTGTATTTGAGACCGTTTATGAGACCGATCATAAACAACAGGTTGATAATGTATCAGAAACATTTGCAGAGTATGAATCTGCTGATAACCTGGATGATATTATAAAAGCTATGGAAGATGAAATGAATCAGGCGGCAAGAGAACTTGCATTTGAAAAAGCCGCTGAGCTGAGAGACCAGATTAAGGCGCTTAAAAAAATAATGCTTTATTAGGAAATAGGTGGATAGTCTGAAGGTAGAAGGCTGAAGGTAGATGTATATCAATTATCTCGCAACGCTCAAATTAAGCCATTCAAAACCTTTTACACAAGAAGTCTAAGAAATAACCTGGTGGATAGACTGAAGCTCTCTTTCACCTTCAGCCTTCCACCTTCAGTCTTCCACCTAACTTTAACCATGCCAACAAGTTTGAACGATAAATTATCCGGCACGCCCAATGATCCTGGTGTCTATCTTATGAAGGATGCTGAGGGAAAAGTTATCTATGTGGGCAAGGCCAAAAACCTTAAAAAAAGGCTTTCCTCATATTTCAAACAATCCGGCCAGAAAGAATTCAGACAGACAGATTTGAAAACCAGGGTTCTGGTTAAAAAAGTTTTAAGTTTTGATACAATTATAACAAGAACCGAAAAAGAAGCGCTTATCCTCGAATCGAATCTTATCAAACAATACAGGCCAAGGTATAACGTGATTCTGAAGGATGACAAAAGATATCCTTCGCTGCGTCTCGATATAAAAAGTCAGTATCCGAGCCTGAATATTGTTAGAAAAATTGAAAAAAACGGTGCCCAGTACTTCGGCCCTTTTTCATCTTCCCAGGCTGTTCGACAGACCTTAAAAATAATCCACAAGACATTTAAACTTCGCAAATGTAAAACAAAAAATTTTAAACAAAGGTCCCGTCCATGCCTTAACTATCAAATAGGCGCATGTCTCGCACCATGCTGTCTAAATGTTGATAACAAAACTTATAATGAAATTGTTAAAGAAGTTATTTTGTTTTTAAAGGGAAGAACTCCTGAGCTTATTAAAAAAATAAAAAAACAGATGACATCTGCAGCCAGAGATCAGGACTATGAAAGAGCTGCAGTGCTCAGAGACAAGATTTTCGCACTTGAAAAAATTCTTGAGAAACAGGTTGCAGTAACTACTGACTTTAAAGACAGAGATGTAATTGCCATTGCTGATTCCCCTGAAATTTCACTCATAGCTCTGCTTTTTGTCCGTGGCGGATATCTTGTGGGGAAAATGCATTTCAGTTTTACAAAAACCATATCAACAAAAGCAGAAATGGTTAGTGCATTTATCAGGCAGTATTATGAAAAAACACATTTCATTCCTCAAGAGGTCCTTGTCCCGATTCCATTAGAAGATACTTGCGTACTCGAAGACTGGTTAACTGCCATAAATCAAAAAAAAGTCAGGATCCTGTATCCCATAAGAGGGGAAAAGACCCAACTTGTTAAGATGGCGGCAAATAATGCACAAAACAGTCTAAAAGATCTGACAGCTTCCACTGATGCTGCAATTGACATTTCAGTCAGACTTCAAAAAAGACTCAGAATGGACAAAATGCCGGAACGTATAGAATGCTTTGACAACTCCAATATATCCGGAACAGAGCCTGTGGCAGGTATGGTAGTTTTTGAAAACGGCAAACCCAATAAATCCTTATATCGTAAATACAAAATAAAAACAGTTGATAAACAAAATGACTATGCATACATGGCTGAAATACTTACCAGACGATATGGCAAAGGGGAAAAATCAAAGCCTTATCCTGACCTGCTTGTAGTAGATGGCGGCAAGGGGCATCTGAATATTGCTGTATCAATTATAAAAAAGTTTAAACTCGAAAAAAACTTTGAAATAATAGGTATAGCAAAAAAAGATGCAGCCAGGGGAGAGACAAACGATAAGGTTTACCAGCCGGGCAGGGCAAATCCTGTTAACTTCGGCAGGGAAGGGGATCTCCTTTTATTTTTACAAAAAATAAGGGATGAAGCTCACCGCTTTGCGATTTTTTTTCATCGTAAACGCAGAGACAAGAAATCTATACATTCTGTTTTTGATACTGTTTCCGGTATAGGCAAAAAGAGGAAAGAAATTTTGCTTAAACATTTCGGAAGCATAGATAGAATATCTAAAGCAACACTTGAAGAACTTATATCTCTGCCGGGAATAGATCGTAAGATAGCGGAAGAAATAAAAAAAATTGAATAGTGAAAATTGAATAGTGAAAATTTAAGGAATTCTGTCAATTTTATATGGTTCTTCGTGGATTAATGTGAAATTCACGATAAGTCTTTTATATGAATTGATGGAGCGAAGCGATACCACAAATTTTCAATTTTCAATTTTCAATTTTCAATATTAGTTCTTTAACCGCATCAGCCGATCTTTTAAGAGCCGCATTTTCTTCATCAGTAAGTGTAATCTGTATAATTTCTTCTATGCCGTTTGAGCCTAATTTTACAGGAACCCCTATAAAAAGATCGTTTATTCCATACTCGCCTTCAAGATATGCTGCACATGGAAGAATCTTCTTTTTGTCCTTAAGAATAGCTTCAGCCATTTCTACAGCCGCAGATGCCGGCGCATAGTAGGCGCTTCCTGTTTTTAAAAGCCCTACAATTTCAGCCCCGCCCTTCCTGGTTCTTTCAATTAGAGCATCAATCCTCTCCTTTGAAAGCAATTCAGTAACAGGTATTCCAGCAACAGTTGAATAGCGCGGCAAGGGCACCATTGTATCGCCATGTCCGCCTAAAACAAATGCGTGCGTATTTTCAACAGAGACATTAAGTTCCATTGATATAAAAGCCCTGAACCTGGCCGAGTCTAATACTCCGGCCATGCCGATTACTCTATTCCTGGGGAAATTGCTTGCCTTATAAGCAACATGACACATAGCATCAAGAGGATTGCTGACAATAATAAGGACAGCATCAGGGGAAAATCGAGCTATCTGTTCAGTGACACTTTTCATAATCTTTGCATTGGTGCTTAAAAGATCATCACGACTCATTCCGGGCTTTCTTGCTATACCTGCTGTAATGATAACAACATCGGACTTTTCTGAAGCCTCATAATTATTGCTGCCAATAAGATCGGCATCATGTTTTTCAATCGGCGCCGCCTCTGCAAGATCAAGAGCTTTTCCTTGCGGCACGCCTTCAATAATATCAATCATTACAACATCGCATAGTTCTTTTTCAGCCAGACGCTGCGCTGTAGTAGCTCCCACATTGCCTGCTCCGACTACGGTTACTTTTTTATCCATATAATTCTCCTAAGTTGGTTGAGTGGTTCAATGAGCATTACAACTTGACGACTCGACCATTTTTCCTCTCTACTAAACGATATCTGAAGCTATCATAATTTCATTTTTTGTCAACATACATTGAGCAGAAGGTTTAATTATGGCGACTTGACATTTGATGCAAGTCGCGCTATTTAGTCAAGCATGAAAGGGCTAATGGAAAGCCTGTCAATGTCTAATCTCTGTAATGCCCTGCTTGTGGGGTTGCTGACAGGCGTGTTGGGGTTGAGCCTTGTTCCAATCGCATCTCAGTTCGAAGAAGATATCGGCCTTGATTTCCTATTCACGCTAAGGGGAGACAGGGAAGTTCCATCTGATGTTATCATAGTGACGATGGACAGGGTATCTGCTAGGAATCTCAACCTGCCGTCAGACCCAAGGAAGTGGCCCCGCTCTTTACATGCCCGCCTCGTTGAAACCCTCGCTAAACAAGGCGCTGCGGTTATTGCATTTGATGTGCTTTTTGATGAAGCCAGCATCCTGGATCATGACAGCCTGTTTGCCGATGCTATTAAGAACGCACGCAACGTTGTCCTGTGTGAACGTGTGGAAAAGGAGTCGATCTCCTTAACTGACAAAGAAGGAGTGCATACAGGACATCTGCACACTGTAAAACTGGTGCCGCCGATTCCTCTGCTCGCTCAATCCGCCGTTGCCATAGCACCTTTTGTTTTGCCCAAAGTGCCTGTTAAAGTAAGCCAGTACTGGAGGTTCAAACGAGGCGCAGGAGACAAACCGACATTGCCGGTAGTCGTGTTCCAGATCTTTGCATTAAAGGTATGCGATGAGTTTCTCCGCATGCTGAAAAAGGTTGCTCCTCATCATGCAGATAAGATGCCTATTGATACAGATGAAATAATAAGAACCAGGCGGGTTGAACAGCTTGCACTGATTTTAAGAAATATATTCGATAGAGAGCCGTTGATTGCAGAAAAAATGTTGGACGAGCTTGAAGATGCAATGTCATTGTTTCTTGACCCGAAAAAGTATCAGCTCCTCAAGGCACTGATAAGAATCTATCAGGGCTCAGAAAGTCGCTACCTTAATTTCTATGGCCCTCCCGGTACTATAGCGACAATTCCCTATTATCAATTACTGCGGGATGACGAGAGACCCGCCCTCAATCAGAAACAACTTGATCTAAACGGCAAAGCTGTGTTCATCGGACTTTCGGAACGATTGCGGCCCGAACAGAAAGACGGCTTCTATACGGTCTTTTCTCAACCAACAGGAGTGGATATCAGTGGCGTTGAGATTACGGCGACTGCTTTTGCAAACATGCTGGAGGATATGTCTGTTGAACCACTCGGACTTCTTGCCCATCTTGTGACTATCTTTTTTTGGGGAGTGGGGCTTGGCATTTTCTGTTTTCTTCTGCCTCCACTCATCGCAGGAGCAAGCGTGGTCAGCCTGAGCGCTGTTTATCTAATTATTGCTCAGTATCAGTTTAACAACAGTGCAAGTTGGCATCCTCTGGTTATTCCTTTATTGTTTCAGACCCCCCTTGCATTCTTCGTCACTTTGATCTGGAAGTATTTCAACACGCATAAGGAGCGTGAGAATATCAGAAATGCCTTTGGATATTACCTGCCGGACAAGATCGTAGACCAGGTTGCAAAAAACATATCACATGTCAGAACAAACAGCCAGATGGTTTACGGCACGTGTTTGTATACTGATGCAGAACAATATGCCACTTTGTCGGAAACCATGAATCCTGAAGAACTCAGCAGATTCATGAATAGATATTATGAAGCTATCTTCCAACCGGTAATGCAACACAATGGAATTGTGTCGGACGTCGTAGGCGATTCCATGCTATCAATATGGGCCACGCGAGATCCTGATGCTGCTCTCAGGAATCAGGCGTGCCTCACTGCACTTGATATAACAACTGCTGTGCGCCGTTTTAATCAGGCTTCTGTTGTTTTCCAGCTTCCTACACGCATCGGATTACATTCCGGACGCATGGCCATTGGCAATATCGGCGCTATTGATCATTACGAGTATCGCGCTGTGGGAGATGTGGTTAATTCAGCGTCGCGGTTAGAGGGGCTAAACAAATACCTCGGCACCCGGATACTGGTCTCGAAGGAAGTACTCAACGAACTTGATGGATTTCTGACAAGGAGGCTCGGGGAATTCATTCTGGCAGGGAAAACAAGGTCTATAGTGGTATATGAACTAATATGCCGTTTGCAGGAATCTGAAGAAAAACAAAAGGCCCTTTGCGCGATTTTTGACGAAGCGCTCAGTGCCTACAGGGACAAATCATGGGATAAGGCAATCGAAAACTTCTATGAATGCACGAAAATATATGGCGAAGATGGACCAGCGTCCTTTTATACAAAATTATGTAAGAAGTATAAAGAAAAACCGCCAGAGGAGATGTGGAACGGACTAATTTTTCTGGACAAAAAATAGAATTTATCCATCACTCACTCCTTGCAAAAACCAAATCTTATAGCAAGCCATAAGTTTTTTCTTGAAGTCTGTATTTACGCAGCAGTTACTCCTTCAACTCGATCCCCCTTTTGTATTAACCCTTTTCCTTTGACTCTCCTGGCAAGGCTTCTATCCTGCTGAATGGATATAACCTCATTATCACTCGGCGCTATCTTTACCGCCCGAACCGAATGTTCCTCTGTGAATGGTTACAGAAAAAAACTGTTTTGCTGTCATGTAGATTTACAGCATGCATCTACAAATGTATATGAACTTGACAAAAGAGCAGGCCTGCCCTGATTTTATGATCTATTAGGCTAATCGCTCATTAAAAAAATTTGTATATGTAAAACAACAGGTTATATCAATTCATCCATAACCGCTTTTCTCCTTTTTTCTTCTTGGCACGGGATTTGAATAATATGATCTTTAGCAGCTTGGGTTCCTGCTGGACATACTGGTTCTTGGGGTTGGCGCATGCCGTAAACTCCGGTGATCTGATGGTGCCTTAATGCGCAATGAGCCAGAAAGGAGGTGAGATAATAGGTTAGATAAATGGATTGACTTCTATAGTGATCGGTAAATAAGCTGAACCTATTGCCAGCATTAAAAAAAATACTTTTCGGACAGGCACTAAATAACAATAACGACGGCTTCGTAAAAATTCCATCTGTCCCGCTATGTGGGATTGTGCTTCATCCTGGTGCTGAGTACAATGTTATCGCTTCGAGCTTGAGTTATGATTAAGGAATAGGAGGAATGGCTCATGACTGAGAAACCAACTTGCAAAGAATTGAAACAAAGGGTCAAGAAACTGGAGAAAGAGGCTGCCGAGCGGAAATGGACCAAGGATGCTTTATGGCGGGCAGAGGAACAGATTGGAAGTTATCAATTTATTGTTGAATCTGCCCACGATTCTATCTTTTTCAAGGACCTGGAAAGCCGTTATCTTATTATCAACGCCAAAACTGCAGACGCCTTTGGACTATCCAAAGAACAAGTTGTTGGAATGAATGACTATGAAATAATGCCAAATAAGGAAGAAGCCAGGAAAAATGTCGAAGATGACCAGCTTGTTTTTAATACAGGTAAGCCGAAAGAAATTACTAAACAAATGACTAGCGCAGATGGAAAAGAATGTTGGTTCAAGGCAATAAAGGTCCCGAAATTTGATGACAATGGAAACGTTGTTGGGCTCATTGGCATAGCCCGTGACATCACCGAGCAAAAGCGGGCAATGAAAGAAAAAAAGCAGCTTGAAGCGCAATTACAACAAGCACAGAAGATGGAAGCTATTGGCACCTTGGCAGGAGGCATAGCCCATGACTTTAATAACCTGCTCATGGGAATCCAGGGGAATATCTCTCTACTACTTTTGGACATCGATTCTTCACACTCCCATTATGAAAGCTTAGGAAGCATTAAAAAACAGGTTAAGAGCGGAGCCAAATTAGTCTCACACCTTCTTGGATATGCCAGGAGGGGAAAATATGAGGTGAAGCCGGTCAACCTGAATCAATTGGTGGAAGAGCTGTCTGAGACCTTTGGCAGAACCAGAAAGGAGATTACGATTAGCCGAAACCTTACTGAGGACTTATTGGCGACAGAGGTTGACCAGGGTCAGATGGAACAGGTTTTATTAAACCTGTTTATCAATGCTTCAGATGCTATGCCAGGTGGAGGTAAGATCATCTTGAAGACCATGAACGCTACCCATAACAATATAAAAGACAAGCTGTATGATGATCTAAAGCCTGGCGACTATGTATTGTTGACCATGACCGACACCGGCACTGGTATGGACAAAAGCACCATGGAACGTATCTTTGATCCTTTCTTTACGACTAAAGAGATGAGTTGTGGCACAGGTCTTGGTTTAGCTTCCGTTTATGGCATCATAAATGCCCATGGTGGATATATTGATGTAGAATCTAAGAAAGGACAAGGAAGTACCTTCAGTCTTTATCTGCCTGTATCAGAAAAAAAGTACCGGAAAGTTGTCAAAACTGCGGTGGAAATCACCAAGGGAACCGAGACGGTCCTAGTGACAGACGATGAAGAGACTGTCCTGGAAGTAAGCAAGGGTTTGCTTGAAGCCATGGGGTATCGTGTATTAATAGCCAGAGACGGGAATGAGGCTATCGAGGTTTATAAGAAAAATCGAGATGATATAGACATCGTTCTTTTGGACATAGTTATGCCCAATATGGGTGGCAGCAAGGTATATGAGCGTATGAAAGAAATAAACCAAGACATAAGAGTCTTGCTTTTAAGTGGCTACAGTATTGATGGGGAGGCCAGAGAGATATTGGAACGAGGCTGCAATGGTTTTATTCAGAAGCCGTTCAATATAAAGGAGCTGTCCGCAAAACTAAGGGAGATTTTAGACGAACAATAGAAATTCATTTCATCTTTCCCAAATTTCTAGTTTCCAATTTCAAGTTTCAAGCCGTGAACGGCTGCGAACAAACCAAGAAAGGAAAAAGAAAATAGAAATCGGAAAATTCATTGCAAAGCCCAGAAGTTTATTAGTCATGCTATCGATCCTTGGATTGATTGCCGGAATACTGCTAACAGGTTCGTCCGCTCAAGCGCTGTGTATCCAGTCTGAAGAGGATAGCCATTGGAAGAACTACGATCCGGACACTCGTGGTATCACTAAAGTTCAAGCCTGAGCAACACAGCTATTGATGTTCAGGGTCAGCGAAAAATCACAAGTTATGGCCTTTCGAGGTATAACTACAATTCCCCTATTTCAATAGACTTCAACCTAATCTGCACCAATCTCTTGCGCATCAAGGACTTGCGAAAAGTTTCGACATATCCATTGGTATGCCTGCGCTTTTCACAAACTTTGCTGCATCAAGATCTCGGCACATTGTAGTTGAAATTAAGCAGATTACATGATAAGGGAAAAATATGAAACAAATTCAGATAGCTATTCTTATTCTCACAATATTTGTGACCATGTTTGTGGGATATCTGTTTCCGACTATAGCCGCGGCGGAAATGGATGGTTTTTGGGTAGGCAAGATTGTATCTGTACAGGGGAGGGTTCAGGTTCGAAGAGCTGGCGCAGCCGAGTGGGTTTCTGTCCGATTGAACGAGACGTATGGCTTTGGTGACATGATTCGGGTGCAGGAGCAAAGCCGGGCAGCCGTTGTCCTCCGTAGCGGAGCCATCCTACGTCTTGATCAGAAGACCACAATTACCTTTTCCGCTTCAGAGCAAAAAGAAGAGAGTTCTTTGCTCGACCTGCTCCACGGCGCCGCGCACTTTTTCAGCCCCACCCCGAGAAAACTTAAAGTGACAACTCCGTTTGTCAACGCGGCTGTGGGAGGAACGGAGTTTTTTGTTCGAGTTGAACGTAATCAGACATTGCTGTCCGTTTTTGAAGGACGGGTAGCTGCCATAAATGAGGCGGGAAGCCTTGTCCTTGCAAGCGGTCAATCGGCCATAGCCTGGACCGGTCAGGCGCCCGTGTCACAAGTTGTGGTGCGTCCCAGAGACGCAGTCCAATGGGCTCTCTATTACCCGCCGATTCTGGATTATCAACCAGCCGATTTTCCAGGTGGTGGCGAAACCAGTTGGCAAGCCATGGTTCGAAAATCGATCGGTTTTTTCTGGGGAGGGGACCTGGCCAGTGCATTTTTCAACCTCAAGGAAACACCCGATGATATCTCTGATCCGCGTTTTTTCACCTATCGCGCCGCATTACACCTTTCTGTCGGGCGCGTTGATGACGCAAGCGCTGATATTGAGAAAGCACTTAATCTTGATCCATATGATAATCATGCCTTTGCACTTCAATCAATCATTGCTGTGGCACAAAACAGGAAGGAGCAAGCCCTTGATCTGGCAAGGAAGGTCGTGGAGTTTGCCCCTGAATCTTCTGCCGCAAGGGTGGCGCTTTCTTATGCGCAACAAGCGCATTTTGATATCAAAAGTGCGTTGGTCAGTCTCAAAGAAGCAGCCAACCTCGATCCGGAAAATGCCCTGGTGCGAGCAAGACAGGCTGAGTTGCAGCTCTCCATGGGAAATCTGGATGAAGCCGTCAGGGCTGCCAGGGAAGCTGTTAGCCTGAATCCCGATATTGCACGCACACAAACCGTTCTGGGATTTGCTTATCTGACCGAAATCAAAACCTTGGATGCAAAGAACGCTTTCAAAAGGGCGATTGAACTCGACCAGGCAGCCCCCCTCCCGCGGTTGGGATTAGGGTTGGCAAGAATCCGGGAAGGTGATTTGAAACAGGGCCGTGGTGAGATTGAGATCGCCGCGAGTCTTGACCCGGATAACTCGCTTATCCGTAGCTATTTAGGAAAGGCCTATTTCGAAGAAAAGCGTGATAAGTCGGCAAGGAACCAGTTGGCAATGGCGAGGGAGCTTGATCCGCTTGATCCAACTCCCTGGTTTTATGACGCGATTCGTAAACAGACTATAAATCGTCCGGTGGAAGCCCTGCAGGACCTTCAAAAATCGATTGAACTGAACGACAACCGGGCAGTCTACCGTTCGCGCATGCTGCTTGATGAAGACCTTGCAGCCCGCAGCGCAAGCCTTGGGCGTATTTATAGTGATCTTGGTTTTCGGCAGTTGGCATTGGTGGAAGGGTGGAAGTCGGTCAATGCCGATCCGGCCAATTATTCTGCTCATCGTTTTCTGGCCGACTCTTACGCTGCCCTGCCGCGTCATGAGATTGCCAGGGTGAGCGAACTTTTACAATCCCAACTTCTACAACCTTTAAACACGACTCCTCTGCAGCCCCAACTGGCAGAAAGCAACTTGCAGGTACTGGAAGGTGCCGGCCCTTCGGATCCTGCGTTTAACGAATTCAACCCTCTGTTTTTGCGCAACCGCATCGGCCTGCAGGCCAACAGCGTTTACGGAGACAAAGAAACCCGGGGCGATGATCTCGTACTCTCGGGTCTCCATGACCGTTTCTCATACAGCATAGGACAGTTTCACTATGAATCCGATGGGTTTAGGACCAACAACGACCAGGACGTAGATATTTATAATGCCCTGGTTCAAGTGAAACCCTTCTATCATACCAGCATCCTGGTCGAACTTCGCGATAAGGATCGAAAATACGGCGATTTGACGCTACGATTTGACCCCGACAATTTCGACCCCGCCCTCCGTTACCATGACGATGAACAATCCCTGCGGTTCGGCTTTCGCCATTCATTTTCTCCCCGATCAGATCTCATTGGCACCATTGCGTTTCAGGGTGTGGATAGCAAATTGGTAAAGGAACCTGCTTCCTTTTCCTTTGCAACCGAGAGTGACAATTACGCCGGTGAAGTTCAATACATCTATCGAACTGAAATTATTACAGCTATCGGTGGTGCCGGCTACCTGGAATCGAATCGCAAAAATACGTTAAGCTTTGGCTTCCTGCCATCATCCATCATCACAGAGCTAACCAATCGCTATCGAAATTATTATCTCTATGCTCAATTAAAAGTTCCAGACACGGTGCACTGGTCGGTAGGTGTCAGTTATGACGATTTCAACGGTTTTATTGAAAAAGACCAATTCAACCCTAAGCTGGGTGTCATTTGGAACCCTATTCCTGCTCTGACCTTACGAGCTGCCGCTTTCCGTGTTCTAAACCGCCGGTTCATCAACCGGCAAACCATTGAGCCGGTCCAGATCGCCGGGTTTAATCAGTTCTTTAGCGACGAAGATGCCGACCGGTTCTGGTGCTATGGCGTCGCCATTGACTACCAGTTTACGGCTGATATTTCGGGAGGATTCGAAGTTAGCCGCCGCGATCTGGATATTCCCTATCCCGACTTTTCAGGCATCTATCAAGAAGCCTCATGGGAAGAGGATTTTGGGCGGGCATATCTCTATTGGACCCCCGCGGATTGGCTTGCTGCCTCCTGCGAATACCATTACGAGCAGTTTGATCGAGACATTGGATGTACGGGTGAAGAATCCATCCATACCCTTAAAACCCACCGCTGGCCCGTCGGACTGAAACTCTTCTGCCCCTTTGGATTTACCGCCGGTGTAAAGGCCACCTATGTAGATCAAGAAGTTGAGTTTCAACCCGATACTCCTGAGACGCTGGTAAAAAACAGCGATAGCTTTTGGAATTTAGACGCAAAAGTCAGCTATCGACTGTCAAAACGGATGGGAGTGATAAGCCTTGAAATAAAAAATTTCCTTGACAAAAGCTTTAAATACCAGGGAATGGATAAATTTAGGCTTGAATTTTCCCCTGAACGCTTATTCTTGGGGAAGATTACTTTTTCATTCTAACGTTACAGACAACCAAAAAGAAAGGGGGATGATAAAGACAATCGTCAATCAAACAATAATTTTAAAATTTAAAAAAAGGAGGAGTTTAAGATGAGTGTAGAAATTCCAGCCTGCCCCGAAAGGGGAGGATTCGCGGTTTTTTTTGATGCACAAGGAAATGTTGAAAAAGTTTTCGCATATAAAAAGATTAATGATGAGAAGAGCTGCCTAGTTAAAATAAAAAATTCCATATCTAAGGAAGAATTTTTAAAAAAAGACGAAAAGATTAAACTTGATACTTGGGGGTCTGGGATCTTGCCCATGGAAGTTGAATCCAGCCCCGGCCGTTGGGCTGTAATTGACGGTCAAAGAATTTGGGTGCCATGATTGGGTGATGGCCCATAATCATATTGCTGACGTTCTATGTTTTTTCACAGCTTGATATGGTACCGTGCGATCTTGTTTAGCAGGCCCTGGCGTGTCAGGCCAAGTATGCGGGCTGCCTGGGAACGGTTGCCTTCTGTCTTCTCCAGGGCCTCAATAACCATCTGTTGCTCAATTCGTTGCGTAACCTCTTGTAACGTACAGTCAGTCGCGGGAATTGAAATTTTCGGGCTTAATGAAGCATTTATTTTTGCCGACAGGAACTCTTCCCTGATCTCCTTATCCCTTTCTGCCAGGGTCAGAGCCCGTTCGATTTCGTTTTGGAGCTCTCGTACATTGCCTGGCCAATCATACTGTGAGAGAAGATTTAATGCACGAGGAGTCAACCTGGCAGAAGGCCTTTTTTGCTTTTTGGTCAACTTCTTCAGGAAGTGGGCAGATAGCAGGGGGATATCTTCTCTTCTTTCGCGCAAGGGTGGAAGCGTAATTGGAAATACATTAACCCGATAAAAGATGTCCTCGCGAAAAGTTCCTTTTTTTACCTCATCTTCGAGGCTGCGATTCGTGGAAGCAATAAGCCGGACATCTACATTGATGTATCGAGTGCCTCCTACTCGCCTTACCTGCCCCTCCTGAAGGACCCTGAGGAGTTTTACCTGCATGGCGACAGACATCTCTCCAATCTCATCAAGAAAGATCGTCCCCCCGTGGGCCAGCTCAAAAAGGCCTTTCTTGTCTGTGATGGCCCCGGTGAAGGCGCCCTTGACATGACCAAACAGCTCGCTTTCCAAAAGGTTTTCGGAGAGCGCTCCACAGTTTTCCGCCACAAAAGGCTTTTCCTTCAAGCAGCCACTATAATGGATAGCCCTGGCGACAAGCTCCTTTCCCGTCCCAGTTTCACCCTGGATCAGCACAGACGTGGTTGTATCGATAACTTTATCCATGAGGGCAAAGACCTGGCGCATCGCAGGACTGGAGCCAATGATCCCCTGCAGGTTGAAACGGTCCTGCACCTGTGATTTAAGCCTGAGATTCTCTTGCTCCAGAGAACTGGCATGGTCTTTGAGTTTTTCATAAAGCCTTGCATTTTCTATAGAGATGGCAATAGTTCCAGAAAGGATTTCCAGCAGCCTGGTCTCCCTTGCCGTAAACTCTCCCTCAAGCTTGTTCAGGGCATAAATGACTCCTATCAGCCCTTTGCGAGTGCGCAATGGGAGACAGATCATAGACTTGGTAACAAAGCTTTCCTGAAGATCGATTCCCTTAAAGAATCGGTCATCCTTGGAGGCATCCTGGATCACGACCGGCCGTTTTTCCCGCAACACCCATCCAGCCACTCCCAGATGGTCAGGAAACCTCATCCGTTGCATCCTCACGGAATCGCTGTTTTTTTCCTTTTCCAGAGTACGGATAAAATAGAACTCCTTCCGAGCGGCATCATGCAAGGCAATGGATGCGCCTTCTATACGGAAGACCGTCTTGATCTTGCTCAGGATGCTCTTGAGCATCTCATCGAGATTACGTATGGCATGAATCGATGCAGATGCGTCATATAAGAGTGTAAGCTCCTCCTTTGTGAACAAGCCCTCCTGGTTTATATCTTCCATCCCGCTCTTCCATTCAAAATATCAATCAACGTAACAGATTACGGTTTACGGTTGATTAAAACATAAAATTGTTAACTGTAAAACCGATAACCGTAAACCGTTACCAATAAACAAATATAGACTTTCAGATAAATAATTTCACTGCGTTAGGAACGGGGACGAAATAACTTCCCCAAGTAGGCGCATAGATTTGGGTCAAATTTGTTCGATCTTAAATCACAAAAGTTGATGGAATAGCTGGCTATTTTGATATTTTTGTGATTTGAGATCGTGCAAAGGTGGCCTGAAGCTGTGATGCATAGTTGAGGAAGTTATTTCGTCCCCGTTCCTTATCAGTCGTCGACGTATAACTAATACGCCCTCCTCCTTCTGGCCTTGTAAAATTAATTATCTGAAACTCTATAGCAGGGTAAACGTTTTCTGTCAACTAAATTTACACCAAGTCCATCTATATGTATATGAAGTTGGTAACTAACATGATCGTTCTTCGATTATGTCAGGTTCACGGAATGCTTGATTTAAATAAAATATATTTGCAAACCAACAGGTTATAATCTTCTGATCTTCTCAACATCATCCAATCCTAAAGCATCGGCTAACATGATCTTTACTTGTTGCTCAAACATAGATATCCTCCCTTGACGTTACAATAATAGTTACATATAGATGACTCTGTTGATTTACTGTCATTTTAAAAAAACTGGCGCAACATGATATGTATAATGCTGAATCTACAACGATATACTGTATCTTGATTTTTAAAATCGGAGTAAATCAACAGAATCATAGATTTTTACATAAATAATTTCACGATACTTCGGAAGGTTGTAACTTTTTGATATTTATAATTACTGAAAGGACAAACAACATGGAACAAATTGTATTTGAAACTGATTTCCCAAAATTAAATTTACTAAAAAGAGGAAAGGTAAGAGATATGTACGATCTTGGCGAAACTCTCTTAATGGTTGCCACTGATCGAATCTCGGCATTTGATGTGATAATGCCTGATCCAGTGCCGGAAAAAGGAAAAATTCTTACACAGATTTCTCTGTTCTGGTTTGATGTAATGAAGCCTGTTATATCTAATCATATTATTTCCAGTAACGTTGACGACTATCCTGAGATCTGCAAACCTTACGCAGAAATGCTTCGAGACAGGAGCATGCTTGTAAAAAAAGCCGAACCCCTTCCTATTGAATGCGTTGTAAGGGGTTATATATCCGGGTCTGGCTGGAAATCCTATCAGGAATCAGGGATTGTCTGCGGTATAAAACTGCCTGATGGTTTACAAGAATCTGAAAAACTCCCCGAACCTATTTTTACACCTTCAACAAAGGAAGAGGTTGGTGTTCATGATGTAAACATTAATTTTGAAGAAGCTGTAAAAATAATAGGCAGAAACCTCGCAGAAAAGGTAAAAGAGATAAGTCTTTTAATTTATAAAAAAGGGGCTGAACTGGCTGATAAAAAGGGCATAATAATTGCGGATACAAAATTTGAATTTGGCATTTTTGAAAATAATATCATTCTTATAGATGAATTACTGACCCCTGATTCATCCAGGTTCTGGCCCAAAGAGTCTTACAGTCCTGGTCAGTCGCAAAAGAGTTACGACAAACAGTATTTAAGAGATTATCTTATTTCAATCAACTGGGACAAATTACCACCAGCTCCTTTTCTTCCAAAAGAGGTAGTCAAAAATACACGTAAAAAATATCTTGATGCATTAAACCTGATTACCGGAAAAAGTTATGGACTTTGAAAACAATCAGGTTTCACTGTCACTTATAGATTTAAAGGATCAAACCTTTCGCATTACAACCGAGACAGGCATAGATGATCTTTTAGATTCTATTAAGAATGTGGGTTTGATAAATCCCCCGATATTAATAAAAAGAAAGTCAAAATATACCATCATATGCGGTTTCCGCCGAATTGCGGCATGTCGGATACTTGGTTTGTTGAATATTGAGGCAAAAATTCCGGGCTCAAACGCTAATGAGCTTGACTGCCTTAAATTTGCAATAACAGATAATTCATTCCAAAGGCCGCTCAACCTGATTGAACAGTCCAGAGCACTCTTCATGCTTTCCGGTTTTTTTAAAGATATTACAAGTCTTGCTGACGCAGCGTCATCACTTGGTTTGCCGCGTAATCCATCTCTTATAAAGAAAATAATAAATATCTATCATCTTCCATCGCCCATTCAAAACTGCGTACTATCCAACATTATTTCTCTTTCAATGGCAGTGGAACTTGGTAGATTTGAAAAACATGCCGGAATTACTTTTGCCGAAATTTTCAATGACCTTAAACTGGGGCTGAACAAGCAAAGAGAACTAATCACAATGATTAATGAAATTTCTCTTCGCGAGAACATTCCAGTTATGAAAGTTATTCAGGAAAGCGATTTCCAGGAAATTCTGCAAAATGATGAGCTTGATCGAACTAAAAGGACCGAAAAATTAAGATTTTATTTAAAAAAGAGACGTTACCCCTCAATCACTCGTGCTGAAGAGAAATTTGAAGAACTTGTTAAAAAATTAAAGCTCGGAAACAATATGAAACTGATTCCTCCCAAAAATTTTGAGGGCAATACATTTATTATAAAATTATACTTCAATAACCTGAAAGATCTTCAGGCTCACTCAGATACTCTTGAGGAAATCCTGCAAAATACCAATTTCAAAAAACAGGTGTCGGGGGTAGGGGATCAGGGATCAGGTGAACCGCAGAATTTCGAACAAGGAATGTCGAATGTCGAAGGAAGGTAAATGAACATCGAACATCCAACGTCCAACATCGAATGTTGAATGGGAAAAGATGAAGAAACAGAAATAGTCAAGGTGAGGATTAATTCACAGTATTGATATTTATTCTATCATACAAAACCTGGCCCTTTGGGCCAGGTCACAGTTCAGTGGTTTTACCATCTGAACAATATTTGTTACTCAAAGGCTGAGTTGCTCCACAAGTTAACCAGGAGTAGCAAATGAGCAGATTTCGCAAATTATGCCAACAAGCTATTGGGTAACCGTTTTTGAGTACAAGGTTATTGCGTTGACACTGTTAGTTTAGATACTGAAATGATACGTAACTATGTAAAAATACCAAAAAGATCAAGAGAAGTAAGTTGGTAAAAGACAGCACGAATTATTATTACTACGGGGCAACTCAACCCTTACTCCCTCTGGATGCAAAGGCAATTTTATCCCCTTCCAGGGGTTATGCCAAAGCCGGCCCCTCTGGGGTCGGATTTTTACTTGTGCCACTTTTTTAAAAAACCAACGAAAAATTCCAGTTTTACTTGTGGCAAACCAATGCTGCGCGTTTGCTTTTTGCAGTATTCACTGTCCGAAAAGATAAAATAAGAATTATTTCTGCACGGGATATGACCCTTGTGGAAACAAAAAGGTATCTGAAATGAAAAAAACAATACCCAAATTTAAAACAGAGACCGAAGAGCGTCGTTTCTGGCAACAACACGATTCCTCAGAGTATCTCGACTGGTCAGAAGCAGAAGAGATTGTTTTGCCGAAGCTTAAACCTTCAACTCGCACAATATCAGTTCGCCTTCCTGAGTCCATGCTTGAAGAGTTGAAAGTGCTTGCTAACAAACGCGATGTGCCCTACCAGTCACTACTCAAAATATTTCTCTCTGAACGAATTGATACGGAATTACACCGAGCGAAAGCATAGTATATTCATCGTAATCCCTTAAAAGCCGGTATCGTTAAACGGCTTATTGATCATAAGTGGAGCAGTTATCCGGTATACGCCTATAACCGAAAATATCCCGAATGGTTGAAAACAAATATCGTCTTGTCGCAGTTCGGTACAGATAATCCGCAATTAGCCTATCGGAAAAAAGTGCAGAGATATTCAAAAGAGGAAGCATCTCTGTTTGAAGAGCTATGTTAGGGTCTATTTTTTGGGATAGTCGGATTTGCCGATAGCCTAAAATCCGAATTTTTAAAAGAAGCCGACCCGGAACTGCCTCAACAGACGTACTCATCCGTTAGTAGACGAATTGGTATTTTCAGAGAGAAACTTAGCGTTGATAAGACCTGAGCCACACTCGTGATGAATGAAACGGTCGAAAAGCGGATCGCTCTCCAGATAAGTTGGGTACCTGGACACATTTCCTCCATGATCATCGGCGCCCCCATGCCATATGTTGTGGTCATTATTCCATTGACTTACAAGGCCGTTTTTCCTATACTTTCTTCATAAAAAAGGAAGTTCTTACTTCGCGTGAGAAGGATCGCCATTTTGAGGATATTGAAGATGGAAAAAAAACCGAGAAATGAATTGGAGGGGAAACCCAAACAACCAAAGACTGCGAAACGATTTATTTTACCCCTCCTGGCACTGGTGTTCCTGTTGTTTGTCGCGGGGCGTTTGGTCTATCTGACAAAGACGCAGGGTGAGCTGTACCACCAATACACATTCCGTGTCACGCGTGAACTCGTCAAGACTGTTACCGAAGCCAAAACTCTGCTGGAAGAAAAGGGTGAAAAAGCCTTTCCGCTTCTGGATAAAATGAAGTCCTATCAGATGGGCCTGTATTTATACATTTATCGCTTATCGGATGGCCTGTGCCTTTACCATGGAGAGAACCCCGCGCTGGTTGGCACACGGTTGGACAAGTTTACCGATCAGCTTGGGAAGCCTCTGCATAAACTGGTTTCCCGCGAGATAAAAAATCTGCTTAACCGGCACGGCTGGGTTCATTACTACTGGAATCGGCCGCATGGTCTTTTTCTGGAATGGAAATCCGCATGCAATCTTGCGGTGAGTTTACCCGACAGCACGGAGTGTTATGTTGGCGGAGGTTATTACGGTATCGGTGCTGAGCTGGAGTTTGCGCGGATTGCCGTCACGGATGCCGATCACCTGTTGAAGACCGGCGGGGAGGGGGCTTTAACTGAACTGCTTGCCCCGGCCGGTCCGTATTTTTTCCACAACACTGCCGTCTTTTTGTTGCGTGAAAACGGAAGGTCGATTATCGACCCTGTTTTGAAGAAACGCTATGAGCGCGACTTGCTGGAATTCCAGGATACAGTCGGGCATTATCCGTTCAAGCACCTTTTACGTAGATTAAAGACTGAAACCGAGGCGCAGGTTGTGCTGTATGCACATTCTCCCTTGTCAATGAACGACCAGAAGAAAATCATTTATGCACGACGCTGCACGATGGGGGGAGAGCGGGTTATCGTTGGCACGGTGATCGATGCGCCCCACAGCGCCTGGCAGCGGTAAGGAGTGACACAAATGGCATCAACAAAACCGGATACTGAATTGGTTTACGGGCAAAATGATGTGCCCCCGGCAGGTCACCTGATCCTGTTGAGCCTTCAGCAGGGAATGTTATTAATACTCGGCACCATGCTTCCCGTGCTGTTGGTCAAAGAAATCGGCGGGTCAACGGAAATGGCCATCCGTATGGTCAGCCTGACCATGATAATTTCCGGGGCAGGTACCATTATCCAGGCGGTGCGTCTGCGCTGGATCGGTTCCGGCTATCTTTGTCCGAACATTGGTGGGCCTTCATATCTGGCGTTATCCATCACCGCCGTTATCCAGGGTGGTTTGCCGCTGATGCAGGGAATGTTGGTTTTTGCCGGCATTGTTGAGATGTTTTTTTCAAGGGTCGTTTCCCGATTGCGCTCCCTGTTCCCGCCGCTTGTAGTGGGAATGACGGTTATGATGGTAGGAGTCAGTATTATACCGATGGCTTTTGCCAACTTCTGTGGTTCGCCCGTTGCCGGTGACGAGGTTATCTGGCAGGACATCGTGGTGGGGTGCGTGACTCTGATGGCGATAATGGGGAGCAACCTTTGGGGAAAGGGACAAGTGACACTTTATTGCCTGTTGATCGGTATTTTTGTCGGGTGGGGGGTGGCGCTTTGCATTTCTCCTTTTGATCCGGTCCAATATCAGATGATCGGCGAAGTTCCTGTGTTCGCCATTCCATTTACGGGGCTTTCGCAGTTTCGTCTGGCCTTTGACTGGTCGCTTGCTCTGCCTTTTCTGGTGATTTCTATCTGCGGGTCGCTCAAGTCGTTCGGCAACCTTCTCGCGGCGCAGAAAATCACGTGCCCTGATCTGGAAAAACCGGACATGAAACCGATTGCGGGCGGATTGATGGCCGATGGGTTCAGCACGGCCATAGCCGGTTTGATAGGAGCCATTGCGGTTGACACCTCTTCCAGTAATGTGGGGCTTGCCGCGGCAACGCGTGCAGTGAGCCGCTGGATTGGTGTCTGTATGGGCGTCATGTTCATTCTTGCCGGTTGTTTTCCTGTTGTTGCGACCGTTATTGCCCTGGTTCCTTCGCCGGTTATGGGGGCGGCTGTAATTTTCGCTATTTGTTTTATGATTTTGACCGGCATTAAGGAGATGCTTTCAGAACCCCTGGATCAGCGCAATATAGCTGTTGCCGGCATGTCTATCATTTTTGGGCTCAGCACGGGTTTCGTACCTGAACTCTTTGCCCAACTGCCTTCTTTCCTGCGACCGCTTTTCAGCAACCCGCTGGCGGCAACTACTATTCTGGGAATTATTTTTTATCAGATTTTCCACATTGATGTTAACCTGGCGGCCTGGCTGAAAAAGGATAGATAGAGAGTAATGAAAAACGTTTCTCCTTTACACATTCTGACTATTGCTCTGCTCATAACCGGAACTACTATTGGAGCCGGAATGTTGGGACTCCCCATAAAGACGGGTCTGTCAGGCATGTTCCCCTCCTTAATCAGTATGATAGTTATGTGGGGACTAATGTCGGTCACAGCATGGATACTTACAACCAGAATTATTGAATCTAAGCATCCGGTCTCTGATCTTCCCACCCTTTTTCAGCAAGAACTTGGTCCTTTGGGCAAGTGGTTAAGCATAACTGGATACCTGATTATTTTCTATGGATTGTTAGTTGCCTATCTCAGTGGCGCGTCCTCGATACTTGTTAATTTGATTCAGCTTCCTTTGGCAAAACCGGTCTGGGTAGTGATCTTTTTCATAGTGGCCACTGGTATAATCATCTGCGGTTTAGACCTGGTAAGTAAAGCAAATGTAGCAATAATGACGGTATTGGGTATCTCTTTTGTGTTCCTGCTGATCAAGACCGGACAAAATCTGAATCCGCAACATCTTATTTACACGGATTGGCATTTTGTCCCTTCTACTTTACCTATTATTGTGTGCGCTTTTGCCTTTCACGTTATCATCCCGACAGTGTGCAAAAGTTTGGAATGGCAGCCTCGAGCATGCCGGCAGGCGTTGATAATCGGAACGTTTTTGGCGTTTGTTCTAAATATCTTGTGGGTATTTGTAGTAATTGGCTCTCTGCCTTTAGCCGGCCAGGGTCAAGGGAATATATTGGCAGCTTTGCATGAGGGTCTCCCGGCAACTGTGCCTCTTTCTATGGCCTTACATTCTAAAGTGATTACCACTGCCGGAAGGTTTTTCGCACTTGCTGCAATTATTACCTCTTATTTCGGGGTAGGAATAGCCTTTATGGGATTTTTTAGAGATATGATCTCTTCCTATGGCAAAAAGAGCAATCGATTTATAGAAGTGGGACTTACATTCGGCCCGCCACTTATTGTAGCTCTGGTATATCCCAACCTGTTTCTAAAAGCGCTGGACCTGGTGGGAGGAACTGGTATTTTACTTGTATTCGGGTTTCTGCCAAGTCTTATGGTCATCAAGTCCAAAAGAAAACAAGCTATTTGGCAAAGGTTGGGAGGATATGTGCTATTGTGCATATTCGGACTTTTGATACTCCTGGAGCTATCCCAGGAATTGGGATGGCTCCAAATACATCCTAATGTCGAGTACTGGCGCTATGGTTGAACTCAATATACAAAAAATCCGAATATCGAAAACCGAAATCCGAATGCTCAAATGTCCAAAAGATCAACCCAACCGGACGATACCGAAGCCCTGCATCCGGTATTAACAGATTGAAGTCATTAGTGTTTTGGAATTTTAAGATTTTGGTCATTGGAATTTGTTTCGAGTTTAGATATTCGAATTTCGGATTTCCCCGTCTCTTATAAGTGGATTAAATGTAACCAAGTTGACAACATTTCATTTTGCCAATTCAGAGCTCTCCTACCTCTGAGTAGATCATGGCTTCAACCTTTTCATATACCAGTACGGTTGGGGATTTTCCTGTTTTCCGGGCTTCCTCAAGGAGCTTTCTAAAGTTGTCCCGGCAGACCAGCTCAATTTTCGGTTTTAACTGCTTCTCGGTCGCGTCTTCCTGCAAGAGCCATAGCAGGGCGCCGGAGATAACTCCGCCGGTATTATGCGCCCAGGCAACAACAAAGAGAATGCCGGCATCCTCAAGCTTTTTGGCAAGCTCAAGCTCTGCCTCTTTGTTCGTTGCCCTGAGCTGGTTATTGGCGGAACCGATTATTATCCTGAACTTGAACAGGGGGATTCTATCTTCGGTGATTATACCCCCCATAGCGCAGGGGGCAAACACATCGGCGTCTGTGGTATATATCTCGTCTACTGCTACATATTTGACTGAATCTGAGCCATACTGCTGCTGCAGTTTATGCACTCTGGAGAGGTCGATATCGGTGACAATTAGCTGAGCACCATCGCCCAGCAGATACTCAGCCAGGGGATAACCGACGTGTCCCAGTCCCTGGACGGCTATCCTTCTCCCTGACAGGTCCCTGCTACCGTAGGCAAAATCACAAGCCTCCTTTATAGCCATAAACTCACCATAGGCAGTTGGAGTTCCGGTTGAGGCGAGGGGACTTCTGGTGCCACCCACGAAGTTTTTAGTATATTTCTCTCGGATAATATCTACCATTTCCTCGTCAAGTCCCATATCGGCTCCGGTGAAACAGCGGCACCTGTCAGCTACGTAACTTAAGAAGCCCATCGTCTCGAAGTCAGGCAGTTTCACAGGGTCGCATTGCACCAAAGTCTTGCAGCCGCCATAAGGTATGTGAGCAATGGCATTCTTATATGCCATTGCACCGGCGAGGTTAAGTCCATCGGTGAGAACATCTATCTCCGGATCATCCAGATTGTGCCGGCGCATGGCCCCCGCCCGTATCACATGCTGTCTATTCTTGATGCCAATGGTGACACTATGTTTACAGAAGGCTACCCTGATATTTTTCCGGCGGTGGTAGTAGAACTCGATGCCCTCGTGCCTCCCCTCTCTAAGAAGCTGCTCAACCCGTTCCAGATAGTCCTTTAGCCCCAGTTCATTAAAGTCGGCAGCTAATGTTTCTGTACCCACTGCATTATAATCGCCAGTCAGGACATCCACGTAGTGGAAATCGGTCGCATAGCGGCTGAAGTCAAGGTTATCATCCCACTCTTTAGCGCCCCTGAGTAAGAACTTAGCTTCTTTTCTGTTTTGGAAGATCTCCAGGGTGGTTAACCCCCTCTTTTCCATGACGGTAAAAACACTTCCACGCATAATCATGCCTCCCCTGAATTCCATATTTATTTGAATAACCTTATTACTACAGTTATTGTTTTTTACGCCAGTTTTGCATCAGCCTTTTCAGCCGCTGGGCAAGCTTGGGGCTGGAGCGTAAGCGGATAATAAAGATAGGACGGCTCTCCAGCAGCGAGTTACTAATGATAAGAATTCGCTTTTTGTTTTTGAGAGCGGATTAAGCAAAAAAGTAAAGTTGTGTGCCAACCGGGAATAAGTAACAACATGTTGTGCCGACACTGATGCGGCAACAAGTCCCAACGGGCTTCAGACAATCGAGATTAAAATGCCAAATGAAGATTGTATTGTCAAGGCAAAATTTAGCTCCAAATCGGAGACAAATAAGGAACTTTGGGCGCGGCATACCTATCAACCCGTCTGGAGATTTTTCCCTGGCATCGGCCCTGCTGCTGGCAGCCACCATCGTCAGAGCGGTCAGTCTCCTCGGTGTCTTTCGGTTTATTGGCTAGAAGTATGTAGTGATATTAGGAGTCAAGTGCATAGCCACATTATTTTAAAATACTATGTAAATTAATTCACAATTTCTATGTAATTTACCCCACAATTACATATATATAGAATTTAGATAACCGCGCCCTATGGGCGGGGGTAAAAAAAGCTTTGCGTGGAGATCTGCCCAGATGTATCTCCTAATTGAGTTGTTCCTGCAATCCAAGAAGGAGAAAACAAATGAGCAGATTTCAAAAGTTATCACATGTCTTATGGTATTGCCAGTACCATATAGTTTTTGTTCCTAAGTATCGGTATCGAATACTAAAAGATAGTATTGGAAAGTTTGTTTACAAGAGCATTTATGCTCATACGGAGAGATTAGGGTGTGAAATCGTTGAATTAAATGTTCAACCAGATCATGTTCATTTGCTTGTGAAGGTTCCGCCTAAGGTTTCTATCTCAACATTGATGGGTAAAATAAAAGGCAAAACAGCGATTCAAGCTTTCCAGAAGTTTCCATCCTTGCGAACAAAAAAGTACTGGGGAAACCATTTTTGGTCAGCCGGCTATTGCGTTGATACCGTAGGTATAGATGCTGAAATGATAAGAAAGTACGTTAAGTATCAAGATGATAAATAAAAAATACAAAATTATGGGAACAACTCAATCTTACTTCAGCAAGGCCCTATGGGTTTTGCTGAGGACGGCCTTATAGGTCGAATACAAACCACGTTTTATAGGCGTGGTTGTTGATTTTTGTATGAATTGATATAGCTATCATTGCCGACTAATTGGACAACTGTCTGATATCGTTATTGTTATTCCATAACTGTCAGATTTTGCATGATTTTTGCATATATTAAGAATATACTTCAAAGTATCCAAGCCAAAGCCAAACCTGTTGTGAAACAGGGACGGAATGCCACGGGTCCCTACTTAAGCGGGACAGCCGGGTTGCCTGGAAAAAAGCAAGGCATTTTTCTATTGGCTAAAAAAGCAGCTTTGGATGTTTCCTTGAAGGGAGGTGATGTCACGAGATAGGTTGAATGTGAGGAAGTCACTGTGCATCTGAGTAACGCACATGGATGGCTGAAGGATGACGGCCCCTTTTTTTGATGACATTGATCGTATTATTCAGGATCGGTCGATCGCAGGGATTGGCCAAAAGGCGGTGTTTTCCAAAGGTCTCAAAAGGCAACAGGGTTGTTTCGTTAATGATCTTTGGAAAAAATTTCTTCCTACGATCCTGGAGATCGTTAATTTCAATTTTTCGAGGAGGAGATAGATGAAAAAGAAATACACGCTAATTCTCAATTTTTCGACTTTACTGGTATGCATTGTTTTTTTCATGGGTGCAGTAGTAACAGCTCCAGCACCGTCATGGGGATGGCCACCCCCACCCGATGAGGTTGTGAATTCGCCGGACAAAGGGGTAAAGCCAATACTCGGTCACCGCTTTGCCGGTACTTTTTTTGTTAGTGATAGTGAAGACCCCAGCATCTGGAGGATCATAACACTCACATCTGACGGAAACTGGTTTAGCATCGCCTCGAATCAAACCAGCATCGGTTTGATTCCTAATGATATGGGTTACACTGACCAGCAAGGCGTATGGAAAAAAACCGGCAATAGGGAGATTATCGCCAAGGTACTCAACTTCGGTTTCTCTCCAGCGGACGGCAGCCATGTTGGCAACTCCGTGGTTTATTATAAGGTGACATTCAGTCGTGATTTCAATTCATTAACCGGTGAATATGACGGGAGGGTGTACTCCGAGAACCAGAATCCTCTCGACCCGGGAGATCCGGATGTTTTCATCCCTTTCGACGGCACTATCGAAGGTACGCGGGTAAGGGTCGATTAATATCAGACCTGTTGGAGCAGTCAATAACCTGCTACATAGGTTTTGATCCCACAGCTCCGAGTTTTCATGTGGGGGAGATAGGGACGTCCCTATCTCCCCCGCTTTTCTTGATTCAGTCTGGTTATTGTCCTAGATACAGCATGATCCTATCCATCACTTTATTTCGATTGTCAGCCGTATCAATGGCCTCGAATCCAAAGCCAAGATAGACCGAGTTTGGCGTGCGGATGGCCGGTGCTTCAGAAAATCCTGCGCCTGTCATACGCATCCAGTTGTTGAAGGCGCTGCTGCCGGGCGCCATGCTGACGGACCAATCCCCCATATCGGTTTCAAAGTCTTCCAAAGGATAGCCTGAAAGTTCGATATCATCCACGAATACACCTAAGTTTTGATTGGCCCAGTCAGTGGCGTAGCTGATGTGTATTTCGACTGTTTTGCCGGCGTATGTCGCCAGATCAATTTCGACTTGCTGCCAGCCGCCGCTGTTGCCGGTAAAAGCGTTCCATTCGCCGGTGCTGCCCTCTGGGTTACAGTCTTCATCCATGTAGTGCGCCAGGAAGGGATGGATCTCATCCACCCAGCCTGACATGCAGCTTTCGCCGGTACCATTAGCAGTCAACCCATTTATATCGGGCAGGGTTGTCCACACATCGGTACCCACCTCCCTGATCTCCACAAAGGCATAATCAAAGCCGGCCTCGATATCGTAGGATAACCAGAACTTCAGCAAAGGGGCACCTGTAGGCAGCGTGAAAGTCCCCCCCAGCCGTATGTAGGCTTGATCGGCCATCTGGCTATAGAGGTAGTAATCACCGGAGTGGGGATCAAAGGGTCCACCTGGTCGAACGTAGCGGGCGGCTGCGGTGTTGTCGAAGTGAGGAAGGAAGTAGCTGGTGGATAGGAAAGTGTCGGCGTAAAACTGGTTGTCGGCACCGTCCTCGTTGTGGAGGCTGAAGCTCATTTCATCAAAGATAGGATCTCCAGTCTCACCTGCAACGTCGAAAGGCAAGCCGGTGTCTGAATCAATACCCCCCCCTTCAACTTGCATAAAAGCACCTAGATAATACTGAAAAAAGTCGTCGGAGAATCCGCCATAGACCGCCGACCACCAAGACAGGTCCTGGCCAGTAGCGAAAAGGTTCCCGTCATTGTAATTCACAAACTCCCTGATGTTTAAAACCTCCACCTCGTGGGTGTCGAATCCATAAGGCACCATAGGAACATGGTCGTCAGCGGTGTACCAGATGACTACATCATAGTGAGACAAAACCTCAACATAGGTGGGCACCTCTTCTTTAGCATCCACATCCCATACGTCGTAAGCGTAACTGGCAGCATCCAAGGCATCGGTATAATAATCCAAATAGTTGGGCTGATTGTTTATAGTGTAGTCGGGGTAACTACCGCTGTAGTCCTCAGCCGCCATCACCAGGATGGGATTGCCGGTGGCGCCGGCCACCGTGTAAGTATACGGGCCGAGAGTAGAGTCGCCACCGGTAATCTGATACGTCACATTGTCACCGGTATTCTGGTCTGTGATGGTGGCCACATACCGGCTGTAATACACACCAGGCTTTTTGTTGTAGACAGTGCCTAGCTTTTCGGTGAACGGGGTTGATCCATGATCACTGCTGATAGAAAGCGTCAGATTCAGCCCCTTGCGGGCCAACACCTCGATGATCTGGTCCGGGCCGTAGGAGGCTGTGACCGGCGTGTGGTAGACATCCTCGGGTAAAATGCCCACCGACGAGACCGGATGCGCGGGATCGGCGGTGCTTTCAGCCACGGACAGGGCAAATTCCAGGTTGTCTTCAAATACAGTCTGCACCATATCCTCGTCATCTGGGAACTCGAAGCCATACCCGTCAGTTAACTCAACCGTGTAGGCCAGAATTCCCGCAACATCGTAACACCAATCTGTGAACTCGCCATTGGCGATGTAAAGATCGGCTCCCACGCTGGGTTTGTAACCGATGTCCAATATACTGTCCCAGATAGCCGGGTTGTCATCGGTTCCGGCCTGAGCAACATAAATGGGATCATCAAGAGTGGCGGTCTTTACCTGCCATATCCAGGCATAGAGAATCAGGTCGCTATAGGTATGGTAAGAAACGACAAACTTAAAGTCGTGTTTTTGGATAAGTTTCACAACCGCCTGGGTTTCCGGTTCGGAACTGGGAGCGGGACCCCGGTATGTTTGGTCGGACCAAGTGTGGCTTGAGCCTTCATCGTCACGACCCCAGTAAAAGTCAAAATTACGGTTGAGGTCCACTCCGTCAGCAATCGTAATTTGCTCGTCACCGTCATTATCGCGCAGGTTTTTACGCCACAGCCGCTCGTTGGTGAAAGTGTACTGGTAGCCATCCGGGTTGGCGACAGGGACAATCCACACTTCGATGGTGTTTAAAAGATTGGTCACCGGTCCACTAGAACCAAAATTGGAAGCGAGATATTTGATCAGGCGCATAGCCATTTCGGTGGCGACCCATTCCCGTGCATGATGGGTGGCCAAAAACAGCATCTGGGGTTTTTTGCCCTTGATTTTTTCGTTGGTAAGACGCATGGCCAACAAAGGCCTCTTCTGGATACTGTGACCGATGGTTTTGAGTTGTGTGATATGCGGATAGGTGGCGTGAATTTTTTTCAACTGAGCCTTGATGCCCGTCTTTGGCTCGTCAAAGCTTTTATAAACATCATACGGTTCGCCGATTTTTTTGACCGGACCTTTGCCAGGCAAATCGGACCATCTGAATTTCTCCTGATCCAGCTTCTTCTCGTCTAAAGCCGAGACTACCGCCTCCACACGAAAGGACTGACCGGGGACGCCCCGAGGGCCTTTTACGATCGGTCCTTTACGTACGGCGGCAATATCAATGCCCATGCGGGCCAGTTTTTTGACCTGACCCTGTGATTTGGCCTCTATCGTGACCATCTTCAGCATGGGCTCGGCATGGGCCAATGGTAAATTGGTGGCACTGAAAATGATCAGTGTAAAAGCCAAGGTTAACAAAACTGGTAATGTTTTTTTCATTTTCTTATCCTTCTTTCTGAAAGACGGAATACCCCAACTCCTGAGCGAATAAATACAACCGCCGGCGGCTCCAATCATTTTCCGAGAAAAACGTCCCGATAGAACTCGGGGGATATCGTACCCTGGAGCATTACTTTTTCGTGGAAGTCCCGTTTGACATACTGTTTGCCCATTTTTGCCTTGTAGGCATCACGTAAATTGAGGACCGCATTTTTGCTGAGATTGTATGTAATAGCTTGCGTTGGCCACTTGGAGTACCGGTAGATTTCCCGGTCGGCTTGTTCGAATAGCGCTTTGGCCTTCGGGTCGGTATCTGCATTGGCTCGCGCATCAGGATAGAAAAGAACGTGTTTGCAAAAGTAGTCTACGGCGTTGTCATAGCTCATGCGTCCCGTATGGATTCCGATATCCACGCGCACGCGTGCCGCCCGCCAGATGGCTTGCTGAAGGAAGGACACATAGGTTTCCGTCGTGTAAAACCCGAGGGGGCTGTCAGAAGATGGCTCTGCCATCAGCTCTTCGCTGTAATGCGCCCAGCCCTCGGCGCCCATTGAATCGGACCACATAGCCAATTCGTCCTGAACCGAGCCGATCGGCAACCAGCGGATGTTTGAAATCGCCCCGACATTTTCGGCCATGAACTTAAAGTGCCAGTCGTGGCCGGGAAAGCCCTCGTGAACGGCGACGGCAGTGATTTTGCTAGGACTGTTTTCAGCAAGCTTCGCTGGGTCGTTCTCCGTGGGCGTGACCATGAACTGGCCGACCGCACCAGATTTGAAAGGCGGCGCCGGAATGTATGCTGCAAAGAGACTGCTGCGCAAGACTTCTGGGGTATACACGATATCTATTTTGTAATCTTCTGGAATGTCGAACAGATTCTGCTCTCTTCCATACAAAACCGCGGCATTGGTAATCTGCTGGTACAACTCCAGAAGCTGTTCATCGTCTTGGGGCGCGGTCTGCTGCAGGAACTCAAAGACTGTACGAGTGGAAACTCGCTTCTCCTCGTCTGTCGAAAAGTTCAATCCAAGACTGTTTTCCTCGGCTATTTGCTCTGCCGTCTCAAACATTTTATTTTCGTAATAAACCGTTTGGTCATTGCCATAATCGAAAAGCTCTGAAATAGGTTGTGTGAGACCGAAATTGTTAACAATACGCTTTTGGTATTCCTTTTCGCCGATAGCGAAATGGTCGGTATGGTCATTCAAATCAAAATGCTCTTCAAGGAATGCACCAAGATCGTTGTAGGCTTCGGCTGCGTCGGTTACGGCATTATTCAGATCGGCCAAAATGCTCCCGGCAAAGGGACGGTCTCCGAGAAACTTTTCCGCATAGCCAGGCAGGTCTTTCACGAAAAAAGCGGCTGCAGCGTTGCTGCCGTCGATTCCATCGCGCTGAATCTTACGCCAATCCGGCAAGTTGCCATGTGTAATTCCGGTCTGAAGGTTCTCTTTGGCCGTCGCCAGATAGGAAGGAATGGCTTGGACCCGCTTTACGATGAGATTCCACTCCTCTTTGGTGCCGAATAGCCCGCCGCTGAGGGCCTGAAGCTGCTGAAGTTGCCCCATAACTCCATTGACGGGTTCAACGATATAGGATTCGATCGCACGCTCATGAAGTCGCAACTTGTCGATCGCGTGGATAAGAAACGTTAATTGCGCCTTCATGACGCGGTGGTCGATTTGGTGAGTCGGCGTAAGATCTTCCGGGTCTATCTCAAGAAGGCGCGCGAGAACGCTGCTGTAATACTTCAATTCTTCGTTCAATGCATCGGCATTGAAGTCTCTCAGTTTACCGTTTACATTCTGCAAAGCGTCGCTGTAACCATCTCCGCCCAAGTAGGTTGAAACGACCGGGTTGAACAGCAAGTTTTGAACAAAATAGCCGTCTCGCAGCCTGATGAAAATCTCATCCGGTTTAAGTAACTGGATGATCGTAGAAATGCGTAAAATCTCGCCTTTTGTTTAGCGGCACAGCTAGCTCTATATGGCCGTCGCTGTTGAAATCACCTACGGCAACTTTTCCAGATGGGGTTCCGCCAGTACCAAAGGACACCGGTCTGGGGCTGCTGGGTCGCAAAATTCCGTTACCGTTACCCAGGAGAAAAGTCACATCGTTACTGCCCTCGTTGGCCACAGCAAGATCGAGCTTACCATCGCAGTTAAAGTCAGCAACCGCAGCCGATATGGGATTATCACCTGTTGCATAATGACCCGGCCCTTTAGTGCTGAATACTCCATCCCCGTCATTGAGTAGAATGGTCACATTGTTACTGAGATAATTGGTTACTGCCAAGTCAAGAGCGCCATTGTTATCGAAGTCTGCTAGTTCCACCGAAGTGGTGGGACCATTACCGACGTCAAAAAACTCGACCTCCTCGAAGGTTCCGTCCCAGATTCCGACCTCCCCATTGCCAAACAGCACACCTACCTTGTCGGCCGATGTACCTTGAATGGCAGAGTAAGTGACTGCTATGTCAGGGATCAAATCGCCGTTGAGGTCACCGACAGCCAGGTCATTTGCGTTAGCACCTGCAGCGACGAAGTATATGGCATCCCCAAATGTGCCGTCGCCAATGCCCAGCCGGATGCTCACCGAAGCAACGGGATCAGCCGCAATATTGGCCGTGGCCACGTCAAAGTTACCGTCGTTGTTGAAGTCAGCGAGAGCAACAGACACTGGCTCTGCGCCAATCATGTTCGGAGGATCAGAAATTTTAAAACTGAGATTCCCATCACTACTGGTATTAAGCATAACGCTGAAGGTATTGGTAGCGCCGAAATTTGCTACGACTATATCAGGCAAACCGTTATTGTCGATGTCCCCCGCTACCGCAGAAATACTTTGAGTCCAGAACAGAGGACCGACATTGAATTTCTGTGGATCCTTAAATGTGCCATCACCGTAACCCAGAACGACGCTGACAATGGTACAACTACCAGGTAGGGATGTGGCGAAATCAATGGAACAGGGTGTGGCGAAATCAAGGAAGCCGTCGTCGTTGAAATCGGCTATGGCCACCGAGTTAGGCTCACCCCCAACCCAGATTTTTTCAATCTCGACCTTGCCGGAAGCGACAGCCAAACCTGTGCAGGCAATGCCGAGGACCAACATTATGATTAATACATTGTTTATGATACTTTTCATTTTATTGTCCTCCTTTTCAAGACATTAAAAACAGGGGACAGCAACCAGCACCAGGCCGCTATCCAGCGACATGGATTAATGCCATGACCGCCCGTCGAGCACTGGCCCGATTGCGTGCGCAAAACATACATTAGGAATCAATTACAAGAAACGGGAACGATATGGCTAAGAACGAGATTCAGGAATTACTCGATATGTTCGCTGACAAAAACGGCTTTGGTGACCCTATATCCGCCCACCCTGTAACTGCCGTAGATAGGCTATGCAAGGAGGGCGGAAATATAAGGGTACCTGAACCCGCGCTCAGAGGGGACCCGCGGGGTCAAATCACTGAGTTCTTGAACCGTTTATCTAACTATCGCCACTGGCCACTATGAATTTCGTTGTATGAGTTAGTTACCCAAGGGTTCCCGTCTCCATCAACCGATATTTGTAACGCACTTCCAGAAATTTGAGACAAGTATTGGCTCTGCTCATTCCATTTATAAATACTCCAGCCTCCCCACTGATCATTACCTCCGATCACCCAAACCGAACCATCCGCTCCAACCCCAATATCTCTACCTGCACCACCAAGCCGATACCGCAGACGTCATAAGCGATCTTGAAGAACCCGTCTTCGCCCCAGTTGTTCTTGGCGAGCCATGCGCCCCCTGAATCGTTTTTTAGCCGCTTTCGATGTCTAATGCCAGGGGATAAAATATCCTTCCGAGTCGATGTCGTTGTATTGAAACCAAACGCTCTCATTACCAATAATCAGTTTATTGACCGCTTTCTGCTCCGAGGGGCAGGTGGGGTACGAAAACTTCCAACCGCTGTATTGACTGCACCAACCTGCAGCATCATGCCATGTGACGAAATGCCCATACATAATGTACCATTCTCCTGCATTATATGGACCGTCATATCGGCATAAGGCGGGATTTCTATCGTCACAGTTTGAATCGTTCCAGTCTCCGTCCGGCCAGGAAGCGCAATCTTCGTGACCGTGCGTGTCATTTGGCTCGCCGTCTTTCCAGTTCTTCCAAAAGCCGTGCCGCCAAAAGCCCTCCAGATCGTCCCCTCCGTCGGAATCCGCGTCCGTGTAGTTCAGCCACGTTTCATGTTGATTGTTAATGGTTTTTAGCTCGTTGTTGTCTTCTTCCCGGATCGGAGTTGCGAAATGGTAACGCAATCCCAGATCGCGGCAGGCCTGGAAACCGTCGATCCAGTTGTGACTGGTGGATGTGGAGTGTTTCCACTCGCCGGTCTCGTAGTTCCGGCAGGCAAAGGGATTCTGATTGTAGTTTTCACAGCTCACGTCAAACCACAAGCCGCTCGCTCCCATCAGCGCACAGTTTTGATTGTCCCCGGGATTGACGGGATGGTCTGTCGCCCACCCGGCGCGATCGTAAATCCAGGGCCGTTTGGTGCTCCAGACTCCCTCTTCGTCCAAATCGGTCAAGGCCAGCCAGATGTTATCGGAAACGCCTGAATCGATTACTGCCTCTTGCAGTGATTCGAAATCCTCGGCATCCTTCGGAAATTCGAAGGTCATTCCATGTCGACTACATTCATGATAACCATCCGCCCAATCTCCGCCCCGAGGATACTCGGCACCCTTGATGTGCCAATCGCCGGAATTCTTGCAAGCAAAGTGTTGGAGCCTCATTTCACAATTTTGATCATGCATCATTTGATTTCCCGGCGTGATGATGGCGCAATTTTGCCCCCAACCTTTTTCAAAGTTCGAGTTCCCATGGTTGGGCTCGAAATCGTCAAAAAACTCGAAGAACCAGGGAGCCTCTATCCATTTACCTTGTAATGGTTTATCGGTATAGTTGATCCAGGCGCCTTTGGAACCCGTACTGTTCAAAAGATCAATGATGTCACGTTGTTCCTCAGTGGATTCCAGAGTTGTATAGTTCCAACCGTTTCCCATTTCTCGGCACGCCTCAAAGCCTTCCTTCCACATGTAATCCCAGGTATCGGTAATCCCCCAGGTTCCGTCATCTTTTTGGCAAAGAACACGATGCTTTTTTCTTTCATCTTCATCGTTGTATCGGCCGTTGGACTTGATCATAGCGCAATGTTCAACTTCTCCGGCGTTATTCGGTTCGCCCTGGTCGAAAGTGAGAAATGTGGTGGTGATGCTTTTTGTCTTCCAAGGTTCGGTAACGTGGGTATTGTAACCGTCCCAATCCTCACTATCGGCACCTCCGCAGAATTTAATTGTGTTCACGACTATTTCACCGGTTAAATTACCTTGATCATCCGTGTCGCCGTCCATCACGTTCAAGCGTACATGGAAATATCCCGCATTGTCATTGTCATGCCCTGCGTCTTCCACCTGGTAATTGGGAATGGATTTTGTGCATTTGCCGTTTGAATCCTTGTGAAGACAGAAGTCGGCGTATCCGAACTCGTGATTATGCCCCGTAAATATCGCGATGACGTTAAAAGGGTCCGAGCAGTTAGGGTCGCGATCACAAATCGCATCCGCCAATACATCCACCTGTTTCTGAGTCCACCATGTGGTAGAGGAGTCGTGAAGGCTGAAGTAGTCCCATCCGAAATGCTGAAACAGGATGATCGCCTTTTCCTTGCCCACGCCTCTTAAATGATTCACGAACCAGTCCCGTTTCGAATAGCTGGTTTTCGCTCGGGAGTTGTTTTCATAGCCGCCGTAAAACGCCCACAATCCCATGTTGATGAAATGGAAGTTTCCCCATTCCCATGCATAGATATCGCTTGCCTCGAATAGATTGTAGTTCTCGATCTCGTTTCCGTCTTTATCCTTGCCCTGGAAAAGGACGTTGCTGTCATGAAGCCGCTTGCGAATGTAACTCACGCAATTTTTCGCTTCGCTTCTCTCGGTCATGTCGTCGTGGTTGCCGATCCCCAGAAAAACCGGGAACCATATTTTATCGTCGTTTGAAGGCATTTCATCGTCCCAGCAGTCCTCTCCGAAAGGGTCGGTTGAAAAGGTGTGGTCGTGCTCGTACAGCGAACGGAAGAACAACATGGAATGATTCCAACGCTCGCCCCTTGTCATATCGCCCAACATAACGACGCCCTGGCATTCGGGACCATCGTGATTGTCCAGCCAATGGCATCTGTGATTGATGTCGTTGGTCACATAGCGCAAAGCTCCTATTCCATGTCCGATCTCCGGATCCAATTGCCATTTGCCGTAGTATCGTCTCGCACAGAAATGGGGATCCCCTGCCACGATAAATCGGACATCCAGAGTATTGGAAACGTGCTTGCGGCTGAGCTTTTTCACGTCCTGGTTCGGATCAAAATCCCCGTCGCCGGCATCTCCTCCTGGTGGTTCACCTGGTGGTTCACCGTAGGTCTTCCCCTCGTGACCCATTTTTTTACCTTTCCCTTTGGCAGCTTGTTCCGGAAGAGTGACTGTTTTTCGGTGGTCCGATCCTGGTGGTTCACCGTAGGTCTTCCCCTCGTGACCCATTTTTTTACCTTCTCCTTCGGCAGCTTGTTCCGGGAGAGTAACTGTTTTATTGCTCTTCTGTTGTTCTGCTCCATCTTGGCCTGTATTTTGGGCACAAGCCACACCACTCAATAGAGTTATTGTGTAAAAAAGGATGAAAAAAAAGACCATAGAATAAGCAAACCATCTTTTCATGATGCACCTCCTTGTAACCATGTTTGTCAAAAAGAAAGCCGGACTACCTTTTCCCAAGGCAACCCGGCTTTCTGATCAAGACCCGTGGCTTTCCGTCCCTGCTTTACAGCAGGTTTGGCTTTAACTTGGATGCTTTGAATATATAGAACCTCTTGCAGAAACACATGAAACCACATTGCGTATGCTATATATTGTATAGAGGTGTGAACTATGGCACATTAGGTAGTACTACTCTGTCGATTGGTGTTGTTTCTGCAAGTGCAAGAGGCTCTGTATATAATTAAGTTACATGCAAAAATCATGCCATATCTGACAGTTATGGAATAACAATAACGATATTAGATAGTTGTCCAATTATCCGGCAATGATAGCCATGCCAATTCGTACAAAAATATATGTAATTGTGGGGTAAATTACATAGAAATTGTGAATTAATTTACATAGTATTTTAGAACAATTCAAATAATTATATATCACATTGTGGTATTAACGGGCGGGATACAATGATTGAAAAAAAGAGGTGAACTTAATAGAAGATTTCCTTATTATTACATGAACTATTTTATAATATCACCTCAACATCCGGAATGAAGTCAAACTGCAATAACAATTCTATCCAGGCATCATATCATGTTGTGGAGGGGCATGTGAGTATGCTGCAATTTTATGGAACAGTGACAATAACATTGACCGGGAATCCGGTAATTGATACAGACAACTGCAAAAATGCTATAGAAATCAAATGTAAGTTATGATTGTTGAAAATAGCGTCTGAAAACACATGATGATTCTTGATCCACAGGTGAGGAATGGCGCGATGGGGAAAACGTGTAAGAAATTCGGATTTGTCGTTACTTTATTTTCAATCATAGTTGTAATTGCGTTCAACAATGGCGGACATGCCCAACAAGCGACCGCGCTGGACGCAGATGTGTTGGTTGTAGGGGCGGGGATATCCGGACTGTCGGCCGCACTGGAAGCGGGCCAAGGCGGCGCCAAGGTCACGGTGATCGATATGTTTTCGGTCTTCGGCGGGATTGGAGTGATGTCGCACGGCGGCGTTTGCCTGGTTGACTCGCCGGTTCAGCAGTCCTTTGGAATCAAGGATAACCCGGAACTGGCTTACAAGGACTTCATAGAATGGGGCGAGAACGTGAACACTGGATGGGTTCGCTATTACATCAACAATTCAGTAAGCGAGATTTATGAATGGCTTATTGCAATGGGAGTGGTATTCGAGGAAGTCTGGCAACTCCCCGGAAACAGCGCCCCCCGGTTCCATAACATACAAGAACGCGGATTGGGCTTGGTTGGCCCGATCTATCGGGAATGTGTCAAGAATCCCAACATACGATTTATCTGGAACACTGAAGTCAAGGATCTGATCATCGAAGACGCGCGTGTCGTAGGTGTCTGGATCAGGCAGTTGCGCACACAGAAAGAGCAATCTTATCGCGCCCCCGTTGTCATTCTGGCCACTGGTGGATTTCAGAGCAATCTTGATATGGTACGGGAAAACTGGCCCAAAGGGCTCCAGTTTCCAGATCGATTCCTGACTGGCTCCGGCATTAACTCAACCGGCTTGGGACACAGAATGGCACGGGAAGCGGGTGCGGACCTCTCGAACCTGCATCACCAATGGAACTATGTGACGGGGTTGCCCGATCCGCGCCATCCTGGTATGAATCGAGGCCTGCAAGCAAAAAATGAAAGCTCGATATGGGTGAATGCACAAGGCAGGCGTTTTGTGAGTGAGTATGACGCCCCCCAAAAGAATTTTCCTGTTCTCATGGAGCAGAAGCCCGCCACATACTGGGCTGTTTTCGACGAGGGCAGTAAGTACGATTTTTTTGTGTCAGGTTCGGAGTGGGTCGATTTTAAGCACATCCAGAAAGTAATTTTCGATAATCCGGACCTTGTAAAAACCTCCTCGACAATCAAAGGGCTGGCCGGGTTGACAGGGCTGCCGGAGAAGGCGCTGACCACAACGGTTTGGCGTTACAATAAAATGGTGGATAAAGGCGTCGACGAGGATTTCGGGCGATTCGGTCCCGGCTTGTCCTATAAGCCGTGTAAAATCGGTCAGTCTCCGTTTTACGCGATACAACTATTCCCGATGACGCGCAAAAGCATGGGCGGAGTCGTGATTGACATGTCGTGCCGGGTGCTGAATCGGCGGCAACAGCCGATCCCCGGACTCTACGCGGCCGGGGAGTTGGCCGGGCTGGCCGGCATTAACGGCAAAGCCGCCCTGGAAGGAACATTTCTTGGACCGTGCATGATCACCGGCCGGATCGCCGGTCGATCGGCTCTTGCTGAATTAAAAATAAAACCGAAACCGGTCGCAGAGTCCGGCAGGATCCATCAAGCATCTAAAACGCTGCCTGTGAAAGCTGAAAGTGCGGACTGCAAGGATTGCCACGATCTTGAGTCGCTTTCGGCAAAGCTCCGGACCGGTTATTGGCATTTTAAAAAAACGCATCGTGTCGTTCAGGAACGCAAATATCAATGCGGGCTGTGTCATGCCGAACTCGATCCCTATCGTGAAGAAAACCATCAAATCGAACCTCTGGCTCGGCTTGAAAACTGCGCCATTTGCCATGGCGTAAAAAAATGAATACGCTTGCTCGACAAAGCTGGTTTGATTGGCAGCCGTTCAACTGAGCGTCCCCTTGCCGTTCCTATGTTAAGGGAAAACGAGTTGCGGGACGAGTTGCGGGACATACATTAGTTTATAAGTTGA
>Ga0255426_10011_pt1 | contig 47281 bp, 51 predicted proteins | sample ANMaggSeSYBR02J9_FD_182666 | JGI IMG/M metagenome (GOLD analysis project Ga0255426, IMG submission 182666) | Sediment cell enrichment communities from methane seep in Santa Monica Basin, California, United Staets - ANME aggregate JGI... | ecosystem: Environmental > Aquatic > Marine > Cold seeps >...
GTGCCAGGGAGGAGGGAGGAGTGAGAAGTGAGAAGTGAGAAGTGAGGAGGGAGGAGGGAGAAGTGGTGAGTGAGATCCGCAGATTACGATGAAAGATGAAAAGACAGTATTAGCCACAGACCCACACGGACGCAGCAGACGTTTTCCCCTGCGAGCTTCGCAGGGGAAAATGGTGTCATCGCTAGAGGAAAATGTCTGTGTCAGTCTGTGGCCAAATAAATCATGAACTATCGGCCTCTATATCTAATCTTATTGATTCTGTGGTCAGCTTTGATTTTCCACCTTTCGGGAATTCCGCACTTATCTGTCGGGAGTCAGGATTGGATGGTGAGAAAGCTCGGTCACAGCCTTGTATTCGGCATTTTCACCTTACTTCTTTGGAAGAGTATTCCCTGGTTTGAAAATAACCTGTCCAAAAAAATCCTGTTTTGCGCTTTTATTGTGCTGGCCTACGCCATGTCTGACGAGATCCGCCAATTGTTTGTCCCTGGACGGAATGGAAATATCAGGGGGGTTTTGTTCGATTTCATCGGGGGCATGACTGTTCTGTTGTGGTTTTGGGCAAGAGAATCAGAGGGGGAGTAAGGAGTAAGGAGTGAGGAGTAAGGAGTGAGAAAGGTAGGTTGAATGGGAAGATGGTAACAGGTCAGCAGATAATTGAAATTGGCAGGGTTCGCTGTTCAATAGATTTTGAGGACGGATTTTTCGAGAAAGAATTTGGGGCAGTTCTCGGTGACTACAGGCGGTGGGGTTTTTGTACTCGCGGGGAGCCCTGAAACAAAACTTTTTTGCCTACTAAGAGCCTATTTCAGTAGGCGACTAATCGCGACCAAAAAGGCCAGTTGGAAGGGCATGAACCATGTGTGCATGGCCTACTGAAATAGGCTCTAAGCAAAGGGTTATACGCTGTCCCATGGAAATGGTACTATGGAAATAAAATTCAATGAAAAAGATTTTTCATCTGTAGCGGATGTAATCATTAAGACGACAAAAGACAATATCTGGAAAGAACTGGATGGAGGAGCAGTAATTCTGAACACAAAATCTGGAATATTCTGCGGACTGAATGAAGTAAGCATGCGGATCTGGCAGATTGTCCAGGAACTAACGGATGTCAGGAACATTCGAGACACCTTGCTGAGCGAATACAATGTAGCGTGTCACCGGTGTGAACCTGAACTCCTGGCACTTCTTCAAAAAATGCTGGACCATGGGCTCATAGAAATCGTAGATGAAAAAACGAATAATTAAATTTTTGCTCCTTCTTCCATCTGAACGGTGGCTTTTCATCAAATCAGCTATGTTGCTTGGAGTCGTAAGTTTGGGACTCTTTCTTCTTCCTTTCAAGACTTTTTGGGATTTTATTGGTAATGTTAGGCCGAAAACCATAGAGGGAAATAATGTCCATAAGATGAGCCCGGATCAAATTGCATGGGCTGTAAAACTATCTAGCCGATATATACCCTTTGCAAAATGTCTTTGTCAGGCCATGGTGGTAAAGATACTCTTTACAAGGCATGGCTATCCAGCTCAGCTCCGGATTGGAGTAGTCAAAAGCGACGACAAAAAATTAAGAGCACATGCGTGGGTTGAAAGTCAAGGACAAATAGTTATCGGCAACGGGAGAGAGCTTTCCCTGTTTAATATTCTACCGTCTTTTGAGCAGGAGAAATCTTGAGCGCTATTGTTGGAATATATTACATAGATGGCCGGCCTGTGGATCGCATGGTACTCATGCGCATGGTTAACCATGTATCTAACTGGTCCGCTGACGATCAAAACATTTGGTCCAATGGGTCAACAGGTTTTGGTCACTGCATGCACTATACTACTCCCCAATCCCTGGGTGAGAAACTACCCCTCAGTTACATGGATCGCTTTGCCATAACAGCCGACGCTCGAATCGATAACCGTCAGGAGATCATGGCAGAACTTTCTTTGGGCAACGAAAATCTTGCGACTATAACCGATTCAGAATTGATATTAAAGGCCTATGATAAATGGGGCGAGCATTGCCCTGAGCATCTTTTGGGAGATTTTTCATTTGCAATATGGGACCAATCCCGCCGCAGATTATTCTGTGCCAGGGACCCAATGGCAGTTAAGCCTTTCTTTTACTATCATTCAGACCGTCTTTTCGTTTTCGCTTCTTCCATTTCCGCAATCCTCCAAAACCTGGAAGTGCCTCAAAAACTGAATGAATTAAGACTCGCATTTTTCCTGGCCAGAGTTTATGATGATAAAATTACCACTTTTTACAAGGATATCATTCGGCTGTCTGGAGGTCACACCCTGGTTGTTGAAAATGGGCGATTGCGAATTAGGCAATACTGGGTGCTCGATCCTGAACACGAAATCCGGTTAAGCTCCAATGAAGAATACGAAGAGGCCATGCTCGAAATTTTCTTCAAATCGGTCCATTGCCGATTGCGCAGTGCTTTTCCCGTAGGTTCAATGCTGAGCGGTGGACTCGATTCATCTTCTATTGTCTGCGCAGCTCGTAAAATCATACAGAATAGTGGAGGTCAGCCTCTACATACCTTTTCAGCTATTTTTCCTGAAAGAGCCAAGCTTGATCCTCGAATTGACGAGCGCAGGTACATCACTGCCGTATCGAACTTAAGCAATCTTGTTCATCACAATGTGATCGCTGATCGCTGCACACCGCTTCTGGATATTTTGTGGAACCAGGCTGAACCTATACCTGCTCCGAACGCATATTTGGATTGGTTGATTTTTAGAGCCGCTAGTCAGCAAGACATCAGGATACTGTTGAGTGGCCTTGACGGGGATACCACTGTTTCCTATGGATACGAGCTTTTTGCTGAGCTGACCAGGAGAGGACAATGGATCAAGCTCCTTCGTGAGATAAGGGCTGCATGCAGATCGCTTGGTTGGCCTTTCTGGGGTGTAATCCGCGTGTTATGCCTTCGTCCACTTCTTCCCAAGTCCTTAGTCGGGGCCTACCGTTTTGTACGCGGGCGCAGTAGCCATTCTTTGATTAATGGTGTGAAACTGAATCAGGTATTTAGTGAGCGTGTCGGGCTGGAGGATCATCTTCAGGTACAGCGCAAAAAAGAAGAAAATGTAGGACGCCGCTCCCCTCGTCAAATTCATCTCCATCACATTACCGCCGGACTCTTGTCCAACATGACGGATATGTTATGGGTTGTTGCGGACAATTCAGCCATTGATTTGCGATTTCCTTATTTTGACCGCCGTCTGATTGAATTTTGCCTGGCTCTTCCGATTGATCAAAAAATGCAGAATGGCGAGAGCCGATCAATCATGCGTCGTGCCATGCAGGGCATTCTGCCTCCTATTGTTAAATTACGCTTGCATAAAGGAAGTTTATCTGCTAATTTTGATAAAGGGTTGCTTGAGCATGAGGAAAAACTTATCAGGGATATTTTGGCCAATCACATGGACATTATCAGCGATTACGTGGATGCTGAAGATCTGAAAAGTAGTTTTGAAAAATACATCACCGATCCATTACAGGGTGATAACGAAGCTTTTAATCTTTTTTTAGTTGTTACGCTGGTTAAATGGTTAATGCAGTCTGGTGTTAGTGTGTGATTGTTATTGGGTAAATTACTGGATAATAACCTGAGCCTGGCGAGAGAATCTTATTTTTTTGGCTAATGAACAAAGAAAGGAGAGAACAAATGGAAAACTATATACAAAAAAAAGAATGGGTAAAACCTGAATTGGTAAATTATGGAGCCATTGCTGAAATCACTAAAGGTGGAGCTGGCTGGAAAACCGTTGGTACTGGAGACGACTTTGTTAATGAGCAGTTAACACCGTTCCAGTCATGTTGCAACCCACCATGCTAATAGTAAATCCGTCCCATTTGCACATGGACAGATTATAAGTTATTCGGATAGTCCGTCTTCTTAATCCAGAGGAGAATCATCTCTATACTAATTGAGAACTCGACACCAGTAAGTTCTCGTAACCCATTGAAATTATTGATACTAAAAAATGGGCTATGAAAACGAAGTAAATCTCAGAGATTTCGGAGAACTTACTACTGCCCAGTTGAGAAGGATTTTTTCTTGTTTTTTTACAATGCCTATGGTTTGAGAATTCAATCAGATCTTCCTTTGCCGCAATTATTAGTCAGTGATTACAATCTTGATAAAGGTTCTGCAATATTAGGGGATGTTTTCATCCATCTTCAGCTTGATTATAGTTTGCATACGGATCCCCCTGGTAAAGAAAATGCTTACTGGAAAATCTCACGCGAAAGCGCTGCGCTGATAATTAGGGGTTTAGGTACTTTTCACATCCGCCAAGGCAGAGAGATAACTATCCAACCGTCTGAATATTTTGACGAACAGATGATTCAAGCCGTCATAATAAATGCGGTAATGGCTATCGTTCTCTTTCAGCGGAAAACATTGGTTTTCCACGCCAGTTGCGTGAAAATCAACGATGCCGCGATTGCTTTCCTTGGTACCTCCGGGGCAGGAAAATCTCTGATCGCTGGGGCTCTGGTCGCTCGCGGTCATTATCTGATTACCGAAGACGTGGCGCCGGTAGATCTTCTTGGTGTACAGCCAAGCATCTATCCTGGATATCCCATGATAAAAATGAAACCTCAAGATTCCGCCATTTTGGGTCTTTCCGATCAATGCAACAAACTTCTTCATGCGAAAGAAGAGAGATGCCAATGTTTTGTTCGTGATAGTTTCACGGCTTTACAATGTCCCTTGAGGTACATCTTTGTGCTGGCTATCAACGAACGACGTAAGATACAAAGGCTCACTTCAAAAGAATCCTTCATGGAACTGATTAGTCATTCGCCTCCGGCGATATGGAATTTGCTTCCCGATCAACTGCACTTTTCCAATATAGGGAAATTAATCGAAAAAGTGCCTGTTTTTAGGGTGACAAGGGAAAAATGCTTAGAGGCACTTCCAGAGCATGCCCATATGATTGAGGAATACTTTTGCAAAAACGTAGAAAAAATCGAAAGTTAACAAAACTTATCCGAGCAAACGATTTGCAAAATCATATCTGCGTCAAATGTGTTTTAAATGCGAACGCTGGGTCAATCTGGATGATTCCGGCTGAGGGTGGGATATAGAAGAGGGAGCAAGGGGAAAGAGGTATGCGAAATGGACTTTAAAATTGAAATTGCTGATATTTGTGCTTTGATCAAGGTAAATGATGATGAGTTCGGAAATCGAGTAATTGATGAACATTACAGCAATTTTCTATCGGATAAAAACCCTTCTTTACAAGTCGATATGAATATAAAACCAATTGAGAGTCCCTCGTTATTGGAAAGTTCACAGGCGTCATCGCCTATTGAGCACTATGTTAATGGAGATAGAATATATTTTAGAGGTTTTAAAGGGGACATAGAGGGATACATAGATCTTTTGAGCGGTAAAGCTAAAGGAACAACCATAAGGATTCCCTACCGGTTCGATGCATTTCTCAGGGTAATTTATTCATTATGGCTGGTCAAATTAGGTGGTTTTCTACTCCATGCAACAGGTGTAAAGGATCGTGATGACACATATGTCTTCTTTGGGGTTTCAGGAAGTGGAAAGACCACAGTAGCCAGATTATCAGAAGACAGGGTCATTCTGAGTGACGAATTGATTGCCATTAGATCAACTAATGGTTCGTATCAGGTTTATGGCACTCCGTTTATGGGTGAATTTGCCAGAGGAGGAGTGAATATAAAGGCGGATTTAAGGCATCTCTTTTTATTAAAAAAAGATCGGGAAAATTTTTTGAGGCCATTGGACCAAGGGCAGAGACTTAAGCGACTTTTCCAATGCATACTCTTTTTCGGAGAGAATACTAATCTACTAAATACCTTGTTTGATCTATGCACTGATATGGTGGAGCAGGTGCCTTTTTATCAATTACATTTCTTGCCCGACAGATCTTTCTGGCACTGTATAAAAAGCATGAAGATATAGGCATCCTTCATTTCTCGGTTTACACTTTTTTTGAAACCATCGTAGGTTGGGTTGAGCGACTTGTTTTGTTGGGTTCGCTATGCTACAAATATTATGTTTTAAAACAGAAGATTACAATTTGGTACAAACTAAGAGAAACCCAACAATTGCGATCGCTTAACCCAACCTACAATAAAAAGTGTAAACCACTTGCAAACCTATATGAAGGATGCCAAAATATAGAAGAGGTATTGAAAATGGTGAGCAAAGATAGCTATATCAATAAAACCGATAAGGTAGCTTACAGGATAATTGACCATGAAGCCATGGTCGTTACCTCGGGAAGTAACAAACTATATGTATTTAACCGGGTTGGATCCAAGATTTGGGAACTGGCTAACGGCAAAACAAACATAAAGGAAATAGCCGGAACAATTCATGAAAAGTTCAATGTAGCCTACGAGCAGGCACTGGAAGATACCATTGAATTTGCAGAAGAACTCTCAAGGAAAACATTGCTAGAGGTAAAATCTTGACCGTAAGCACCATGGAAAGAATCAGAGAGAAAAACATCCCTTTCTATGCCTTGATTGAACTAACACATCGTTGCAACCTGGGGTGCTGCCACTGCTATCTACCCACAAATCGGTCAACAGACGAGCTTTCAGCAGATCAATTTAAAGATATCCTTGCTCAACTGGCCGATGCCGGAACACTCTTTATAACGTTCTCAGGTGGTGAGGTATTCTTGAGGAATGACTTTTTCAAAATAGCAACCTACGCCAGGGAGAGGCATTTTGCGATTCGTATCTTTACTAATGGGACCTTGATTGATGAAAAAGTAGTCGATAAAATCAAAGACTTAAATCCGCTCAGTGTTGAAATCAGTATTTACGGACCAGACAGCAGGCTGCATGACAGGATAACCAATGTACCTGGCTCATTTGATATGTCTGTTAAAGCTATCAGACTCTTAAAAGAAAAAGGTATTGAGGTTGGAATAAAGACTCCTTTAATGACACTCAATGTGGGCTCCTACAAAGAGGTTATTTCTCTGGCTCATGAACTCAAAGTAAAATATGAACTCAATATGATTATATCTCCCAAATTGGATGGATCAAGCGAACCTTTATCGTATCGAATTGATGGGTTAGAAGTCTCTAAAATTGTTTCGAAGGAGTTGCCAGTTCCTGATATTACGAAAATTAAAGAAAAGTTCCGTAATTTGGCATCAAAAGATGACTTACTAATGTGTGGAGCCGGAAGAAGCTCGTGTTTGATATCCCCGGTCGGCGAGATTTATCCCTGTGCCATATTACGAATTTCTTTTGGAAATGCTGTGAAACAACCATTTTTAAAAGGCTGGCAGTCATCTCAGGCTATAAAATTACGAGCTATGAAGTTTTGTGACCTAAGGACGTGTGCTGAATGCGAGCTGGTCGCGTACTGTAACAGATGCGCTGGAATTGCCCTGCTTGAAGACGGGGATCTATTAGGCCCTGCAAAATTCTATTGTGAAATGGCAAAGATCAATAAGGAAAGCTTAACCAAAATAAATCAAAATGGAGGTAGAAATGCAATCTAAAGAGTTTACAAACACAAAAAAAATAGATTACGAAAAGCCTGAAATCAAAGAAGAAGTGACCCTTGAGCAGCAGGCACTGGCATGTTCTCCAGCTGTCCAAAGCCCTCACGACTGCAGCAAGCCTACGGGCACACCTGGCGCTTTGTGGTCTTAGGCGGTGGATGGCTTACTGGTGAGTTCCTGCTTCCCAATGACCGGCACTGTCGGGCAGGAGGAGATATTGCTTAGGAAAAAGGCCAATGTGATCATCGAAATGCAGGCAGAACTTTTCGAGAAGCAGGGTAAGGGCTGGTTTCGCATTGTTTCAGGCAGTATGCAGCCACTCATAGAAGTCCAGGACAGAATACTTGCCGAACGAGTAGGCCCATCTGAAGTGCGACCGGGAGATATCATCCTTTTTAAAAACTGCCATGTTTTGGTCACCCATCGCGTTATCAGGATTTTCAAGCAAGCCGGAAAAACCGTGGTTCTTCAGAAGGGTGATGCAGGCGGCAGCGTGGGCATAATTGCTTCTGAATCTGTCCTGGGCAAAGTAGTGGCCATTGAAAAAAATGGAAGGTTGTTAAGACTTAACCGCGGGTACGTAAGATTTTTAAATGGTTTTCTATGGATTAAGAATTGTTACTGGTATCGACTCAATGTAAAAATAAGTGTTATTAAGGGACGGCTCAGGAATAAGCCCGGCTTTCGGTATTTAAGAATTCTCTACCGTATTTTAAGCAAACCTTTCGCTTTTCTAAATCGAGCGATAGCAAGAACCCTTCTTTTCTGAATTAACGCAAGTTTGCGGGACGTTCATAAATAAGTAAATAACTCAACATGTAATTATCTGAACGAAAACTCCTCTTCGCGCAAAAGCAATAAAAAGAATTAATTAGCCACCCAGGTTAAATACGCCCCAGTTAAACAAAAGATACCAAAAGGTTTAACGGGGTAAACTTCTCTGTCATTGACATATCCCAGTTAAACAAAATAAGTAGAACGGTTTCACGGGGAAAAATTTTACGGGCTAAAGAGGTCGGAGGGCAGAGGATGGATGAGTAATAGGTCTATGCATACCCATGTTGAGGAGGCCTGATGGAGATTAAGATAATAAGGAAAAAGATAAAAGACAATGAATACGTCTACTCATTACATGCTGAAATTGAGCGGAAAGCGGATGAGTTGACATTTCATCAAATAGAAAAGGCACTTCTTAACGGCGAGATTTTGGAGGATTATCCTGATACTGGAAGAGGTGAAAGTTGTATTAGGCTTTTCAGATGACATACCTATCCACGTAGTTTGTGGATGGAGGGGACAGAAATTGTCTATTATTACCGTATATGTACCCAAACCACCAAAGTTTATCGATCCTTGGACAAGGGGAAAAAAGTATGGAAAAGAAGAAATGTAATTTTTGTGGAAGTACAGAATACGAACAACGAAGGACAGATTATTTATATTCCTATAAGGGGAATTACCTATTGGTCCCAAATACACCTGTGGAAATCTGCCAAAACTGCGGAATGGTCTATTATGATGCCGGTGTCTTAAAAAAAATTGAAAATCATTTCTTTGCTATTCAGAGGAAACATGAGGTACCTGATCATTATCTGGAAATTCCGCAGTGGGCTTATTTTTGATTATCTCAGGACAAGTCCCTTGTGGGTCGGGATAGAAATACGGCGCGCGCAACCTTAGGTTAAGGCTTGGCTGTTTCGGCGTTTCCGCAAGCCCTCCATTTCATACCGGACGGTCGGATTTCCCGAGTCCGGTTGGCGACCCTGGCTTTCCCCGTTTGGCCTTCCCACTACCACCGAAGCTTAAACGCTGACTCGTATACACCCCTTGCAATAATGGTTTACCCATCGGGTCGACACATCACGGCAGTGACCAGCTTTAATCGGTTCAGAGTCCAAAGCTGTGCCGCTTTAGTGCCCGCCAAGCGCTGAGAGGCCATTTGCCCACAACAGGTATTACCTCTTGCGGCGTGACATCTAGTTATCACGTCTGAAGGCATTCCCCCTCCTTCATAGCTCATACGGGCTCATGCGCCAGACCAACTCCCTCCCGCTGACTTCGGTTGTTCCTATTTCAACGAGTCTTTGCAGGTTGTCATCAGTCCCTGCTGGGAGATGGCCTTTCCCCTATAGCGCTCAGATAAATTGATACACTTTCGCTCAGATAAATTGAGACGTTTGTTTTCAGGCTGGACAAGAATATCCCGCTTGCCCATAGAGAATTAAGATTGTCTTTAGGGAGAAAGAAAGATGAAAGACGATTGTAAATTATGACTATCTATTTTTATTGCATATATAATATTTGTTCATACATATGAACTCAGTATTCTTCAGATAAAGAAGATGTTAATGTTTTGGAAAATATACCAAACCTATATTAAAATCAATATTTTTCTTATAGTTATTTTGCTGTATTAATTTATCTGAGCATGGGTGTATCAATTTTGATGAGCACTATAGGATTGGGTGATAAAATCACAGGTAGGAGTAATGTCCCGAAAGGAGTTTCTTATAAAAATGTAATTACAAAGGCCCGTGAAGAGGTAAGCAGTTTAGGTTTTTAGATTATATTCTTCAGTAGTTTGAATATTTTTCAGATTCAGTTGACAGAAAGAAAAGATTATCAGAATAAAAAAGCCTCTATTACAGAGGCTTTTTTTATTGGGGGGTGGAGGACACGTTCATTAGTTTATAAGTATGAATGGGGGACATCCACTACTCCACTATTCTTGAAAAAATATCAGGCGGTCCCATCATGATGCTTGTTCAAGTATCTTTACGTATTCTTCTTTACTCAATCGGAACCCTTGTGTCAGTATTTAATCAAGGGCGTCTTTAAAATCCGTAGGATGACCGTGATAGTAACGCAGCAGGAGTGCAATTGCTTTGGCTTCACCGGCATCAAACGAGATTCTCAAAAAAGCGACCAGGTCACTGTTACTCACTTGGTGATAATGGATCCAGTCGGCACTTTCCACGCTTCAAGAGGTAGCGCTTTACCTTCTAACAGTAACGATAAATATATAATATATTTAGCATATTGATTATCAGATATTTTAAGTCTCTGATAAACTTTTCTGAAAGTTTTAGCTCCGAATAATTTCATAAAGTGTTGTGGACCCCAAGTCAAGGACAATTTTCTCCTAAATTAAGGTGCGTTTCTTTTTGTCTTTTAATCGAATTATTCATGCTGCCATTTGGGCAACTTCCTCTCCCCAATACACCTCAGCAGGTGTTTTTCCTGAGAACGACTGATGTGGTCGTTCAAAGTTGTAAAACTCAAAATATTCTTTCAGCCCGGCAATCAATTCCGTTACTGTTTCAAACTCTTCGAGAAATATCTTTTCGTACTTCACTGATCGCCATAAACGTTCTATGAAGATATTATCCATACAACGTCCTTTGCCATCCATGCTGATCTTGATACCTCTTTCTTTCAGTGTGCCGGTAAAAGCATTACCGGTATATTGCGAACCTTGATCGGTATTGAATATCTCAGGGCTCTTATGCTTGCGAAGAGCACTCTCCAGAGCATTCACACAGAAATCGTCATCCATTGTCACAGACACCTCCCAGGACAACACATAGCGACTTGCCCAATCCATAACTGCCGTCAGATACACAAAACCATGGGCCATCCGGATATAGGTAATGTCGGAACACCAGACCTGACCAGGCTCTGTGATCGTCAATTTCTTCAGGAGATATGGGTACACCTTATGCTTTCTGCGTGGCTTGCTTGTATTCGGTTTTGGAGCCACTGATTCAATACCCATTAAACGCATCAGTCGTTGAACACGTTTGCGGTTTACAGGAAAACCCTGGCGGTTCAAATAGTCTCTCATCTTTCGACTCCCATAAAAAGGATGCCTGAGAAATTCTTTGTCGATAATCCTCATTAATTCTAAATTCTCATTACTTTCAAAAGTGGAAACCCTGGGCCGGTAGTAAGATGACCGTGGCAGTCCCAACAAGTCGCACTGCCTGCTGATACTGAGATCTGAATCTTTGGGTTCTATGCATTTTATCTTCTCACCTACGCTCATACCAGATAACCTGTCTTTTTTTTTAGCCAGTCCACTTCGATCTGCAATTGTCCAACCTTTTTATATAAACGATCTCGTTCAATCTCTTTCTTCTCAGTCTCTTTGTCTTTTCCCCTGGTAAAAATATCAGGGGCTGACTCAAGCAACTGCTTCTTCCATCTACCTATTTGATTGCTGTGAACCCCATATTCTGAAGCCAATTCAGACATTGTTTTCTGACCCTTTATTGCATCAAGGGCAATTCTTGCCTTCAATTCCTTGCTGTGTTTTTTTCTGCTCATTTTGTGCCTCCCTTTTTTCTTGGAAACACACCTTAACACACTGTCTCATTTTTGGGGTCCACTATAGTTGGTACAGACAGAACCACCCGTACAGGCGATGTCGCTAACAAGATAGGGACTTATCTTAAAGCACTTGCAGCAAGAGATAACAACATACCCTTTTATGTCGCTCTTCCATCCAGTACTTTTGACTGGGAACTTGATGATGGTGTAAAGGAAATACCCATTGAAGAGAGAGATCCTGATGAAGTCAGATATGTGCAAGGTTTAGATCATGGCTCAATAAAGAGTGTCCTGGTTCCTCCGGCAAACAGCCCTGCAGCCAACTTTGCATTTGACGTAACCCCTGCAAGGCTTGTTACCGGTTTTATAACTGAAAGAGGTATTTGCAGGGCAACAAAGCAGGATATAAAGAGGTTGTTCCCTGAAAAAATAAAGAAAGTGTCAAAAACTTGAATTGTGAATAAAGAAAAGTTTAATTTACAATTCAAGCTTTTGACACCATGACAAATCTGTTGGATGTGTTGAAGAAAGGTGCAAAATTCTGCGATGTTAGTTTAACGGCCGGAATGTAAAATTGAGAAGGTTTTATAACAGGAGATATCGAAAACTGAAGATGATCATAGCCTTTTGATATTCAAAATAATCAATAAATCAAAATATTTTGTCTTAGTAGTAATTTGAACTAGTAATTTAAGACAGCGAGTGTCCAATTTTGCCTGCATATCTTATATATTGTTGATATTATTTGTTATTATGCTATTTTTGGGATTTATTTATGCATAACGATGTTTGATACTACGCCTCTAAGTCAAGTTTTCTTGAAGCCTTGTAGAGTGCAAGCCCATTGCCGTTTCCGACATAATGGACATCTTGATTTACACTGATCCGCTCGGGCTGTAAATAGTCGTATAAACAACCCCAGCATTCACGATGGTCTGCCTGTGAGTTACACATGAAAATTTCAACTATTGCGTACTGGTATTCAGGATATGTAGAAACCAGAATGTGTGATTCAGCCAGAAATATTACCGCAGTTACTCCTCTGCCCGGATACGATACGGAACCCTTTCCGAGAACCGTTGCACCCACCTGCTTTGCAGCTCGCTCAGCCATCTGAACTATGCGATCATTATTATTGAGGTCGCCCTTGCATGCGTAGCAATCAATGTTTAATTGTGAAATGGCTTCATGTGAATTCATACTGGCTACCTTCACCTAATTAATAAAATATTTCGGATTTTTCTATTTTCACCTTGTTATATTAGTCGATTTCCTATAGTTTTACAAGAGAAGAGAATTAATAAATTCTTATTGTTTGATTAATGCTTTATTTTTTGCGAATATTAAAATTAATATCCTTTCGACTGCAACGGGAGAACCTGCACAAGGTGGCCTTTGCACTCTTGGCTTTGATTTTCGCGGCCACAATGGCTTTCTCATATTTTGAAGAAGAGCTGGGGCTCTTTGATGCTTTTTGGTGGTCGATTGTGACTGTGACCACCGTAGGATACGGCGATATTTCTCCGGCTACCCTGGGCGGCCGGTTTGTGGGCATAGCGCTTATGATGCTGGGGATTGGTTTCCTGGGTGTACTGACTGCTACCATAGCCAGTGTGCTTATCGAAAACAAGCTCATGGAGAACAAGGGCATGAAAAGAGTAAGAGTGAAAGGCCATTTTGTTATCTGCGGATGGAATTTCCGGGGCCGTGATATCATAACAGAACTACGTGCTGACGACAAAACCAGGGATGTGCCGATAGTTGTTATTGCAGAGTTGACCGAAAAACCCCTGGATGATTCGAATTTACACTTTCTTCGCGGCGAAGTTCAGCCCAGGGTTCTTGAAATGGCTAACCTGAAAGATGCTCAGACGGTGATCCAGCTCTCGGATGATCAACTGGATGCTCGCGTCCGTGACGCCAGGACTATTCTGGATACCTTGACCATTAAGACTCTTTATCCGGATGTTTATGTTTGTGTAGAATTGATAGAGTCCATGAATATTGAACACTGCCGGCGGGCAAAAGCGGACGAGATCATCGTGGTGGGCGAATTGAGCGCTAATCTTCTGGTGCAGGCAGCCCTGGACCACGGGATTACCCACATGATTACCGAACTGGTCAGCAACCGCTACGGAAGCGAACTGTACAAGGTTGAGCTGCCTTCTTCCCTGGCAGGGCTGACCTTCTTTGAAGTTATGTGCAAACTGAAAAAAAATAATGGCATACTCTGCGTGGCTGTGGAAAATAAGGGAACGCACAAATTGATTGCCAATCCGGATGCGGATTACCGGCTCAGTGCGGAAGATGAACTGGTAGTCATTGCCACAAATCGTCCCGAGTTGGATTAGAAATTTTTACAATATGCAGTTAATCAAAAAACGTATGAAAGGGAGGTTAACATGCCCGAAAAATTTGATTTGGTTAAACAGTATCTATGCGAGATGGAGATACCCATTGTCAGTGAGGATCAGGCAGCAGAACTGGTGGTGGTGGATGATGAGGACAATGGCATTAAGAATCTGGTGATAGACTGCGAAGAACCGATTCTGGTTTTGGAGCAGATTATCATGAAGGTGCCCCATGCCCAGGGCAACCTGTTTAAACGGTTGCTGCAGATGAATCGTGATCTGGTTCACGGCGCCTTTGTCCTGGATGAAAATGCGGAATTAGTCCTTTTTAGGGACACCCTCCAACTGGAAAACCTGGATCGAAACGAGCTTGAAGCTTCCATCCATGCCCTGGGTCTGGCCCTGGCCGAATACAGCTCGGAACTGCTTGATTATGCAAAAAAATGATCAAGCGCTACTTTTGACTAATTGTGGGTAAAACAAACTAAAGGAGGTTTTTTTATTATGTCTATTTTTAAACGTATTTTCAGGGTGACCCAGGCCGAAACTCACGCTTTAATTGACAAGCTCGAAGATCCTATAAAAATGACTGAACAGGGCATCCGCGATCTCAAGAAGGATCTGCAACAGGCCATGAGCAGTCTGGCTGAGGTCAAGAGCATGGCGATTCGGACGAGAAGGGACGCAGACAACAAAAAGAAACTGGCTGCTGATTACGAGCGCAAGGCCATGATGCTTTTGCAGAAAATGCAAGGCGGCGAACTTGATTCCACAGATGCCGAACGGCTGGCCGCCCAGGCCCTGAGCCAGAAGGAACAGATTGCAACGGAGGCAGTGCAGCTATCCCAGGATGCCGAAAGGCACGAGCAGATGGCCAACCAATTGCAGGCCAATGTGAATAAAATCAAGTCAACGGTCACCACTTATGAAAACGACCTGGTCACGTTAAAGGCCAGGGCCAGGACCGCAGCGGCCACAAAAAAGATCAATCAGCAGATTGCCAGGGTTGATTCCTCAGGCACAATCGCCATGCTGGAAAAGATGCGGTCAAGGGTTGAGGAAGACGAATCCCTTGCAACGGCCTATGGCGACATGGCTACTGCAGACAAGAGCGTGGATGATGAAATTAACAAAGCCCTGTCCGGCGGTTCGCCTCCGAGCACGTCACAATCTTTACTGGAATTAAAACAGAAGATGGGAATGGCTTAACCGGTTATGAAAATAAGAGACTTTTTTAAGAAAAACAAAAAAGATGAATTAGACCCCTTAAAAGACCTTTCCCTGGCCAGGCTTAAAAAGGGCTACCTGGTCGATTACGATCTGAAAACGTGGGAAGTATCAGCTTACAATTATTACGACTGGAGCGAGGGTGATATTTCTCACGAGTGGCAACTCAGAAGCGGTGACAAAGTTGTTTACCTTGAAATGGAGTCTGATGACGGGGAAGAATGGAGCCTGAGCCAAAAGATCGCCTTTGGTCGTCTTGATTCGCAAATCAAGAAAAGGATCATTGAGACCGGAGATCCGCCGGAGAAGATTGTCTTTGAGGGGGTCACTTATTATATGGAAGAGACAGCGGGTGGGCGCTTTTATAAGAATGGCCAGGGGCAGGGCAGGGAAGTGCTCCAGTGGAGTTACCAGGATGATGAAGGACGGTCATATCTCAGTATTGAACAGTGGGGCGAAGAGGAATTTGAAGCCACAATAGGCGAAGCGGTAGAAGAATATCAATTCACCAACATCTTGCCAGGGTAATAGCTAATACATGTCCCAGGTGTTAGCCTGGTAGTAACTCTGGAGAACCGGATTTAATTGGGTATTGACCTTGATCTTATCCATCTGATTCTGCTCAATTATTCCTTTGCCGAAATGGACCATTGAAACCATAGCGTCGTTGTTGAGAAAACGGGTTTTAAGGCCGTTAAAATCTGCGGCCAGGACTCTTTGTTTCAGAATTTGTTCATCCATTGCCGCGTCCTTCACTCCTAAAACCCAGCCCCACTCACCCATGGTTGGAATCTGATTATGATAGGCCAGACAGGTAAACCCTGCTTCTTTGATTGTCTTTATGATGCACAAGAATGCCTGCCTGGAAAAATATGGACTGGTTGCCTGGGTAACCATGACCCCGCCGGGTCTAAGATGTTTGGCCACCAATCGATAAAAATTTACACAATAGAGGTGCATCAGTTCAATCGTGTCAGGATCCGGCAGGTCAATGATAACAGCTCCGTAATAGTGGTCATCTTTTTTAAGGAAGGAACCGGCGTCCTGGTTGACTACCTTTAGACGCGGGTCATTCATTGAGGCATTGTTGATATCGACCAGCGCAGGATGTTTGGCAGCCAGATCGGTCATGGCCGGGTCTAAGTCCACCAGGGTAACCGATTTTACGTCTGAGTATTTCAAGACTTCCCGCAGAGCCAGTCCGTCACCACCCCCCAGGATGAGGATCTTATCCCGATTGGCTGAAAGCTTCATGGCCGGGTGGACCAATGGCTCGTGGTATTTTTCTTCGTCAAAGCTGGAAAATTGCTCCTGGCCGTTAATAAATAGCCAGTAATATTCCTTCCATTGGGTTATCACGATTTTTTGGTACGGAGTCTGCTGCGCGTAGATAATTTTATCTTTGTATTGACGCTGCTCGCTGTACATGATGATCGGTTTGGCAAGGACAGCCAAAAAAATCAGGAATAAACAACTGGCGGCAAACGCTGACACTACCATCTTTTTCCTTTGAATAAGATGGAAAAATGACCACAAAAGGAGTGAGGCCACCAGAAAGTTAATGGCGCCCAGGATGATGGGAGTATAAGTCAAACCAAGATAGGGCAACGCAAAAAAAGCGAAAAACAAGCCTCCAAGAAGCGAGCCATAGTAATCTTTTTCCATCACAGCGGCAATGTTGGTTTTCAGTTCCTCGTGGGCATCGTTAAGTCTCATGACAAGTGGAATTTCAAACCCTATCAAGGCGCCGATGACCATGGCCATAAGATAGATGATGATATTAATGTGAGAGGTGTATGCAGCCAGGCCATAAGCAAGGACTGCCGAAGAGGAGCAAAGTATGGAGAGACCGAATTCAACAAGGATAAATGTATCTAGCAGCCTGTACGTAAAGAGTTTGCTCAACCGGCTGCCCAGCCCCATGGCAAACAGCATCAACGACATAACTATTGTCCATTGAAAGACAGCATTGCCGATAAGGTAGGTGGCCAGTGTGGATAGAACAAACTCGGCTACAATACCCGCGCAGCCCGTGGCAAAAATCGCTATTTTTAACACAAGGCTTATGCGGAACATTTTGTCCTACACGCACCAGTAAATAATAAAAGCCGCTGCAATATAAGAGAATGCCTCAATGTATGCAGCGCCCACGTTGGGTTTTTCCTGCCTTGCGATTTCATCGGTAAGATTGACTGTGGGCAGAAGAACTTTGTCTGTGAGCAGACGAACCAGGGGAAGCAAGGCAAGCCCCAGAGCGGCATATCCGAGATAGTCAGACAAGTTTGTTGCCCAGGATTCAAAGTCGCTCTCTGCAGCCAGGCCAACAATGACCCCGATGGCGACCAGGGCGCCCGCAAAACTCACGCCGGCGGCCACGTTATCTTTTTCGATCTCGTCATGGATGTTGTATGGGGTTATAAGATTGTAGATCAATCCGGCCAGGATTAAGATGATCTGGCCAATAGCCCAGAAAACGATTACAGTCCAGATACTTCCGCCTGTGCCCTGAACTGATCCGAAAATAATGAAACCCGAAGCAATACTCATTCCTGCAGAAACCGCGCCTGTGCCCTGGTTGTGATCTTTGATCAGCTCTTTACTGATTTTAAATTTAAAGAGAATCAGTTTGTCGCAAATATACCAGGACGCGTTGACAAGGATGATGCTTAAAAGACCGTAGATGCACAGATCCGTGAGGTCATCAACAATACTGATACCAGGTCCGACCAGAGCTCCCCCAATGGCCAGCACCAGGCCAAAGTAGTAACCTGCCATGGCAAGGGCCAGCGCAGCGTTGTCCTTTTCAACCAACTCAAAGTTGAGTTTGTATTCCCGATGCAGCAGATCGTTGATTATTTTGCCGATAAATAACAGAACGTAAAAAGCGGTGATCAGGATCAAGCCGGTAATTATTGTATCAAGTTTCATAAACTATTTCCCCCAGGAGCCGCTCCGACCGCGGGCGCTTGTTCGGGTCCGGCCGACGCGTTGATTGACCCTGTCGGAAAAAGAAGACTGCTTAGCCCTCATTTTGGTCATTCGCCGAGAGTAGAAATTTGGTTTCTGTTTTTTGGTCACAGACCCATTGGTGCCGTATTCTTTGTTGGGTCCGTAATAAGGCCGATTTTGCGTGCGGGATTTGGTATAATTGGTATAATGGTTACGAAAAATCGGACCATGCCCCAATAGGGCGGAGATAAAGTGGTATTGCCCGTAAAATGCCCAGAAGGACTGGCCGGATGAATTCGTGTTCCATTGTCCGTATCGCTTATCGCCGACATACTCATAACCAGGGGGCCCTATGCCCTTACTCTCTTTTCCATCTTTCTTGGCCCAGATAGTCATACCCAGAAAAGAGACATTCTGCTTAAAATAGTTCTCAGGCACTTCCAGCCAATCAGTCTTTGTGGCCTTATCTTCCGTGATTATACTGTACTTATGGTAATGAGTCTTGAATAAGTTGCCTTCCTCCTTCATGTCGTCGAGAACTATTGAATACGTGGGTACGCCCTTTAGCGAAGTCCTGATCTTATCTAAGGGCAAACGGGGTCCTCCACACGCACAAAGAAGAAATAAGGTCAAAATTGCAACTATTGCGACAAAATAGCATTTGTTTATGGATCGTTTCTTTCGCATTTTTCCACCCGAAGTTCCCACTACTTGGTTTCTGTTGGCAGCCAGAAAGATTCAAACGTTTTTATTAATGGCACGATAACGCCCCATTGTCAACAAAGAGAAAGTGAGGAACAGGAAAACGTCAAAGTCCTCAAAACAAGAAAGAGGTCATGGCAGGCGTATTGTGCTTACTAAAAGGCAAAAACTCAATTGGAAATGACAATATAGGAAAACTGAGTCAAAAATTTGTTATACCTCGGAAGGTTGTAAATTGCGTTTTTTTCGGTGAGCAATGAGCATCAAGAGCAAGGCGTGAAGACGCGTAATAGCAGGCTATTGCAAGCCTGAGCAACGTAGCTATTGGTGTTTATGGCCAGCGAAAAACCGCAATTTGTGGTCTTTCGAGGTATAATCTCTTTTCTTGGACAAACCAGGGAACAGTTTGTACTGTTTTATATTTCCTCCAGAGGGCTGCGCACCACCCGGCCTCCTTTATTCATCACATGGGTGTAATTCATTGTAGTAAAATTTACGATTCATACTACACCTTTGGGCTAAAAAACCTTGATTTTTTTTATATAATTTTTTATATCGCTTTATGCTTACTAAACTTGAAAAAAAGATAATTTCATTAATACAGGGAGATATTGCCATTACGGAGCGCCCATATCTTGAAATCGCAGAGAAGCTGGAGATTTCAGAAGAAGCCCTTCTGGATACTTTAAAAGATCTTTGCAAAAGAGGCGTAATGAGACGTTTTGGCGCAACAATCCGGCACCAGAAGTCAGGCTTTAAAGCTAACGCAATGACTGCGTGGAAGGTTGACGAAGACCGCATTGATGAGGTGGGTAAAAAGATGGCTTCTTTTAAAGAAGTCTCACATTGTTACAGACGCAATCCCTCTGCCGAATGGCCCTATAATTTATATACAATGATTCATGCCATGGATGAAGAATCATGTCGTGAAACAGCCCGTAAAATGTCTGAAGCAGCTTCCGTGGATACATACAAGCTTCTTTTCAGCCGCAGGGAATTGAAGAAAACATCAATGAAATACTTCCCAACATCCTGAGGATTAATTTTTCACCTAAGTGAAATACGATACTCCAAATATTCTTTTGGTAAATCCCTGGATTCATGATTTTGCGGCATACGATTTCTGGGCTAAACCTCTTGGGCTTCTCAGTCTTGCATCAATACTCAGGCAGCATGGATTTTCAATAACATACATAGACTGCCTTGATCGATTTCATCCAAAAGCACCTCACATTGACCCCTATGCAAAAAACGGAAGGGGCCCGTTTTTAAAAACAACGATTCCAAAACCAAAAGGTCTTGAACATATTCCCCGTAACTTTTCCAGATACGGTATTATGCTGGAATGGTTCAGGGAGGAACTTGAACTCATACCAAAACCAGACATTGTCCTTGTCACTTCTTTTATGACTTACTGGTATCCCGGCGTAAAGGAAACCATAAGAATTATAAAAGAAACTTATTCAGACATTATCGTTATTCTTGGCGGTATATATGCCGGCCTTTGCAATGAGCATGCTGTATCGCATTCAGGTGCAGACATTGTTTTGGCCGGTCCCGGCGAGAAATATATCTTAAAGCTTGCGGAGAATCATACAGGTTTTTCTGTGAGTCCGAAGTTTGATCCGGATGATCTTGACACCTTGCCATATCCCGCATTTGACCTGCAAAGAAAAATTTCGTATATTCCAATTCTTACATCTAAGGGATGCCCGTTTTCCTGTTCGTATTGTGCTTCGCATTTTTTAAATCCAAAAAGAATGTTGCGCAGTCCGCTTTCTCTTATTGAAGAGATAAAGTACTGGCATTTTAAATATAATGTAAAAGATTTTGTATTTTATGATGATGCCCTTCTTGTTGATGCGGAAAGGCATGCTGTTGTATTATTTGAAGGTTTGATTAAAGAAAATCTTAATGTTCGCTTTCATACGCCAAACGCGGTTCATATTCGTGAGATTTCAGAGAAGACAGCCGGCTTGATGTTCAGGGCTGGTTTCAAAACCATTCGGCTTGGTCTGGAAACAGCTACATTTGAAAATAGAAAAGAACTTGACAGTAAAGTGACTGCAAATGAATTTAAACAAGCTGTTGCCTGCCTGAATAAAGCTGGTTTCCGGAAAGATCAGGTGGGAGCGTATCTGCTGACAGGCCTGCCGGGGCAGACAATAAGTTCTGTAGAAGAGTCTATAGAAGAGGTAAAAAGAAATGGTATAACACCTGTGCTTGCACATTATTCGCCAATACCTCATACTGCTTTATGGGACAGGGCTGTTGCTTCTTCGAGCTATGATCTTGAAGCTGATCCTGTGTTTACGAATAATGCGATATTTCCCTGCTGGTTTGAAGACTTTTCGTGGGAAAAAATATCATATCTGAAAAAACTTGCATCAAATTAAAAGGAGAAGTGAAACGTGCTATCATTAAAATCAATTGACCTGAAGAAAGTAAAAACTGAAACTCTAATTATACCTGTCTGTGAGGACAGAGATATACATGATGACAAAATAGTATCTTCGCTGATTACAAAAGCGAAAAAGCTCAAGGAGTTCAAGGGGGACAAGGGCGAGGAAGTTATTTTTTACACTCCGCCGGAGATTAAAGCGGACAGAGTGATTTTTATGGGGCTTGGCAAGCTGGAAAAATTAAATGCAGAATCTTTGCGCGCTTTTGCAGGTAAAGCAGTAAAAAAATGTATTAATATAAAGCTCACTGAAGCGCTGATTGCTTGCCCTTCGGCAAAGAAAATCAAAATGGAAATGCCGTTATCTCTTGAGGCTATAATTGAAGGAGCTTACCTTGGTAATCATCTTTTTGATAAATATAAGGATGAAAAAAAACATAGTTCGCTTAAGAAGATCTCTTTTCTGGTGAAACCCGATGTGGCTGAAAGTTCCGGCAAAATATTGAAGAGCGTCACCACTATTTGCGAAGGTACTATTTTCGCCAGGGATCTGATTAATACACCTTCTAACGATAAAAAACCCGAACAATTTACAAAAATAATTGCTGATACTGCTAAAAAAGAAAATTTGAAAGTAAAAATATTTGATGAAAAAGAACTGGAAAGGAAGAAGTTCGGAGCAATGCTGGCGGTTGCTGCAGGCAGTGATAGCAAGCCGAGAATGATTGTTCTTGAATATAATCCAAAGGGTGCAAAAAAGACGGTTGCTCTTGTCGGTAAAGGTGTAACATTTGATTCCGGGGGTATAAATTTAAAACCAACAGGAGGTCTTGAGGAAATGAAGAGCGATATGTCAGGAGCTGCTGCAGTGGCGGCAACCCTTATTGCCTTGGCTAAGCTCAAGCCTAAAACTAAAGTAATTGGAATTATTCCTGTTGTTGAAAATATGCCTTCAGGTAATGCTTCGCGTCCGGGAGACATAGTAAAAAGTTATTCGGGCAAAACCGTGGAGATATTAAATACAGACGCTGAAGGCAGACTTATATTGATTGATGCTATTTCTTATGTGATTAAGGAATATAAACCCGAGACTCTCATAGATATTGCCACATTGACAGGGGCATGTGTGGTTGCACTTGGAGAGAAGATAGCGGGAGTATTTTCTTCTGATGATGAATTAGCTCAGTCTATTATCAGCTCAGGTGAAAAGACCCATGAGCGTTGCTGGCATATGCCTTTGCCTGGTGATTACAAAGAAGATCTTAAAAGTGATTTTGCTGATCTTAAAAACATTGCCGGTTCACGATGGGGCGGTGCAATCACAGCAGCTTTATTTTTGTCAGAGTTTGTCGGAGATACAAGATGGGCTCATATCGATATAGCAGGCCCTTCTTATATGAAAAAGGCAAATGCATACTGCGGGGTTGGGGGTACCGGCTTTGGGGTAAGGCTGTTTTGTGAGCTGCTTGAGAAATTGTGATATCAGAAATTAACCTGAGGCAGCGGGCACTTAAATTTAAGAACGTCTGAAACTCGCGCATAAGTGAGCCTAAAGAAAAAGAGTATTCATATCGTTCAAGAAAATTGATCCTTATGACTTGAATTCATATCCTTAACAAGGATATACAAAAGCGTCTCTTTTTTCTTAAAGCTCACTAATACGCTCAAACAGTCAGCCGTTTTAAATTTAAGTGCCCGCTGCCTCAGGTTGTTGACAACTTGCTTTTTGCGTTTGTAAATTTCTGATAAATGGGGCTGTTTATGTCGAAACACACACATAATTTTGTAAATAATTATGATGAAGAAAATATAGTATTTGGGCTGGACCGTGAAACTGATGAGAAATCGTTGATCGCATATCTTCAGAAGTTTACAGATGATGAGATGATGCAGCTTCTGGTTAAAAGGCTGAGCGATGATGATATCAGTGGAATGCTGGATTATATTCTTGGAATTTTGAAAAAACACCTTAAAGAAGAAGAATATCATCAAATATTTTTAAAGGATTAGGCTGAGGGATTGTTTTGCGGGCTGTAATATTTGCAAATGGAGTTTTGAATAATCTACAGGATATTCACAATATCATACTTCCTGATGATTTGATAATTGCCGCTGATGGCGGTATGACTCACTGCCGGGCGCTGGGTATAAAACCTTCTATAGTTATAGGAGATCTGGACTCTTTGGATCCTGATTATTTAAAGTCTTTTCAAACATCGGGAACGGAAATCATAAGCTATCCAATCAACAAAGATCAGACCGACCTTGAGCTGGCTTTCTTCAAAGCTCTTGATCTTGGCTCTGATGAAATTCTTGTGCTGGGAGCGCTGGGTGCACGCTGGGATATGACAATAGCCAATTTATTCCTTTCAGCGTCACCAGAGTTTTCCAAAGTTACAATTCGGTTAATTGATGGGCATCAGGAGATTATTTTGTTAAGGGGGAAAGGCGAACTCACCTTTAAGGGAAAAAAAGGAGACATACTTTCGATAGTCCCTCTTGGTCAGGATGCTTACGGCGTTACCCTGCGGGGTCTGGAATATCCTCTAAAAGATGATGTATTAAAATTCGGTGCCACTCGAGGAATCAGCAATGTATTGATTGATGATACCGCAACAGTATATCTAAAAAAGGGATTGCTTCTTTGTATTCATATTTCTACCTAAATTAAGCGTTTTGCAAAGGTTTCAGGGTGCGTACATGTCACAGAAGAAGACCGATAGGCCGGATCAGATCATTGCCGAGGCTCGGCGTGACCGGGAGCTTCGGGAGAAAACCTATAGGGAACGAGCGCTAAAGCTTTTCCCGTGGATCTGTGCGCGATGCGGGCGCGAATTTACAGGCAAGAGAGTTCGAGAACTCACAGTCCATCACAAAGATCACAACCACGATAACAATCCGCCTGACGGCAGCAACTGGGAGTTGCTGTGCCTATACTGTCACGACAATGAACACTCGCGGGACCAGGTAGCGGAATGGTATGGCGAGGTGACGCCGGGTGGCGAGCAAGAGCCACCTTCTACCCACAGGCCGTTCGCTGGTCTCGATGCTTTGCTGAAGGATAAAAATAGCTGATTAATGTTCCTTTTTTTATTTATCTTTCGTTAATTCTATGTTTGACTATAAAAATAAGTTCTGTATATTAACCGTAACCAAGTATGAAGAATTATAACGGAATCCGTACTTTGCCCCAAGCCTCAGTTTCCATGAATTTTTTTTAGAACACGTAAAGGGAGCACTTAAAATGAAAAATGAAGACAAGACAAAAAAAGAGCTTATTAATGATTTTGTGAAAGTTAAACAACAATTGAAGCAATCCGCTGATATGCTCGATGTGCTACCCGATATTGTTTACAAATTAGATAGCGATGGCTATTTTATTTATATAAACGGTACCATCAAGTCTATGGGCTATTTGCCTGAAGAATTGATAGGGAAACATTTTAGTGAGATAATTCATCCTGATGATATTGCATCTGTGAGCCGTTCCACTGTTTTAAAAAAATATAAGGGATCAAAAACCGGAGATAAGAACGCACCAAAACTTTTTGATGAGAGAAGGACCGAAAAAAGAGGAACAAAACACCTTATTGTTAGATTAATACAAAAGGGCTGGGAACGAGAAGAAGATTCGAAGAATGTGAAAAGTTTAAAAACAGTGTATGTAGAAGTGATGGCGTGCGGCCAATACGACAAAGCGGTCAGCAGTAAGGATAAGGCTTTTCTTGGAACTGTGGGCGACATACGGGACATAGAAAAGCAGAAATATGTCTATGCGGCGCCTGTCAATGATGGAGAGATAAAAACATCTTTGTCCGGCCCAGATGGTATTGACGCAGATATCCATGACAAAAAGTATGAGGGTACAGTCGGAATCATAAGGGATATCACTGAACGCAGAATATTTGAACAACAGAAAGCAAAGCTTGAAAAACGATTGCAGCAGGCTCGGAAGATGGAAGTACTCGGACAACTTGCAGGCGGAATCGCTCATAGCTTTAACAATATCCTTATGGCAATTCAGGGAAATATTTCTTTGATGCTTTTGAAGACCGTTCCCTCGGATTCACATTATAAAAAGCTAATGAGCATTGAGGAGCAGGTTCGATGCGCCTCGAAACTCACAGCTCAGCTTCTTGGTTATGCCAGGAAGGGAAGGTATGATGTAAAGAGGTTTGACCTTAACCGGGTGGTGGAAGAAACCTCAGAGATTTTGGGTAGAACCAAAATGGGGGTTACGATTCATAAAGAGCTTGCTGAGGGGTTATTTGCCATAGAGGCGGACGAGGCCCAGCTTAAACAGATCCTGTTTGATCTGTATCTGAATGCTGCCGAGGCGATGATAGATAGCGGGAATCTCTTTTTGAAGACCACAAACGTGACCCATAAAGACATAAAGAGTAATGAATACGATCCAAAGCCGGGAAACTATGTTTTGCTGACAATTACCGATACGGGTGTCGGCATGGATAAAAGCACTAAGGAGTTCATCTTTGATCCCTTTTTTACAACCAAGCACATGGGCATGGGCACTGGTCTTGGCCTGGCTTCTGCTTACGGTATCATAAGCGGCCATGGCGGATATATTGACGTGGAATCCAAGAGGGGGTATGGAAGCACTTTCAGTATTTATCTCCCTGCATCGGTGGAAAAAGTCCGGAAAGTTCTCAGAACTGCAGATGAAATCACCAGGACAACCGGAACAGTCCTTCTGGTAGACGATGAAGACATTGTTTTGGAGGTAGAAAAAGAGATGGTGGAGACACTAGGCTATGAGGTGCTTACAGCCGGAAATGGAAAAGAAGCTGTCGAGGTTTATAAGAAAAAATGGGACAAGATTGACTTAGTCCTTATGGATATGGTTATGCCGAATATGGGTGGCGGTGAGGCCTATGACCGGATGAAGGAAATCAATCCGCGTGTAAAAGTCTTGCTTTCAAGTGGCTACAGTCTTGACGGAGAAGCGAAGAAAATATTGGCGCGAGGCTGCGACGGTTTTATACAGAAACCCTGTACTATAGAAGTGTTGTCTAAGAAAATAAGGGAGATTTTGGACTAATTTACTTTTCAATCTCTTCCAGTTTTTTTTCGAACTTAGCCCGCTTTTCTTCAAGAAAGCCTGTAAGCTTTTCCAGCTCGTCAAAAATGTGGTCTATTTCAGACTGGCGTTTGTGAATGGACCGGGAAAACTCGACAATTTTTTTACCGTCCTGGTTCTGAGATGCTTTCTGCATAGCCTGGTTAAGCTCTGAAAGTTCATCTTCAAATCTTTCTATATCATTTTCCGCCTTTGCTATGCTTTGCTCGATCGGCTTGAGAACTTTCCCCTTTTCTGTGATTATTTCCGAGCGTCTTTGCCTGAGTTCCTTTTTTGTCAATTTTAAAACAGTTTTTTCTCCTTCGGGCTTCTGCACAGGACCTTCATGTTTCCAGCCGACTTTTTCAAGAAAATCTCCATAACTCCCGGAAAATACTTCAACCCGGTCATTTTGGAAAACAATCAGGCGCTGGGCAAGGGCATGCAGAAACATCTCGTTGTGGGTAACCATGATCACAACACCGTCAAAGCTGTCGATTGCAGCCAGCAGCGCATCGCATGATTCCATATCCAGGTGGTTGGTCGGTTCATCAAGAAGCAGAAGGTTTACCGGTGTTACAAGAAGTTTGCCCAGCATCACTCTGCTTTTTTCACCCCCTGAAAGGACACTGATTTTCTTTAAAGCATCATCGCCTTCAAACATCATGGCGCCGCAGATATTGCGGGCCGACTGCCTGTCAACATCAGAATGTGAACTCAGCATTTCGTCTTCCACGGTTCTTGCGTCAACCAGGCTTCTGATGTTGGTTTGCTCAAAAACTCCTTTTGTGATCCGGGGGTTGTATGTAACCTCACCCTGTTGAGGGGTAATGGCTCCTGCAAGAAGTTTAAGCAGAGTTGTTTTGCCTTTTCCGTTTTTACCCACAATACAGATCCGTTCACCAGATCCGATGGAAATGTTAAAATTCCTTATAAGCGGTTTGTCAGGCTGGTATGAAAAGGACACATCTTTGGCTGTCATCACATGTTTTCCCGAAAACGGGCTGCTTCTAAAGGAAAAATCAAGAGACTTGATTTGCTCAAGTTTTTTCAGCTTTTCTGTTTTCTTAAGGGTTTTAATTCTGGACTGGACCATGTTTGCAAGTCTCGCCTTGGCTCTGAACCTTGATATGAACTGCTCAACTTCTTTCCTGCGTCGCTCGTCGTTTGAGCGGGTCTTTTCGTATATCTCCTCATCCTGGGCGAGCTGGGCATAATACTTTCCTGTATTTCCTGCGATTTTGCGTACCTTCCTGCGGTGGATGCCGACCGTATGGGTGATGATCTTGTCCATGAAGCTTCTATTATGCGTGATGAGCATTACTTCATGCGGCCAGTTAAGCAGAAAGCGCTCAACCCAGCGTATGGATGTAATGTCAAGATAATTGGTAGGCTCGTCGAGCAGAAGCAGGTCCGGCTCAGATACAAGCACTTTTGCAAGATTCAGGCGAACCTGGTATCCGCCTGAAAACTCCAGCGGGTCTTTTTCCATGTCGGCTTGAGAGAAACCCAGACCTGTAAGGATTTTCTCAACTTTCCAGCTATGATCACGTTCCGATTCCGGAAGGCCCCTCATCCCTTCTCTGAGCACGGTTTTTTCTGTAAATTCTATATGCTGGCGAACATAACTAATCCTGTAATTCCGGGGTATGACAATAGCCCCATTGTCCATTGATTCTTCACCGGCCATGAGCCTGAATAGAGTTGTTTTCCCGTGCCCATTCCTTCCAACAAGCCCAATCCTTTCACGAGGATTTATCTTAAAACTGACTCCATCAAAGAGTACTCGGTTGCCGAAGCTTTTTGTGATATTTTCTACGCTGATCATTTGGAGTATGCCTTTAATCTTGTAATCTTTATCAAGTCAAGCTATAAATAAATTTTATAATGTTGGCAATGGATAATAATTAAGGGTGACCATTTATAAGCATCCTATTGTTCTCATCATGAAAGAATGATTTATAAACAGATAAAAATTGTGCTGGTCTTTTTTATTTCATGCCTGTGGTTTTGTTTTCCTGTTTTTGCCGCAGCGCGGGGAGAAAGCAGATTATACGACCTGCCGATTATCGAACTTCAAGATGTTGTTGTAGACTGGTTACGACAAAGCAACTTTCAGATCTTGTTGGGGCCGATTGAAAAAGGAGAGCTTGAGATATGTGCCGAGAAAGAACATGAAGAGTGGCGGATAGTCTTATGGCACCACTCTTCACTGGCATCCTGGATAAATGCCAGGTGCACAGTCAACGGTCAGATTGACAACAGGCGGGCCGAATTCCTTTGGAGGCATATTTCAGGCTATATCAAGGAACCTTCTGCTGAAACAAAAATTAAACCTTCCCATCAGCCTTTCCCTGACGCGGTTTTGCAGCAAATCGATACTGTGGTATGCATTTATGCAGATACCGACGGCAGGGATATTCAGTTTTCAGGCTTTATTATCCATGAAAGTGGCCTGATTATCTGTACAGCCCATGATTTAAAACTGCTTCAGACCATAACCGTTGTTTTGTCTAATCGTAAAGAGCTGCCAGGGCGTGTGGTCAAAATTGATCATCATATGGACCTCACATTAATTGATGTAGGAGTTAGACTGGAAAACGCTGTACAGTTGACAAAAGGTAGAAATATGTTGCAAATGGGAGAAAGGCTTTATGCAGCGGTATGTCCCTCGGTATTGTCAAAAACTATTTATCCCGGAATTATTGACGGTGCACCCCGACGAGTGGGGGACCAGGTATTGTGGCAGGTGAACATGCCGGTTTATCACGGAAGCAGCGGTAGTCCTGTTTTTGATAACAACGGGCGTCTAATCGGGGTTGTAAAGGGGAGGTACCGTAACACAGAAACGGTCGGGTTCCTCATCCCCTTTGAAACGCTAATGGCATTTATAAAAGATGTACAGCCGTGACAATAAAAAAACCTAAGGAACGTGTACGAATTAACTTTCCCAAGTAGGCGCACAGATTTGGGTCGAATTTGTTTGATCTCAGATCACAAAAGTTGATGGAATAGCGAGCTATTTCAATATTTTTGGGATTTGAGATCGGACAAAGGCGGCCTGAAGCTGTGATGCATAGTTGTGGAAGTTATTTCGTCCACGTTTCTAAACATATGGAGGATTTAAAATGAGACTTGTTTCAAAATTGGCTATTTCGGTTGTAATATTGATGGCGGTAATAATGGTTGGGACAGGTTTCTGCCATGCTCAGATAGCCTCCGGCCAAATAGCTCCTATCTTCTCCTTGAAAGACTTTAAGGGCAAAACCTATGATTTATCCCAAATGAAAGATCATCCTATGATCATACTCTATTTTTTTGACGTGGAATCAAGGCCCAGTCAGCAAGGATTGTTGAGTCTCAATAAACTGGCTAAGCAATACAAAGATGCTGATTTTATCGTATGGGGTATTACTCGTTCATCTAAGGAAAAAGTGGACAACTTTGTGAACATGACCAACCTGTCTTTCCCAATCCTTATAGACAAAACTCATGTAAGCGAGATTTATCAGGCCCGGTTGATTCTTCCAACCGTATGCATTATTGGCCCTAAGGTTAAGGTGCTCGACTATTTCCAGGGAGGAGGAAAGACCACCGAAGTCATGCTATTGAGGCTGGCTGAAAGGGAATTACAGCGAAATCAAATAATGTTGGCAAAAGCCATCATCCAAAATATTGAAAATAAAAATCCCCAAAACCTGAAAGCCAAAACAATCAAAGGGTATGCGGCTTTGCAAGAAGGAAACCTGAGCGAAGCTGAGCAAATCTTCAGTGATCTATCCAAAATAAAGGGGAAAGGAGAAGTATTGGGGAAGGAAGGACTAACTGCTGTTTATGCAAAAAAAGGACAAGTCGAAAAAACCTTTGGATTAGCGAGAGAGGTAGAGCAAAAAGCCCCTGACAGAGCTTACGTCCATGTACTCAAAGGAGATATTTTTTATGGTCAAGGCAAGAAAAAAAAAGCCGAGGCAGAATACCGAAAGGCAGTTCAAAAAAAGTCGGCCGAGCCATACCAGAAAGCTGTAGCGTATAATCAATACGGTCGGTTTCATGCCAGCTTAGGAAAGTACCAAAAAGCTCGAGAGCTTTATGATCAAGCTGTTGATATAGATCCTTATTACATTGAAGCGATGTCAAATAGGGGGGTTACGTATGAAAAACAGGGGAAATGGGACAAAGCCTTAGAAGCTTACCGCCAAGCCTTGATTCTTGACAAAAAAGATACCTTTGCTGCTGTGTTGGCTGACAAGGCCCAGCAGATGCTTGCCCTCCAAAAAAACACTGCGCAAAAAAAACGAATAGATAAATTGGTCAAGGAATTGGCAGCCCGATACCGCAGTCAGAAAAAATTTTGGCATAAGACCGAAGACACCTGGACATCACGGCCAATGATTTTGTCATTTGTCGATTTTCAGGAAAGGGGTGGTTTGGCGGAAAGAGATGGTTTTTCTACTGTCATAACCACACGGCTTGCCGACCAGCTCAATGCCTCCGGCAGGTTACAGGTAGTCGAACGGGTCATTATAGAACGGCTTTTGGAAGAATTGAATCTTGGCTCCTCGGATTTGGCAGATCCGGAAACAGCCTTGAAGCTTGGTAAAGTACTGGCAGCGAAAGTCATCGGTACAGGATCTCTTTATTATCTACCCGATAGTACTCTTCTTAGCCTGAGACTTATAGATACTGAAACCTCGGCAATCCCTAAGGTTGTCACCAAACAGTTGAGTTCAGGGGCATCTTTAAAAAAAGAATTGAACCAGCTTAATCGAGAGATCCTCAAGACGATTATACTAAAATACCCGTTGCAAGGATATGTGGTTCAGGCAACTGAAGACCAGGTTATGATTAATCTCGGTTCAAAACAGGGGGTGGTTTTGGGCACCAAATTTGAAGTTTTGGAAGAACAAAAGCCTATCAAATATAAGGGAAAGCTGCTCCGCAGTTCGCCAAAATCCATTGCACAGATTGAGATAGTACGAGTTGAGCCGGATCTGTGTTATGCCCGCATTCTCAAACAGGAAAGGCCGCTTAAAAGTGATGACAAGGTAAGGGAAAAAATTGAAGACATAGTTAGTGCCTGAATGAAAACCTCAAAATACCTGAAATTACAGTCAGTTGGATGCTATTCTCAAATCGAAGTTTTTTTTAGCAGTTAGCCTTTAGCTAAGAGCTAACCGCTAATGGCTAACGGCTTTTTCACAAATCTTCACATAGCTAACTAATTTGGAGCTTTTTACTGGGAGGAAACAATTTTGTTCGACAAAAGTTTTGTGTGCGTTTTTGTCATATTCATAGTTTTTATTGCTGCCTGTGCAACCGAATCAGGCTTGTATAAAAGGGTTGTCACCGTTGCCATTTGGGATTTAGAGGACCTGAGTCCTTCAGACGTTGTCCGACCTGACATAGGAGAACTTCTCTCGACCAAAGTTATTGAAACATTCAAGGAAACAGATATCTATACAGTCGTTGCAAGGGAACGTTTACTCCTTGTTCTCGAAGAGCTGAATCTGGGAACAACATCACTGGTGGATGAAACCACCCGATTAAGGATAGGCAAGCTGGTGGGGGCTCAACTGATGGTATTCGGGGGTTATCAGGTCATTGAAGAACAAATGCGCCTTGATCTGCGGTTGGTGGAAGTGGAAACCGGCAGAATTAGAAAAGCTGCTCAAAAAACCGTTTCATCTACCGACCTGCCCGGATGGATGGACGCAGCAAAAGAGACGGCAGCGCAACTGTTTTAAAATTTACCTTTCAACTTAATACCTATGGAAAAACCTTTGTAAGTGCGGTCATCATAATACCAGTTCTTTTCATCGTCCAAAATACGACCTTTTAAATTTAACTCGCCTTCAAGGCGCGGACTAAAGATTCTGGTTATCCCGAATGCGAGAGAAGCCATTTGTTTTTTCCCGATAAACAAAGAAGAATCAGAAGAATAATCGTTCTCGTTAACCCGGAGAAACTGAATTAGAGACTTTAAAGTTGTCTTCTTATTTAAGTAATAATTACAGGAAAGGTGGGTGGACCATTCATCACCGGAGCTGTTTCTATCTTCCGTGCGAAGGCCCTGGGCCGAGGCCCCTTCCTGGAATTTACTCTTGCCCCTGAATATGCCTTTAACGATAAAGGCTGCATCCCATTTTGTTCGATAGTGATTAAATCCGAGGCCTATGAGCAGAAACTCACCTTCCTGGTAAAAGTCCACGTTACGCACCTCGTCTTTGTCAAAATAGACGTACTCACCAAAAAGCCTGGCTTGCCAGTCTGGTAAAAAAGTATAGGCAACCTCTCCAGTGAGATTAAAAAGATTACCTGGATTATAATCCCTTGTCTCTTCGCTGAAATCATATTTGCCTCGCCATAAGTATCCCAAACCGACGCCGGCTGCCCAGTTTTCCCATTCTTTAGCCATGGTAAGGGTCGGGTTAATGTTATAACCTTCTCCAAGACTGGTTATTGAAACCAGATCAGGGTTCATAAAAAGCATTAGATCATCATTATCCAAATCAGTTCGGCCTGTTGGTATGTTAAAATCGACACCAAGGAGTATGTCGACAGGGAATTTATCCAGTATTTCGTAAGAAAAGTTGACTTTTGTATCGACAACACAAGACAAGGAATGATCTTTTATCCCTGTCAGGTCAGAGTTTGTGTGTGTAAATGCAGTCTGTATCAGAAAGGAGAAATCCTTATATTCAGTCTCGATCTGTACAGGGACGTAAATTTGGTAACCCTGGTCGTCTTTGTCACTTTCCCACCAGTCAAAGTTGGTACCGGTTTGGATCTTTAAATCGACTGCGTGACTAATGCCACTGCTAAAAAAAATAAAGACAATAGATATGGCTATTATGAGTTTTTTCATAGCTTCTATCCTTTCCAAATTGGGTTACACTGTAATTTTCTCAGAAAGTTCTTTCCTCAAAACCGTATTCAATATTTTACATCATTGACAAAATGCGTTATTGCAACATAGTCACCTTGTCTTAGCCTCATTCCAATGTAGTACCATTATATTCGTCGGGGTAGTCCGACGTTTCATCCTTGCCACTATCATACAAGCTTTGTCTTTTGGGAGTTCTTGCCCTCTTGATAGGCTCTTCAGAAGTCAGTTGATCTGTTAATGAAGTCCTATTTCTCAGTGATCTTAACAATAAACGTTTTTTCTTTTTTGGTATTAAACCCAGTTCCTGTAGCTCCTGCAAGGCATCTCTTGCTATCCCAAGGCCTGGATCTTCTTTTAATGCCTTTTCATAAAAAATGGCTGCTTCTCTATAATTTTCCCTATCACTATTGTAAATCCCTTTGAAAAAGTTGAGGAGGGCCTCGATACTGATTGAAAGCGGTTTTTTCAACAATTCCTTTTCCTTAACTGAAAGTTCGATTTTTAACAGTTTGATGATTTCAAAGAGAAGATCTTTTTCCATTTGAAACAATTCTTCAAGAAGCTTACCTTCAGATGTGGATTGGCCGGCTATTTCTTTAGCAGACACCTTCAAGAGATCGGATTTTAGCTGAAATTCATTGATCTTACGCTTGAGAATATCCCCTCCAATTAGGTACTCAGCTCCCAGCAATCTTCCCACTCGGGGGACAGTTCCAGGTTCAACTAGTCCAAGATCCCCTAAGCCTAATTCTTTTACGAGGGCCTGGACCCTCGTCCTTTCTACGAGTTTAAACTTTTTTACATTGGAAAGGTCGGTTATTAGCATCAGGGTGAGGCCTTTCTGAAGGAGATCTATTTTTGACCATCCTGTCTTATTGTTGAAATAAAGTACCGCCACGGTATCAGGCGTGCTGATAGTCTTGAGGGCCTGTTCTTGCTCTAATGCCTGTTTTGCCCACGATTTTAAGCTTTCAGTCACTACCTGGCCGGCCCATGACGAAGAAGTTAGCCCAACCCAAATCACCACAAAAATTAAAATCTTGCTGAACAATTTTTCTTTCATCTTTAAAACCCCCATTGTTGAAGGCCAGAGCCTTTTTATAGGGCTGAGGAACTTCTATCTGCAAATAAACTCAATCGACAATCTATTAGACACGTATTTTAACTCCTTTTAATGTCAGTTTGTCAATATTTTTGCTTAATTTTTGACCGAGCCCTTACTGTCTGGCTGAATTATTTTTATTCAATAGATATCAAACGCACATGCAGCGGAGTTTCGCCGGGTTCGCTAATCTGAAGCTGTGCCTCCCACCCAAGATAATCCGGAAGGCTGACCCGAACTTCGTATTTCCCAATTGGAATTTCAAGGTTTATGGGGGTGTTCCCTTTAAATGAATCGTTTAAAAAAACTTGAGCCCCGGAAGGTGAACTGGTTACCATTAAAATTGCATCTACAGGTTTGTTAGCCTCGATACGGGTCGATAAGGATGACGCCTGCTTTTTATTATTATATGCTCCAAAAAAATAGATTGTCCCTCCAAAAATAACTGCCGCCATTAGACCCATAATTAAAACAGGTACCACAGGCTTTTTTTTGGGGCTTATCGGTTTTTCGGGCAATAAAAGAGATTCTTTTACCTGAAGACAGTTTTTAAGGGCATCGCCCATCTCCTTACTGGTTTGAAAGCGTTCATTCGGATTTTTAGACAGTGCTTTCATGATTAGATCAGAGAGAGACTGGGGGATGGAAGCGTCAATTTTTAATGGAGTCACGGGGATATCATCTGTAATGGCCCTGAAGATTGCAGTAAAATGATCTCCCTCAAACGGTTTACGACCCACAATCAATTCATAAAGGATCACTCCGAGGGAAAACAGATCGGAACGTCCGTCGACCCTTTTCCCCATCACCTGCTCCGGTGACATGTAAAAAGGTGTCCCCAAAATCACCCCTGCCTGGGTTTGTTGAGCTGCATTTGAATCTTCTGCGCGGGCAATCCCGAAATCGGTAAGTTTGACATTACCTTCATCGGTCAAAATAATGTTTGATGGTTTAATATCCCTGTGAACAATCCCCTTTTCATGAGCATAGCCAAGGGCATTTGCAACCTGTAAAGCAATATCAATGATTTTCTCGACACTTAATCTTCCACTACGAATCACTTCATTAAAAGGTTGCCCCTGAAGATATTCCATGGCTATGTAAATGGTTCCATGGTCTCGCCCTACATCATATACTGTGACGATGTTGGGATGAGAAAGTCGACCGATGAATTTTGCCTCTTTAAAGAACCTTGACACAAAATCTTCACTGACTACTCGGTCCTCCCGTAATACCTTTAAAGCAACAGGCCGGTCGATCTGAGGGTCGTGGGCCTGGTAAACCACACCCATCCCGCCTTTGCCTAATTCTTTTATAATTTCATATCGTCCGTATCGCATGGATAAATTCCACTTTGAAGTTTTACAGAATATAAACGGGGCTCATTCTACTTCAGAGAGAACAATTGTAATATTATCCTTCCCACCCGAGTGTTTAGCCGCTTCAGTTTCTCGCCATGAGAACGGTATGTTCGGCTGTCACCTATATGCCTAACAACAAATCCTTTAGAGCGGAACGTCTGGAATTCTGCTGTACAGCCCATACCCTTGTGGAGGGGATTCATGACTACATTCATCTTAATTTATTATAATATTAAAGTTATTGTCAAGAATCTTCCCCTGGTCAGCGCCGCATTGTAAATAACTATAGTTGCAACCCAATAACGTCCCTGTTTTGTTCCCCCGGAGAGGGTATGGGCGGTCAGACTTTATAGTTGACCCAGTCGAACCTCGGTGATAGAAAAAGCGTTGAGGAATTGAGAAATTGAGGGATTCAGGTTTCCATCTGATATGCACCTTTTTTATGTTGTAATTATATTTTATGATTTACTGGATAGCTATAATAAGAGTTAACTTTGTTTATCCTGTTATCCTGTCAATTTTTTTTCAAAAGACTAAAATGAATTATAAAGCTGTAATTTTCGATCTGGACGGCACTCTCCTTAATTCGCTTGAGGATATTGCAGACTCGGCGAACAGTGTTCTTTCAAACCATGACCTTCCCACCCATAAACCTGATGATTACAAAATATTTGTCGGGTCAGGCATAAGCGAGCTAATGAGCCGAGCCCTGCCTGAAAAAGAAAAAGATCCAGATACAATTGATGATTATGTCAAAGAATTTAGAGAAGAATATGCCCGCAACTGGAATGTAAAAACAGAGCCATATGCGGGTATTGCCGCAATGCTTGATGAACTGGTATCAAGGAAAATAAAGATTGCCGTGCTGTCCAATAAACTGCATGCATTCACAAAACAGTGCGTGGATGAACTTCTTCCCCGCTGGAAATTCAATATTGTTATGGGCCTTCAAAACGATATTCCTCCAAAACCCGATCCCACAAGCGCGCTGCAAATAGCAAAGCAATTAAATATCGACCCACTGCATATACTTTATGTTGGAGATTCAGATATAGACATGAAGACAGCCCTCGCAGCATGCATGCATCCAGTTGGTGTGCTGTGGGGTTTCAGAACAAAGAAAGAGTTGCAGAAAAATGGAGCAAAGACCCTGATAGAAAAACCGCAGGAACTCCTTGATTTAATTGAGTAATACTGGTAATAATAATTTTTGCAGTGATCGGAATGTTTCTTGTGCCCAATTCAGCACTTGCAAGTGGTATTGCTTTTAATTATAATGGTGCGGACTAACTAAGGAACGTGGACGAAATAACTTACTCAACTATGCATCACAGCTTCAGGCCACCTTTGCCCGATTTCAAATCACAAAAATATCAAAATAGCCCGCTATTCCATCAACTTTTGTGATCTGAGATCGAACAAATCTGACCCAAATCTATGCGCCTACTTGTGGAAGTTAATTCGTCCACGTTCCTAAAGCTTTTTTGCGCCACTAACAGAGTTTGTATATTATCAACCATAGTGCCTGCTAAACTCATAGAGTGCGTGGGCGAAAGGAGAGTAAAATGGCGGAAAGTGTATACAAGATAATTGAGTTGGTTGGAACAAGCACCGAGTCATGGGAAAAAGCTGCTGCTGCTGCTGTGGAGAAGGCCTCGGAGTCATTACGTAATCTTCGCATTGCTGAGGTAGTCGAACTGGATATGCAATTGGCGGACGGAAAGATCCTCGCTTACCGCGCAAAGGTCAAGGTATCCTTCAAGTATGAAATCGGGGACTGAGGGGGCAGCATAATTTTGGTGCCGAATTAAATCAGTTCGTTATTAAAAATATATGAAATTAATTATCTGAAAGTCTATAGTTGGAGCAGCAATTCCCGCTGCAAAACAGCTTAACCTGTTGAAATTACTGTATTTTGTTTAAATAAGTTCACGAAACGAAAGTCTAACATATTGATATTGTTAGTTTTTCGTAAGTAAATTTTTTGTTGTAATATCAAGCTGTTAAAGTTTTCGTCGTAAACTATTTTTGGTAATTTGTAATAATTTGAATAGGTTAAATCGTTTTGCAGCGGGAATTGCTGTAGTTGGAGGACATGTAAGCTATGAGTTTAGCTCATTTTCGACCGCAGTGTTGATGCAAATAGATGGCTGGAAGAGTGTCCTAACTATTGGCCATTCCCATGTGTGAGACAACAAACTCCTCACAGAAAATACCGTTATAAAGACCATCACGGTTTCCCTCGACATAAAGTCCGCTGCCTTCACTGCTTGCAACCGAAAAACAGCAGCAGTCGGAATATCGTTCATTGATCTCTCTGATTGTGTCGGGATTACCTATGATAGTCACGTTTGAGGAAGATAACTGCTCTGGTCTGAAATCTGAAATGTCCTGAATAATATCCGGCATAATGCGGACATTTCTAAATGTTTTAACAACGGCTTCCAGATAATCGATATTTTTTTTGATCAGCACAGTGCTGCTATCCTTAAAGTCGATTTCTTGCTCCGCCTCCTGATAGGCTGGAAAGGTAATGCTGAAAATCAGTCCGTGTTCATTATGCGGAAGGAAATTTTTTGACGCTACGTTTATGTGCCCGCCATGTCCCTCAATAATGGATCGAGCAATTGACAAGCCAAGTCCAGTGCCCGTCTTTTTTTGGCTTGTATAGAAGGCATTGAAGATATTTTTGAGATTCTCGAAATTACAGCCAACTCCGTCATCCTCAATAGTAATCAGTTTGACAAAAGGGGCATTAATGATTTTTACCACCACGCGGGTTGCCTGCGCTTCAAAGGAGTTTCTAAACATATTGAGAAAAACGTGCTCTAGTTTCTTCCGGTCCCCATACACGGTCGTATCCTGATCCATATTGATAAAGGCGAAAGAGTCGATCCTATTTGGAAAATAGTCGTGAACGCAGTGCCGGATCAGCTCGCATATGTTCAGAGGCTTTTTTTCCTTGAGGATCTTCGCTTTAGAAAGATCAAGCATCTCATTGCTAAACTCAGCCAGACGGTTTATCGACATTATGATTTTTTCAACTATAGGCCTGAGTCCGTCGTTCAGGGCGGTATTATACTTGAGAAGCTCTGCAAACCCCAGGATCACCGTCGCATAGTTCCTCACCTCATGATTGATGATGGCTGAGGACTTGCCGAGCTCACTGAGAGAGCGAGCCTCTTCGAGTTTTTTGTAGGCCATCTGGAGCTTTGCAAAGGAATTTTCTCTTTCATTGATAATTATGATGAGACGATCAGCGAACGAGTAGCTTAATATGGCGGAAAGTCCAATAACGCCAAAAATGGTATGGCTGGGCAGATTCAGAGCCAAATCCGTTCCGAAGAGTATCAAGAGATCCATGATACCGCATATAGAAAGAAGTAGAAATCCTATCAAATGGAAAAAGAGGCTTTTTCTTTCCGAAGCGCTAAGATGCCTCAATTTATGTACAATCAGATAATTTATGTATAGTATTGATAGAATAATATATGGAGCTACGGTCACCTGATATAACGCCTTTGTGCCGACAAAGCCTTCCTCTTGAACAAACATGAATCCGCCGAAAACCAGAAAAGAAAAAACAAGCCCTATAAACAGAAGTCCTTTAATGATCAAGATATTTTTCGATTTCGTTAAAATCATTAAATACCAGACTATGCATGGAACGATGAAGAAATAGAGTATATGTTGGAGGCTGATCCACCAGACTTGATGCGGTCTCCACAGATCAATCGCTGAAAATGCGGCTAAAAGCATTATCACAATGCCGAAATACAAAAAGCTGCGATCAAGCCGTGTTCTGAGTTCTAACAAACTAAATAGAACGCCAAAAACGAACAGGACGATGCAAATTCCTTGCAAGACCGAAATAATCATAAAGTAATAAGTATTTGCTTTTGGGAGATCCAGGGCTAAGATAACAAATTAGGTTAGTCGCTCCGCCCCCCTCTCCTTTTTATAAAACATTACGTCAGTGACTCAGGAACAGGGCGATATAATTTTTTAAAATACTATTAAAAATGGAGGATGTCAAGGGAGAGAAATGACCAAAATCCAGATATACCGGCAAACCTGCCAGAGCCGTCATGCCTGTTGTGTTTTTTTCAGATTCATACTTGAAAGGAAGAATGCCTTGTGCCATAATACTTACACCTCGTTGATGATAGTTTTTGTTTGGTAAAATCAATCTATCACCCTGATTTTACAGGGTCAACGAGGTTTTTTATTTTTTTTTATGGTGAATCAAGGTATTCAACGTTCATAAAGTTGGATTTGTTATTGCTGGTGATTATGCTTTGGCTTTTCGTGGGCTCAAACTTTAGAATCATAACTTGCGAGAAAAGGATGTCGGATCTAAGAACCGGAAGACGAAAATATTACGATATATTCTCTCATGTGTACGACAAGTTTATCCAAATGCATTCTCGCCGGGATGAAAAAAATACACGAGATGTACTGGTGGAAATGGCTGAACTCGGTGAAACACCTAATCCTTATATTCTGGATATCTGCTGTGGCACAGGATCTGTCATTTTGGCGTTTGCTAATAACTATCCGGCAAGTCTTACCGTGGGATACGATTTTTCCCGCGGGATGTTGCTTAAAACCAGGAAGAAGCCAGGTGCTCAAAAGGTGATATTGATTGAAGGAGATGCGATATCGTTGCCGTTTGCAGATGAAAGCTTTGATCTGATTACCTGCTCCCATGCACTGTATGAATTAAAAGGACAGACTCGACAAAACGCTTTGCGTGAAATGAAGCGGGTCATCCGATTTGCCGGAGTAGTTTTAATCATGGAACATGAGGTGCCTAAACGTCCCCTTATTAAGTTCCTTTTTAATCTCCGGATGGCGGCCATGGGATCTGCTGACGCCAGAGAATTTGTTAGTAGCGGACTGGCTCCGTTTACCAAAATTTTTTCACACGTTTCGCTTGCCCATTCCCCATCTGGAAAAAGTAAACTTATTATGTGTCGGAAGCAACTTGTAAAGAGTTAGGATATATTTTCAACAATCTAAAATCTTACTCAAAGTAGAATAAACTCAATATACAAGAAAGGAAAAATATCATGGCGATAAAAAAGTGGGCTACTCCACCGGAAATGCAGATCGACCCGGAAAAAAATTACCAGGCAGTCGTAGAAACCGACAAGGGAAACATAGAACTTGAGCTCTATCCCCAATACGCACCCAAAACGGTCAACAACTTTGTCTTCCTGGCAAGGGAAGGTTTCTATGATGGGGTATCGTTTCACCGGGTGATCAGCGATTTTATGATCCAGGGCGGAGATCCGACGGGTACCGGAAGTGGAGGCCCAGGGTATCAGTTTGAAGACGAAGTAGAAGGAAATCCGCTGAAGCACGAGACATGTGTAATCTCGATGGCAAACGCCGGGCCAAACACAAACGGAAGCCAGTTCTTTATCACGCATTCGCCGCAGCCACACTTGAACGGCAATCATACAGTGTTCGGAAAAGTAGTTGCGGGGCAGGAAGTCGTAAACGCAATCCGCCAGAATGATCGGATGGTCAAAGTGGAGGTTAAGGAAATATAGGGCAAGCTTTGAATTTAATTGAAAGTAACAATTTAGCCTTTTGGAAAAGAATCTGACAGGATAACAGGATAGACAAGATTTTATATAAAATGCACAAACAAAGCCAACTCTCATTGTAGTTAGGAACGTGGACGAAATAACTTCCCCAACTATACATCACAGCTTCAGGCCACCTTTGCCCGATCTCAAATCACAAAAATATCAAAATAGCCCGCTATTCCATCAACTTTTGTGATCTGAGATCGAACGAATTTGACCCAAATCTATGCGCCTACTTGTGGAAGTTAATTCGTCCACGTTCCTTAGCCAGTAAATCATAAAATATAATCACAACATGAAGAAGGTGTGTATCAAGGTATAAGGATTTAGATTTGGATTAACAGGAAAAGTTACGATAATTTAAATCCTGAATATCTTGTAAATCCTGTCCAAGAAAATAATATTTAAAAGCGCTAAAGTGTTATAATTAAAAATTCATTTCGGCAACTTGGGGCAAAGGAGGTAGATATGCATATGAAGGTAACACGCAGAAAATTTATCCAAATTTCCGGCGTGGCTGCGGCCGGGCTTGCTACCAGCGGTTTGGGCTTTGACCTTTCGCCGATCAGAGCACACACCCAAATGCTAAAGACGGCTACCAACTTAAAACGGGACATTTTTCGCCGTTTTGATTCTATGTCAATTTCACCATCAAGCAAAAACAAGAGCTTGATAACCGATTGAATTTATAGACTGTCCCGTCTTACGTTGGTAGCCCTTCTTTGCGCTTTCAGCTCTGGGAGGGGTCTTTCCGTGCAGTGAGTTTATTGGTTTCCCTGAATATCATGATGGAAATCTGTTTCAAGATGATCTGGATGTCATACTGAAAACCAAACCTTTTCGGGAAATTACGACCAGAACAGTTGAAAACGTAGAACCATGCGCAACCTGCGCTATCCGGCATTTCTGCGGAGCGCCATGTCCTGCTGAAATCAAAATGCTTTCAGGAACTGTAAATGCCCCCAGCCCTTACTGTAAATTCTATGAAGAGCAGGTTCGATATGCGTTCAGGGTAATTGGGCAGGGTCGTGAAGATGCTTATATGTGGGATGGCTGGCGGGAAGATACTGAAGAAATATTCAACCTAAATTGAGCGACTTTTTACTCGACCTGCACCAATCTCTTGCGCATCAAGGACTTACGAAAAGTCTCGACATATCCAATTGGTATGCCTACGCTTTTCGCGAACCTTGCTGCATCAAGATTTCGGCACATTTCTTCGCAAAAAATCGCTCAACTTAGGTTTAACTGGACTGGATGAGGGATGTTTGAACCCGTGAATGGTTACTTTTGATTTAGTTTTTTCTTTTGATCTTCATACCAGCGAGCAAACAGCTTATCAAAATATTTTTCATCCTGTACCATTTCTCTGGTAACTTTATATGGCTTCCTGATGCCCATATAATTTAATGCTGATGCACCGAAGAATAATTTTTTAAGTGTCTCGGATATCTGCACGTTATTCTGATGTGCATATTGTTCTATATAACTCTGAATATCTTCGTCCAAAATAAGTTCAACTCCGTATTCTTTTTTAAAATTCTCAACAAAATCCGCAAATGGAGACCTTTCCAGCATTTTTAACAGTTCATCTTTTGGTCTTTCACATAACTTCCTGGTAACGTCTAATTTTGAAAAATTTGTACCTGGAAGCTCAAATTGGAAATCCGTTAAGATGTTTTCCCATACACTTACCAGGGCGCGGGCGCCTGTCTTTTTATTTTCCGCCTTTTCCGCTATATATTCAACCGCCTCGGTCGTAAATTCCAGATCAATATTGAACAACTTAAATTCCAGCTCATATTGATTGAGAATTGAATCTTCGGTTTCCTGCATAATGCGAATTAGATCGTTTTTGGACAACAGATTGACAAAGGTTTTTATTGGAGACCTGCCGATCAATTCGGGTAAAAGTCCGAACTCAATAAAATCTTCTGCTTCCGCTTCCTTATAGTAGCTTTGCAATTTACCTTTATCACTCTTTTTCTCGTCTTTGGCAAACCCCTTAATTTCAATACTTCCATTTTCATGTACTCTCCCCTTGTGCTGCAAACGCTTTTTCACAATGGATTCCAGATTATCTCCGTGTCTCTCAAAAGAACCGCCCAATATAAACAGTATGTTTTCAGTACTTATCATGCTCTCTTGTTTTGCAGCCTTTTTACCTTTTTGCCTGTCTATAACTTCTTGAATTTGAGAAGAGGCAGAGAATGGATTGTTTATTGATACCGATTTTCTTTCTATCAGTTTAAGGACAGATCTTTGAAATCCTTCCCTGGATATATCATGCCCGACTGATGCGCCATCTTTTGCTTTTTTGTCAATTTCATCGATACATATCAAGCCACCGTAAGTAGTTATGAAACGAGCCTGTTCTTCTCGATTATATCCCGGTGCCAAATCAATCAATTCTCGTATCATATCATCGGCGGTTTTACCGACATAGCCGGCCTCTGTATAATCGGTAGCATCAATTATAAGTGTTGGAACCTGCAAAAGATCACCTAAAACCTCCACACTGTAAGTCTTGCCACTCCCCGAAGGTCCGGCTGTAATGGTATTTTTCTTTCGAAATCTTTTTACCGTCAAATCATCCGGATGCTCGCTAAGATGTTTTATCACGGCAAAATGATATGCGGCGGCAATTGCGAGTCTTTTTTTATACTCTTCCTGTCCAATGACATACTTGTCTAAATGGCTTTTAATTTCTTTAGGAGTATAAATTTTAGGCGCCAAAGACTCTGGAGTTTGTTTTCTTGCACCAAAGCGTTCTGCAAGAATAGAATTGAATGCCTCTTTAGCTCTGTCGTCAGCATCAAGATACGCTTTGGCTGCTTCTTCTTCAGAACAATCATAATCCGTCATTATTTGTGTTATAGCTTCTTTGGGGATTGATATTTTCATATTAATTATTTATCATTATTTGTAAATTCTCAATAAATCCGGGCAAATTACATGATACAAGATTTTTTTATTTTTGGCCTAACTTTTTGAGGAGTTACCATTATTTACATTAAGTTGCAAGATAATTACAGGAAACAGCCATTAATGAGATAAGCCGGATATTCATTATATTTGATCATGCGTGCAGTAATACAAAGGGTAAAAGAAAGTTCTGTTTCAGTTAATAATGGAATTGTTGGAAAAATCGGCAAAGGTCTTCTGGTGCTTCTGGGAGTTGCCGGAAATGACGGGCCTGTCACTCTCATAGTGTAACCGTTCACTCCCCCCCCCTGAATATTATTATGCCGCGATTGGAAAAGGAGCGACGCCTTTTCTACCAAGGGCTATCGTTTGAGCGATATACCGCCAGGGATCTTGATTGCGCAATCTGTATGTTTCAATGACGCTTAATAGGGCGGCATATGCCATACTACCTTCAGTAGTGCGGGTACCAAAGCTGATTCGCCGTGAAATTACCGCATGCCTCAACGCTCGTTCGGCGTCATTATTGGTTGGCGGAAGCTCCGGATTCTTGACAAACGCCACTACTGCATCCCAATCATTGAGAATCTCCTTGGCCAATGCTCTCAATTTGGAATGTTTTTTTTCAGATCCCAGGTTGCAAGCCCTTTTGAGTCTGGCGAGAATGGGGCTGCATTTTTTCTTGCCACCCTCGCCATCCTCAGCCATGGCTTTAATGAGCCCCCTGAGCTCTCGTAAAAGCCAATCTCCCATCTTTCGCGCTTTTTCATCCACTGCACCGCTAAGGGCAATTGCTTTTCGGATCAGATGGGCCAGGCAGCGCTGACGCCTTTCATAGCTTCGGTATGCTAAATAGCCGTCTGTCACCAGCCAGCCTATAAAGGCCGAGGTGATCAGCTTTAACAGTTCCTCCTTTTTTCTGGTTCCTATACAAAACACAGCAACTCTCTTCGAAATAGCTACCCACAGCCATTTAAAGCAACCCTTTTCGTACCAGGGAGTTTCATCAAGGTGAACAATTTTTTCTTTTTGCAGCTCTTGCACCAGTTCTTCAACAACCGGAAAGCAGGCCACGCCAGCCTCGCGAATGCATTTGTCAATGGTGCCTACTGATAACTCTGTACTCAACCAATAGGAGAAAAACTCTTTAATTTTCACACGCGACATCCGAAATCGAACCGACAGAGCAGCAATGAAGGTCGCCAGCATAGGACCGACCATCGTGTATTCGGTTAGTTTCAGGTCCTTTTTACGCCCCTCAACACGTGAAATATACCCTTCACCGGGCTGGGCCTTTGTCTCATGACCACAATCACAAACGGCGGTATAGTAGCGGTGAAGTGTACAGGATATGCGTATTCCTGATGCAGTTTTCTCAAGCTCATACACATAATACCCCATATACGGCCGGCTTCCCTCCGGAACATCAATGCCCTTGCCACAAATCACGCAAACCGTCGGGTAGTGCGGGATGGTACTCTCGGGTACCGGAGTCTCAGAGCGCCAGAACCCTTGAGATCCAGGCTGCCTTCCAGCGGACCGGTTGGAATCATCAGACTGTGAACTTTCAGCCGAAGCACCCTTTTCTGTAGTTTTATTTTCCTTATCCTCTGCCGATGAGTTCTTGGCATCATCATCTTTCGAATCAGACTTGGCCTTGTTTCCCTTGTCATAAGGATTATCGGAGGATGGTGGTTTGGAGCTATTGCTGGAGTTCTGCTCAAGACGTTCCACCAGCGCTATACTAAAATCACGCAACCTACAGGCCACATCAATCACTGTCTCTTTTTCGAGGCTCTGCAGGTAAGTTCGATCTATTTGTGCAAGGTCGTCTTTTGTTAGATTGTCCATTACACAAATAGCATACAAAATTAAAATTCATTTGTCTTTAACTTTTTTCACTTTTTTTAAAAAATGCAGGGGGGAGTGAACGGTTACCTCATAGTGGAAAGCAAATGATTCTTGACTCTGTTTGATGGTGTTACAAAGAGCAACGATGAGCGTCTGCGAGTCCAGGTTGAGCCGTTTTTCCTCGGCTGATGAACTCATCGGCCTGAGCCAGGGGCTCTTTTATGCCGGGGCTGCGGCTGTCATGCTGAGTTTCTGGCAGGTGGCGGATGAATTTACATCTTATTTAATGGAAAACTTTTACTGGCACTTTGTGAAAAACAGACAGACAAAGACTCGGGCACTTCAACTGGCCATGCAGGCTGTTAAAGCAAGGAAGGAATATGCGCATCCATACTTTTGGGCGCCTTTTGTGGTCATGGGGGACTGGAGATAGGGAGGAAAAAAATGAATTATAAAAAACCAAAACGGATGTTTGAAGACTCGGGGGTGGTTGAGCCTCACATGTCATATCACATTTCGTTGGAAAATGTGGTCAGCAAAAGAAAGCAGGACATTAAAACACTGGTTGACCTGGGTAGGTACTTCTCCATATTTGCCCCCCGTCAGAGCGGAAAGACCACCTTTTTTGAGGACTTTTGCCATGAACTGGAGAAGGATGCTGCCTATGTGGCCATCCTTCTTAGTTTCCAGGATTACAAGGCGATAGATGTAGCCACCTTTTACGCTTAAAAATGTCCGTGATCTTTACGCCCAATATACAGAAGAAACCAACCAGCCCTTTACTGAAAAAGCAGTAAAAAAAGTATTTAATAAGACAGCCGGCCAGCCCTGGCTGGTGAACAGGCTGGGCACAATCCTCACTGTTGATATAAAGCCAGAAACAACGGACCCTATTACCGAAGAAGATGTGGAAAAGGCGATTGACATTCTTTTGTACGAAGAAAACAGTCATTTTGATAATATCACCGAAAAGGCCAAACAATACAAAGAGACTTTTATAAACATTGTTTT
>Ga0255426_10012_pt1 | contig 41151 bp, 39 predicted proteins | sample ANMaggSeSYBR02J9_FD_182666 | JGI IMG/M metagenome (GOLD analysis project Ga0255426, IMG submission 182666) | Sediment cell enrichment communities from methane seep in Santa Monica Basin, California, United Staets - ANME aggregate JGI... | ecosystem: Environmental > Aquatic > Marine > Cold seeps >...
AGTTTGTTATGGCTCTTCTGCTGATTTTTTCCATAGTCTCATGGTCTATTATTCTAATTAAATACCTCTATATCAGAAAGGCATATAAAGAATCAGCTTACTTTATAGATTTTTTCTGGAAAAGCAGGGATCTGTCAGAAGCTTTTGCAAAAGCAAAACAGTTTCATGGCAGCCCAATAGCCAGAGTTTTTCGTATAGGATACCTGGAACTTAAAAAATTGACCAGATCCGGCATTCCAATAAAATCATCACAGTCCTCTGAAACAGCCCCCCATTCATCCCTGGGCACTAAGTTTACAGGAACAGACAATATAAAAAGGGCGCTGCGCCGGTCGATTAACACAGAAGTCGCCCAAATGACTCAGATGGTTCCTTTCCTTGCCACAACGGGCAATACAGCGCCCTTTATCGGTCTGTTCGGAACTGTGTGGGGAATAATGAATTCGTTTCATGGCATCGGGCTCAGTGGTTCAGCCAGCCTTGCCGTTGTCGCTCCTGGAATTTCCGAGGCGCTTATTGCAACTGCAGCCGGTTTGGCCGCTGCAATACCGGCGGTAATAGCATTTAACTATTTTATGCAAAAAATAAGAACCCTTGAAACTGAATTGCAAAGCTTTTCTGCTGACTTCTTGAATATCGTAGAACGTGATATTTTTACCTAAAGGAGTAATAGCGTTCAGCCACTAAGACACAAAGGCACAAAGCAGGGACATGATTGACAAATTGAGGGATCACGAAAAATTCCTCAATCCCTCAGTTATGAATTTAGAGAATTATATTATAATCTTGGTGTCTTAGTGCCTTTGTGGCTGAACTATTAAAAGGATACAAAAAATGGCATTTAGTGGAAATAATAACAACTTCATGTCTGACATAAATGTAACTCCATTTGTTGATGTTATGCTGGTTCTTCTGATTATTTTTATGGTCACCGCTCCAATGATGATAGAAGGCGTCAATGTCTCCCTGCCTGAAGCAACATCTGAATCGCTTTCCGCAGAACAAGACCCGCTTATAATAACTATAGATAAGAACAATTTATTATACATAAACGATTATCAGGTGACACTTGATTTTTTGCAGGAAAAACTTATAAAAATCCTTGATGGACGCGTTGACCAGGAGGTTTATTTAAAAGCTGATAAAAATATATCATATGGAGTAGTGGTGCGTGTTATGTCAGAGATAAAAGGAGCCGGCATTGAAAAGCTAGGTATGGTGACAGAACCAATAAAGTCCGATAAAGAAAAATAAACCGTAACTACTCAGGTTGGTTAGGCTGAAGGCTGAAGGCTGAAGGCTGAAGACTTTTAGGGAAAAGACTCCCAGAAGCCAATATTTTCTTAAAGCGGTCGGAAATTTTGTTCTAAACATAGAGAATAATACTCAGGAATCATCTGTTTCCTTCAGCCTATAGCCTTCAGTCTAAACACCTGAGTAGTTACAATAAACCTAATTTACTGATGAAAGAAAGTATGTTTGCTCCTTCTTATTTATTTCGCGGTACAGGGAATGCCCCCCTGACATTATTTTTGCCTTTTGCGGTTTCTCTGGTATGCCATGCGATTTTTTTTGCAATCTTGATTTATTTTCCAATCCATACTCCATATAATAAAAAGTTTTCACAGTCCGTCATTAATGTCAGCATGGTTACACTTCCTGCTCAGGGATCAGCATTGGGGCCGGCCGGGCAAATTGAGCTTAAATCTAAAATACAGTCAACTCCGCCCAAAAAAGCTCAGGTTTCCAAAATCCCATCAAAAATCGTGTCTGTTGCCCCCAAAAAGAGCAGGCAAATAAAAGAATCGCTCAAAAAAAAGACATTCAAGCCATCAAAGGTTGTCAAAAGCGCTATAACAAGGATTGAAAAACAGGTAGAAGATTCAAGACCTAATCCGGTTATAGAGGCAATCAACCGTTTAAAAAGTAAAGTTGGCTCAAGTGAAGCAAGGGATATCGGGGCAAAAGGGGAAGGTCTGACCGGACAGGGCGGTACTATACCGGGTGGGGCTTTGACTACAGGCTACCTGGCTCTGAAACCAATAGATATATATAAAGCAGAAATTCCTTATCATATTGAAAAAAACTGGGCTTTTTCCGAGCAGCTCACCGGCGGCGATACTGATCTGGTTGCGATAGTCGTTATTAAAATCATGCAAAACGGCGAGATAAATGATATATGGTTTGAAAAAAAGTCAGGTGACAGTTATTTTGACGAATCAGCCTTTAAAGCTGTTAAGAAATCAGACCCGCTTCCTGAACTGCCTAAAGAATATTTAAAACCTTATTATAACCTTGGACTGATATTTACCCCTTCAGGGTTGAAAAAAAGTACGATTAAATAAAGTATGTTAAAAAAAAAATATACCAAAATAATTTTTATATGTTTGATAGCAACAGTATTTTTTTTGATTGAGCCGGCTCATTGCCGAACAGAATATGATTACATTGATATTAACAACCCTTTTATAAGAAAAATTCCGATTGCTGTCCCTGTGTTCAAGTCTATGTCAGGTAGTGGTGGAGAAAAGTTCTTATCACAAGAAGCATCAAATCTGCTCTCAAAATCATTGGAATTTACTGGTTACTTCAAGATAATTGACAGGGATGCCTATCTTGTAGATCCTGAAAAATCGGATATAATTGTTTCAAACATCAATTTCAAGAACTGGACCGGCATAGGTGCTGAACTTCTTATTACAGGCAATTTTTTTTTAAAAGATAATATAGTTGAAATGGAACTCAGGCTTTATGACACATTTAAAGGTTTATTGATCGTCGGCAAGAGATATAAAGGTGTTGTGAATAACCAGCGTAAAATGATACATCGTTTTTGTGGGGAGGTTATATATAAACTTACCGGCAGCAAAGGAATTTTTGACAGTAAAATAGCTTTTGTATCCACAAGTTCCGGAAACAAGAATATATACTTATGTGAATTTGACGGACATAATCCTGAACAATTGACCTATAATAAATCTATAGCTCTTTCTCCTGCATGGTCATCAGATGCAAAATGGATAGCTTATACGTCTTACGCAAAGGGAAAACCTGATCTTTATATAAAACACCTAAAAGATAAACATGGCGCTATAGTAGCCAAAGAGGGAATAAATATTACACCTGCATGGGTGCCGGGCAAATTTTCTCTGGCTGCGACTCTTTCGTTTTCAGGTAATTCAGAAATTTATCTGTTGACCGGAACCGGAAAAATTATTAAGAAATTAACAAATAACTGGGGGATTGATGTATCTCCAACATTTTCACCGGATGGCGACAAAATGGCATTTGTCTCAAACAGGTCTGGTTCTCCCCAGATTTATATTATGGATTTAGATTCCGGGCAGGAAAAGAGATTGACGTTTCAAGGAAGATACAATACATGCCCGAACTGGTCTCCAAGGGGTGATAAAATAGCATATTCAGGCATGGGAAACGGGCAGATTAATATTTATACAATAGATGTTGATGGAGAAAGCCCTGCATTACAATTAACTCACGACGCAGGGAACAATGAGTCCCCCACATGGTCGCCGGATGGAAGTCTCATTGCATTTAGTTCAACTCGTGAAGGGCGTTGCAGAATCTATGTTATGACTGCTTATGGAACTGGCCAGAAGTGCTTGCTTGCCTTGTCAGGTGAGCAGACAGATCCTGAGTGGTCACCAAGAGTTATCGATAACTAAAAAAAATAATGTATTCCAAAAGGAGGAAAAAATGAAAAAAAAGTTGTGGATATGCCTATCTCTTTTATTAGTAATTCCGGGACTGATGATTGTAACTTCCTGTGCAAAGAAGACGGTTAAGGCTGACCTTGGCCTTGCTCAAACTCAGGAAGACGAAGCAGCAAAACTGGCTGCTGAAAAAGCAAAGCAGGAAGAGATTGCAAGACAACGCGCTTTAGATGAAAAGCGTAGTAAAGAGGAAGCTGCAATGCGTAAGATAACTGCGGCCAGAAACTTATTTATGAATGAAGATATTTACTTTGATTTTGACAAGTCTGATCTTAAACCTGAAACTCAGGAAATTTTAAAAGGAAAAGCCGGCTGGCTGAGAAATAATTCCGGTGAATCAGTTATTATCGAGGGCCATTGTGATGAACGCGGGACAAACGAGTACAACCTTGCCCTTGGCGACAGGCGTGCCCAAAGCGCAAAGAACTTCCTGATCGATCTGGGCATTGCAAGGTCACGTTTAACAACGATCAGCTATGGCGAGGAACGTCCTGCTGATCCCCGGCAAAATGAAACAGCATGGTCAAAAAACAGGCGCGACCACTTTGTCTTAGAGTAGTTGATATTGAGCGATTTTTTACTTGATCTGCACCAATCTATTGAGCATCAAGGACTTGCGAAAAGTCTCGATATATTCATTGGTATGCCTGCGCTTTTCGCAAACCTTGCTGCATCAAGATCTTGGCACATTTCTTCGTAAAAAATCGCTCAACTTATGTTTTGAAAAGGGCTTTGTTTCTGTAATGAAATATTCAGTTTTATTTTCATTAATATTTTTTTTTAATATGCTATATGGCTGCGCAATGTATGATGACGTTGTTACGCTTGAAAATCGCATATCTTTGCTCGAGCATCGCGATGTAAAGTCAAAAAAATATAATAAAGAGCTAAAATCCAGGCTGGAAGAAAAGGAACAAACACTTAGAAATCAATCTGCCGAACTGCATGCAATGCATGATCAGTTGAAAGCTGAAATGCAGCGCATAAACGGAAAAATTGACGAAACTGATTATTTATTAAAACAAAAACTGTCCGATTCAGATAAAATAACCGAAAACCGGTTGGAAAAATTAGAGAAAGCTGCCGGTTTAAATAAAAAACGCATAATACGCTTAGAGCAGTACCTTAATTTTGAATCAGATGAAAATGATCTGAAAATAAAACCAAAACCCCAATCCAGGCAAGAGCTTTCAGAAAATGAATTATACACGGTGTCTAAACAGGCATTTGATGCAGGAGACTTTGAAACTGCCCGCAAGGGTTTTAAAAATTTAATAAATAAATTTCCAAAGTCGGCACATGCAGATAATGCTCAGTTCTGGATAGGTGAAATTTACTACAGTGAAAAATGGTATGAAAAAGCTATACTTGAATATCAGAAGGTTATAGAAAAATATCCAAAAGGGAATAAAGTGCCGGCTTCTCTTCTAAAGCAGGGATTTGCATTCCTTAATCTTGGAGATAAAGCAAATGCTCGTCTTATATTGAAAGAACTTGTCAAAAAATATTCTAAGTCCAATGAAGCTAAGATAGCGACAAAGAAATTAAACCAAAATTGAGCGATTTTTTGCGAAAAAATGTGGCGAGATCTTTGATAGTATAGGATAGATGAGTAAAAAGTGCCTAAAGTATATTAAAGTGCCTAAAATGCCTAAAGTTGAGGTACGCCTTCGGCGTGCTATCTATTTTCAGAGCTTGATTATAACTTCAGCCGGAAATAAAGTGAGCAAAATTGTATGGTAAAAAAATTAAAACCGGCAGCGCCGAAGGCGCATTCCTCAACTTTAGGCACTTTAATATACTTTAGCTCACTTTAGGCACTTATAATATTTATGATAAAGGTCATCGGCATAGATCCAGGTCTGGCTGCAACCGGCATTGGCATCGTTAGAGGAACAGAGTCTAAAGTTGATGGCTTTTCATATGGCAGTATTAATACTTCAAAAAATATTTCTTTGCCGACCCGTCTTGATCAAATCTTTTCTAAACTTATTCTGATTTTAAAGGATGAAAAACCGGATCTAATGGTTGTAGAAGATGTTTTTTCTCTGGAAAAGTATCCAAAGTCCGGGATTATACTGGGAAAGGTTTCAGGTGTTGTCCTTCTTGCCGGATGCCGGGTTGACGTGCCTTCAATTGAGATTCCAGTTCGTGAATCAAAGCAGGTTTTGACTGGAAACGGAAATGCAACTAAAATGCAGCTTGAAAAATCTGTAAGGCACTTAGTTAACTTAACAACTCCTATTAGACCTTACCATGCGTCCGATGCCTTGAGCTTGGCACTTATAGGCTTGTTTCGTTACAAAAAATGCATCGGCCAAAGTTTACGAGGTAAAGCGGAGCATCCGTGATAAATTATATTGAAGGAAAACTATTAAAAAAAGAAGAAGAGCGGATAACAATTCTTGTTAATCAGATAGGATATGAAATCCTGCTGCCTGCAATCGTAATGGATACTCTTAAAACAAAGACAGAGGGAGAAGAAATATCTCTTTATATCTACTATCACCAGACTGAACGACAACCAAAGCCGGTTTTAATCGGCTTTAATCTGGAAATCGAAAAAGAATTCTTTCAGTATTTTATTTCTGTTGAAGCTATAGGCCCCCTTAAGGCGGTCAAAGCGCTTAATATCCCCGTCCGTGAAATAGCGAGCGCCATTGAATCAAAAGATGCGGCTAAACTTAAACAATTAAAAGGCATTGGAACAAGAACAGCCCAGAAAATTATTGCCTCACTTAAAGGAAAAATGGATAAATTCGTTTTAACTGCCGGGGACGGGCCCGAAGAAATACAGATTGTGGAAGACATTTCAAAACAGATGCTGAATGTGCTGGTTTCTCAGCTTGGTCACAAGACCAACGATGCAAAACGTATGATTGATGAAGCAGTGAAACGTAACAGAACGATTTCTACATTTGAAGAACTCTTTGAAGAAGTATATCGCGGTGTTGATAACAAATAAAACAACTGCTAATGCAACCACATTATGCATTCCTACGCTGGGGCATGGGAACGAGAAAGTAATGTGGTTTCAAGTGGTTCTGCAAGAGGCTCTAAGGGTTTTGTCCAATTGAAGCTATAATTATTTTTTGTAGATTCTTAGCGGGCAGCAGGAAGCGATTCTATCAAAATCAGCATCGTTGTGGAGCAAAAGCAATTGATTCTCAATCGCTGTTTGGGCAATGATGCAATCTGCGGTTTTGCGGATGGTTATTCCCCGTTTGCGGCATTTCCGGTGAAGTTGAGCTGCCTTGATATAAGAATCTATACCATTAAGGGGATAAACCGGAAAATTAAGAAGGTTTTGCAGTGCTAATTTGAAGTCTCTATCTTGTTTAAAACCTTGAAGGACTTCTGTCAGAATGTATTCCGAAATACAAACCTCCTCCTCTGCTTCAACAAGTTTTTCAAGTAAGTCAACAGTCAATGTATTAATCCCGTTGAAAAAATTTATCCAAACAGACGTATCAACTAATATCATCAAACCGCATGCTCCTCATCTCATCTAAATTTCCTTCCCAGTGAAGCTTTCCTTTCAGTTTAAGAATTTCTTTTCTCTCCTTTCGCTGAACAAGTTCTCTGAGAGCAATATCTATCAGCTTTTTTTTTGTTTTTATTCCGGTATATTTCATGCCTTTTTCAACGAGTTTATCATCAAGCATAATGTTAGTCCGCATATTTTCACCCCCTTATACACCTTTTAGTATAATTAAATGTGTACGTCAAGTGAGTATCAGCAATTCTAATTATGAGTTTAGCTCAGCTTCATAAGGAAGCTTCAGACATTTTCATACTCCATCAAATTTTGCTTCAAATCGATAACTATTTAATATTATAAGATATCCTTTCTATAGACAGTCGCATTCATTTTTGATATTGGAAGATGTTGATTTACATCTTTATTATCCAGAAGGATTGAATGCGCTGTTCCGAAGAGATAGAAAGTAAAAATCCGACCCCAGAGGGGCCGGCTTTGGTTTAACCCCTGAAAGGGGATGAAATTGCCTTTGCCTCCAGAGGGGGAAAAGGTTGAGTTGCCCCTAAAATTGTTTATTCTTGTTTTAACGACTTACTTATCTCGGTCGTCCTGATATTTTACATATTTTCTTATCATTTCTGTGTCTAAGCCGACTGTATCAACGCAATAACCTCTGGCCCAGAAACGGTTACCCCAATAGGGTTGCTGACGTAATTTGCGAAATTTATTCAAAACACGAATCGCTGTACGCCCTTTAACTATCCCCATAAGTTTCGAAACTGAAATTTTGGGAGGTATGAGCACCAGCAAGTGCACATGGTCAACTCGGACATTTAACTCTATGATTTCACACTTTTGTTGTGAACAAAACGTCCTGACACATTCTTCAACCTCTTCTGCGACTTCGCCCTTGAGTATCTTGAACCTGTATTTGGGAGTCCAGACGATATGGTATTGGCAATGCCAAACTGTTTGTGATAATTTACGGAATCTACTCATTTGTTACTCCTTGGTTAAGTTGTGGGACAACTCGACTTTGGAGTAACAAATGTTGTTCAGATGGTAAAACCACTGAACTGTGACCTGGCCCAAAGGGCCAGGTCTTCTATCTTAGAATAAAATGCTTAGGAACGTGGACGAAATAACTTCCCCAACTATACATCACAGCTTCAGGCCGCCTTTGTCCGGTCTCAGATCACAAAAATATTGAAATAGCTCGCTATTCCTTCAACTTTTGTGATCTGAGATCGAACAAATTCGACCCAAATCTGTGCGCCTACTTGAGGAAGTTAATTCGTCCACGTTCCTTACTCATGATACTTTAACTAGCTGGTTCCAATTTGTTGTATATGAAGGAGATCGCCTTTTAAATACGGTTTTCCATTTTTGATTATTGGTTAAACCTGTTGCTGCGTATTTTAAAGTATCTGAGCCCATCTTTTTATTTACGTTATCCAGAGTCTGCATGAGCTTTTTTGAACGCTTGAAATCTATATAATTAAAAAGGTCTGCCTGGATTTGGTTTTCAGGGTATAAATGTTTGAACATGACACCTGCCTTTTTGTACAAGTATCCTTTTCTGTAAACTGCTTTAAGACCTTCATGTGCATAATGGATAAGCTCAGAAGTGTCGATGGTTGCAACAGGAAGCTTTATGGTTTTAATATTGATATAATAATTTTCCTTCCTGAAACGATTGGTCATAAGAAAAACCATCAACACTCCTGCAACAAAATGTTCTTTTCTCAATTTCTCAGCTCCAAGAGACACATAAGCAGCAACAGCCTCTTTCAGGTCATCCAGGGACTCTATTGAATTTTTGAATGTCCTGGATACAGTTATTCCTTTCTTTGGAGACGGGAATTGCTCCAAAGCATAACAGGAAACCCCTCTCAATTCCTGAAGCAGCCGGACTCCCGTAATACCCATTTTTTTCTTTATAAACTTGTCATCAGCATCACGAAGTTGCAGGGCATTATGGATGCCATGTTTTTCCAGAAAACTGGAATAACTGTGTCCTATACCCCAGACATCTCCAACATCTGTTATCTCAAGCGCTCTGTTTAGATAAGGGGAAGCAGTTAAGTTCAAAACACCCTCTGCCTTTACAGATTTTTTAGCGATCTTGTTTGCGATTTTGGCAAGAGTTTTGGTTTCGGCAATGCCGATAGAAACAGGAATACCTGTCCATTGTTTTATTGAAGAGCGTATTTTGTGCCCATAATCAGTCAAATCGTATTGTTTGAACTGAGACAGGTCCAGGAATGCTTCATCAATGGAATAAATTTCTATATCAGGGGTAAATCTGGAAAGGGTGTTCATTATTCTTTGTGACATGTCGGCATAAAGAGCATAGTTGGATGAAAAAACCTGAACCTTATGGGTTTTAATTAAGCTGCTGATTTGAAATACAGGGACACCCATTTTGATGCCAAGAGCCTTGGCTTCGTTTGACCTGGCAACAACACAGCCGTCATTATTGGAAAGAACTACAACAGGCTTTCCGGCAAGCCTTGGATTAAAAACCCGCTCACAGGAGACATAAAAATTATTGCAATCAACAATGGCAAAGGCAGGAGGCATAAGTCATTACCTGACAAATATTAAACCTAGATTAAAGAGGATGGATTGCGTTTGTTACTACACCCCAGATCTCGAAATTCGTTTCTTCGTCTATCTGCATGGGTTTATAGTTTTCATTTTCAGGCATCAAAAAAATCTTGCCTTTTATCATACGAATTCTTTTTACTGTCAGATCCCCGTTAACTACGGCTATTACGACCTTTTTGTCGGCAGGTTCAATAGCGCGATCTACAATCAAGATATCTCCGGGATGTATTCCAGTACCAACCATGGAATCACCTGCGACCCTCACAAAAAATGTTGCGGCAGGATGCTTAATAAGGTGTTTATTCAGGTCAAGTTCGCCTTCAATATAATCTTCCGCAGGGGATGGGAAACCTGCTTCAACCGGAACCATAAACAAAGGGCGTTTGCATTCGGTTGTCTGGTCAGGATAATATATGGCATCTATATTTGCAGGCATATTGTCACTTCTAAAAAAACAAAATTAGTTTACAAGATTTACAATAGCGCATTTTCGGATAAAACTATAGTAAAAATATTGTTTTTCTCTGACACACCGGCAGGCTTTTCGATTGCAGTACTTTTGGTTTCTTACGCGAGGATTATTGCAGAAGCAATAATATCTGAAAAGGAAGTATATCCAAAACTCGCAACATAATGACACCAATGCTTGCGCCCTGTATTATCCTCTTGTCAAATGTCTGTATTTGATCCGATGGGGCTGTTTAGTGGCCTTTCCAAGCCTCTTTTTTCTGTCCGCTTCATAATCTGAATAATTGCCTTCAAACCACATGACAGTACTGTCTCCCTCAAAAGCAAGAATATGGGTGGCGATGCGATCGAGAAACCAGCGATCATGAGTGATAATAACCGCGCAGCCTCCAAAATGTTCCAACGCTTCTTCAAGGGCACGCATTGTATTCACATCAAGATCATTTGTAGGTTCGTCTAAAAGCAACACATTGGCGCCCTCTTTGAGCATACACGCAAGATGGACTCTATTACGCTCGCCGCCTGAAATCATGTTTACTTTTTTCTGCTGGTCTGATCCCGAAAAATTAAAACGGGCAACATAGGCCCTTGAGTTCACTTCTATTTTCCCAAGCCAAACCATATCCATACCCCCGGAAATCACTTCCCATATTGTCTTGTCGGGTTTAAGAATATCGCGTTCCTGATCAACGCAAGCGAATTTAACAGTGTCCCCGATGTTAATAATCCCGGAATCAGGTTTTTCCAAACCGGTTATAATTTTAAAGAGTGTTGTTTTGCCTGCGCCGTTAGGACCGACAACGCCGACAATACCTCCCGCAGGTAAAGCAAATGTCATTTTCTCAAAGAGAAGACGATCTCCATATGCTTTGCTCAGATTTTCTGCTTGAATAACTACCTTTCCAAGACGTGGTCCTGGTGGAATATATATTTCAAGATCTTTGGCCCCTTTTTCATAATTCTGGCTTAAGAGTGTTTCATAAGCATTAATGCGTGCCTTTCCCTTTGCCTGGCGGCCTTTTGGTGACATGTTGATCCATTCCAATTCCCGCTGCAAGGTCTTCTGCCGGTTTGATTCTGATTTTTCTTCCTGGTTAAGCTGTAATTGTTTCTGTTCAAGCCATGAAGAATAGTTACCTTTCCACGGAATGCCGTGTCCTCGATCGAGCTCTAAAATCCAACCCGATACGTTATCCAAAAAATAACGATCATGCGTGACGGCAATCACCGTACCTTTATACTGCTGAAGATGATGTTCGAGCCAGGCAACAGTTTCGGCATCCAGATGATTTGTCGGTTCATCCAATAGCAGGATATCCGGCTTCTGCAATAAAAGCCTGCATAGTGCCACACGTCTTTTTTCACCACCGGAAATAACATTAACTGGAGTATCTCCCGGAGGGCAGCGCAGCGCATCCATTGCCATTTCTAAACGCGCGTCAATATCCCAGGCATCAAGATGATCGATTTTTTCCTGCAATTCGCCCTGGCGCTCAATAAGTTGATTCATTTCATCGTCAGCCATGGGCTCAGCAAATTTTTCACTGATTTTATTGTATTCCTCAACAAGATCTACAACCTCCAGCAGGCCTTCTTCAACCACAGCTTTTACGGTTTTATCTGAATCAAGCAAAGGTTCCTGCTCAAGAAACCCTAAAGTGTATCCCGGGGAAAGTACGGCTTTTCCGTTATATTCCTGATCAACACCTGCCATAATACGTAAAAGAGAACTTTTCCCTGCGGCATTTAATCCTAAGACGCCAATTTTGGCGCCAAGAAAATAGGAAAGGGATATGTCTTTTAGCACAGGTTTGTTCTGGTATGCCTTGCTGACTCTCATCATTGTATAAATAATTTTTTCCGGTTCGTTACTCATTGTAACTCTCTTTCAATTTGTAGTCAGATAGTTTTCAACGAAAGTGGATAGCCTCAGCAGATTCTGTATAGAATGAAGACCTTACACTTCTGGTACTTTTAATAATTGGCGTAACATTTTAGAGCAAGGGCCGGACAAACGGGTTGGAGGAACCCCGAGCAAAGGAACATTTGTCATCTCTTTTAATCTGCCTTTAAGTTTGCCGTCCTTGGCTAAAGTAAGTTTATATTCACGATCTTTAGACGAACGTAAAGCATTCCAGGCATTTTTCTGAAATGCAACGGCAATACCATTAGGCGCTAAAAACTTTTTGGCGCATTCAATGACTCTGCGACCTTCTTCCTTTTCAAGCTCCCTCATCGCTTTAGCGCCTATTAGTTTTTGAACCCCGGCTATTCCTGACCATGGACCGCTTGGAGCACTTGGTATAGATATAAAAACACAGAGTCCGATCCGAAAAGTAGATTTATAATTAAGATTCAATAACTGATTTTTCCGGTGTTTGTTTAATGCTGAAACAGATAGTTTTTTATCATATGGAAGACCGAGAATTCCCGCTGGCTGTAGAATGTGTTTCCAGAAACGATGCTCTTTTTTATCTCCTTCAAACGAAAAAAACATCCCCTCTTTTACTGAATGGTTGGCGGGATTACCAAGGATAAGCAAAAGTGGTGGTCTATTATCAACTTTCGTTGGGATAAGCTGCTCTGATTGATATTTTAACAGGTCTCCTTTTCTCTCAAATATTTCATTATTGAACGGGTCAGATTCAACAAAGGCATTCCACTTTTTTTCAAATCTCTCTCTTTCTCGTTTTTTTGTGGTAGGAAACAATTGTTTAAGATTGATTCTGCATAGGAGCTTTACCTGATCTATTTGTCGATATGAAAGTATGACACCTGACATATTGGCAGCCTTTATACATCTATTTGTCGGGTTATTTACTTATTTATTAAGGCTTCAATGGCTTGATTACGAATTCCTCATCCGAAAAAGCAACCGTGTGTATCAGCATCGATTTCTGCCACCAGCTCCGCAAGACTTCGGGACGAATCAAGTGGGCCATACTTGTGCCATTTCATATCGGCCCTTTGCCAGAAAAGCCTCCAGTGGTTTTTGCTCCTGATGAATTTGAGTTTGGCAAAGGGCGCCCAAATTTCTTCAGATGGATTATCCCATCGAGGCCTGACTTCAAATATGATTACGTCCTGATTTTGAATCCTATATTCACATCGCAATTTATCTCTGATATGCTCAGGCGATCTTTTCTGACAAAACATCCCGACCAGCTTTTTTATCTTGTGGATCTCTATTTCGGCAAACACCACTTTCTCTTCCCTTGGTTCATAACGTTGTTATCATTTCATAGTATTGTGAAATAAGAATGGGTTTAAACAATTTTTATTGTATTATTTCAACCTATTGCGATATATAAAACTATCCAAAATTAACAATGCCCTTTATTTTATACTCGTGAAAGAAAATTTTCCAATACAAATATTTTCCTTCTGCGAAAAAACACGGGACTTTCTGCTATCGATATTGCTTTTAAATTATCATATCCAGAAACAAACCAGGGCTCTTTGCAAGATGGAACTTTCCAGATCCAATTCGGCGTTTCAATTCCCATTTCATCACATAAATACTCTATTGTTGAAGCTAATAGTGAATCGATATTTTCATCATTTAAGGAGAAAGGCTTCTCTATTAGACTATGATCGCGTGTACGACGTAAATCATCGACAAATTCCATAAATGGAATTCTCCAGTTTTCCCCACTTTTCAATATAGCGATCTTAGCTTCTTGAATTGTCCTGTATTTCATCGAATACTTCCTCTAAAAAAAATTGAGTCGCCGGTTTGATAATTCGACGTGGATAATATTTATCTATTATTTTAAATACTTCATCAACAGTAGTGATCTTCAATTTATTGATTAAAAACTCAATATCCTTACTGTCTGTTCCATCAATTCTTGCTGAAATGGATTTCATCGCCAACATATATTCCGGATCAGCAACCATAACGACCAAGTGGGACAAGTTAAGAAATACCTTTCTTGGATGCTCAACAAGGAATCCTTTAACGCCATCATTTAGCCAATCATTCACCAGTTCATACTCATTCGCAATTTCTTTGGCCACCTCTCTTATAATTTCAGACGGTTGAAAAATAGCATCAACGTCTTTTGTGCTAGGTCTTGCATCATAAACAAGACACATAACCGCTCCACCATACAAACAGATTTCACCTTTTACATTTCGCCGCTGAAGCTTTTCGTTAAGAGCATGCAAGTATTTTAAAATTTCATCTCTTAGCATATTTTACCTATTATTATATAGTTTCTGACTCTTCCCACAGATTTCATGATTGTTGACCCAAAATTAGTAAAAAAACAGTTTTTCTAACTGTATATTTCATCAATTTGGATATTTGTTAACAGAAAACCGGATAACCCCCTTGAAGGCTATCTCGCCAGAAGTTTTGAGTGTAGATTTCTTGCCAACTGCTTAACCCAAGAATCAGCCGGTTTTCATGCAGGTAACATTTGCATATCACAATTTTTAAAGCGTTTCAATTTATTTTATATAGCATAAAATAGATAACCTTATAATTTATTTGAATATAATTGGATTTGGTTGTCTTGGGCGCACCATCCCAATTTTGAGATATTTATCTAATTTTGTTGACCTTTTGATTTTTTATATTGTAAAAGTCAATAAAAGATCGGCCAATATATATTCATTTATAAAATATTTTCGGATAGTTCGATGAGCTAAAATGGATTACATCGCCGGCTATATAGGCAGAAAAGCCTCAAGCGCTACAAACCACATTTCTAACTTATTCGCCTTTACCTACCGAATATTTGTTCTCATATTCCAAAAACCTGAGGCAGGCAGAGCCCTTGTCAGAAGAATTTCTCTTGAGCAGGTTTATTTTACCTGTGTTCAGGCTTTACCTATTATTATTCCGATAGCGCTTGTTTTTGGAAGCATGCTAATCATACAATTTACCAAGGTTTCAGGTCAGTACGATCTTGGTAAAACAATGGTAATGCTGATTGTTAGAGAGCTTGGTCCCGTTATAACAGCATTTTTGGTCATATTAAGATCAGCGACCGCTGTAGCCATAGAAATCAGCTATATGAACCTTTTCCATGAAATAGATGCTATTGAAATGGCAGGAATTGACCCGATGCGTGTAGTCTGCCTGCCAAGATTAATCGGGATAACTTCAGCTATACTTTGCCTTTTTATAGTTTTTGATCTGGTAGCTATTATCGGAGGTTATTTGATAATCTGGATATTTACATATATACCCATGGGCGACTTTATAACACAAATAGGTAAAGCTATAACCGCCACCGATATTGCCGTTGGAATTATAAAAGCTATATTCTTTGGAATCGCAATTACCGTTACATGCCTTAAACATGGTTTCAGTGTAAAAAGACTTATTACAGACATACCGGTCGGCACCTCCAAAGCCGCTGTTGAATGTTTTTTTTACTGTCTTGTTATCAATGTTATTATATCGATATTGTTTTACATGTAGAGTATATAGGTGGATAGACTGAAGGTGGAAGGCTGTCAGGGAGCTTTAGCCTTCAGCCTATCAACCTATGTAGTTACGAGAAAAAATGTATTTGATCAATCTTGTTGATTATACTATTGATTTCCCGGAGAGTGGTTGCAGCTTTAATAAAATGAATTTTGCTCTTTCCCGGGACGATGCTTTTGCAATAATTGGTGATTCTCCCGATCAAGCACATATGTTTCTTAAGGCACTTGCAATGCTGGTCAAACCTGTATCCGGCGATTTCTACTTTAAAGATAAAAAAGTGGATTTTTCAGACTATCGAAACCTTTTGCCCTGCAAGAAAAAGATTGGTTATATCGCTTCAGATTCAGCAATGATCAGCAATATAACTGTCAGAGAAAATCTTCTTTTTACGAGATACTATTTTGACGATTCGCTCTCACTGTCTTTAGATGAAACAGCGACAAAATTATGCAAAAACTTTGGCATTTACGACAAACTTGATATACATCCCGGAAGGCTTAGCAGCGTAAATTTGAGAATCGCCATTGCAATACGCGAACTTACCAAGTCTCCTGATTTATTTCTTTTTGAACGTCCTGAAGACTTCATAGGACACACCAACTTTGATCTTTTTACAGAGGTTTTGAGGGATATGGTGTTGACCAAACTTCCTATTGTTTTTATATCTTATGACAAGGATTTCATTGAAGAGTTTTCCAACAAGAAAATATTTCTAAAAGATGGGACGTTATCAATTGGTTAATTTGCTATGGAAGTCGATTACAATAAAAAAGAGAAAATAGTCGGAACGTTTGTAATAGGCATTGTGGTCATTATGCTTGCAATGTTGATTATAATAGGCAGGGGCAAGGACTGGTTTAAAACATATATTACCTATTATACGACATTTGATGAAAGTTATAATCTTAGAGAAAATGCTGCTGTTAAACTATACAAGGCAGATATAGGAAAAATAAAAAAGATCACACTTGCTGAAGATAAAGTAAAAGTTAAATTAGTTATTCTGGAAGATTATTCATCCAGGATCAAAAGTGATTCCGTGGCAATTGTTGAAAGTCCTACGTTTATAGGTTCTGAATACATCGCCATAATACCAGGCACCCCTGAAGCTCCTCTGATTAAAGAAGGCGGTAAAATTCCTTCCAGGGAAAAAAAATCTGTTGATGATATTCTTGCAGAATTTGAGGTGGAGAAAACAGCCAAAATGGTTATTCCCGCAATACAGGATGTTGCAGAAATTGCTCAAATAATGAGAGATCCTAAAGGACCTTTGTTTGCCTCACTTGATAGTTTCAACAGAACGCTTTCTTATTTTGAGAGAGTTGCACGGGATATAGAAGCAGGGAAAGGCACTATCGGGGGAATAATCAGATCCAGGGAGTTGTTGGATAAAATTCTTAGCGATCTTGATAAATTGGGTGAGATCCTTGAAAATATAAATAAAGCTTCTTCAAAGACTCCCGTAGTAATGGATCAGGTACAGGACAACCTTGCGGCAATAAAAAAGATAGGCAATGATGTATCAAAAAGTGTTTCAAGCATTAAAAGGATAGTAAAACAGGTTGAAGAAAATCGTGATATCCCTGAAATTACTCATTCTGTAAAAAATGGAATTAAAGAAATAAGAGATAGTGTAGATGAAATAGATAAAGTCGTTCGGTCTCTTCAGGAAAATTTCTTGATAAAGCCGAATCTTCCCCCTGAAGAGGAACCGGAAAATATTGATGCCGGGCTCCGGCAGTAGTGATATCAGGGATCGGGGATTAGGGATTGGGGATTGGGGATTGGGTGTCAGGGATCGAAGGAATTTAACACATGTATAATAGTCGAAATATGCCATTGCTATATTTAGGCGTAGCTCTGATTGCATTGTACGGCTGTGTCGGTTGTGTACAAAAGACCAGGATCACTGTGATCAGGCATGCCGAAGTATCCCTTCAAGACATCAGGACGCTGGCTATACTGAAATTTGACGGCATGCATGAAAAGTTGGTTCGAAAAGCACTTTATAATAAAATCATCGAGGTCCAAAATTTAACTAATAAAGTTGATTACATTAGAGTTATAAATATCGGTCAGACCAGGTTTGACAATTTTGATGAGTTGGATGCAGGCGCTGTTATTTCAGGCGGAGTTGTTGCCACTATAAAAGACGTTCATGATACCGAGAAGGTAAAGACACACGAGGGAACTGGTGAATATAAGGAAGGCAAGAATGTGTTCGGGCAGAAAGCAGAAGTAGAGATTCAACGAACCGTTATAAGAGAAGTCCCCTATGTTATGCGTCAGGCCAACATTATTGTAGATTTTAATATAGTTAACCTGAAAACCAAACAGCGTATTTTTGCTGATAAGGTTTCGGAAAAATATAAAGAAAAGTTCGGTGGAAAAAATGAATATAGAAGTTATTTAGAAAGCAGGATGAGTCAGCTTCCTTCGCAAAATCAAACCCTGGAGGAGCTTTTTGATAAAGTTGCCTCAAGGATTGTTGCAAAAATTTTTACTGCCGAGATTACCAGAATTGTAGAATTTGATAACGGCAGTAATAAATATGCGATGGGCATAGGCGGTAACAAGAAGGTGAAAGAAGGGATTAAATGCGCTAAGAACGGGGAATGGGAAAAGGGCATAGAGATCTGGATGGATGTGCTTAATACTGAACCGGAAAATTCAGCGGCTTTCTATAACCTGGGAATTGCTTATGAAAAAATTGGAGATTTGGAAAACCTGAAAATAGCACAAAAAATGTATAAAAAAGCCGTCAAATATGGAGACAAAGAAATTTATTTAGATGCTCTATATAGAGTAAAGGCTACAATCAGTGATTTTTCAATAGGTCAGCAGGCAAATAGGCTGAAGACTGAAGGCTGTCAGGGAGCTTCAGCCTTCGGTCTTCAGCCTATTTGCCTAAATAATGCAACAGGTTTTAAGCCACCCAGACTCATATCCGGGTGGCTTTTATAGTTGTAGCCGTGAACGTTTACTTATAATTTATATGGAGGTTCATAATTTGGCGAAGCTGCTTGTAATTGATAATTATGATTCTTTTACTTACAATCTTGTTCAAATGTTTATGAATTATGATCTTTCTATTGAAGTGTACAGAAGTGACAAAATTTCTCTTGAGGGGGTAAAAGCAATCTGCCCGGATTATGTACTTATCAGCCCCGGACCCAAAGGTCCATCCCATTCAGGAATATCTATCCCGCTGATTAAATTTTTAAACGGCAAAGTACCTGTTTTGGGTGTTTGTCTGGGCATGCAGTGTATTAATGAAGCGTTCGGAGGCAGTACTGTCAGATCTCCTTTGCCGGTACATGGAAAAGTCAGCATGATTTACCATAATAATGATAAAATCTTCAAGGGTCTTCCTTCTCCCTTTGCCGCAGCCAGATATCATTCATTGATGATAAAACTTAATTCAAGAAAACTAATTATAACCTCTCAAACCAGTGATGGTGTTGTTATGGGGCTTTCTCACCATAAACTCCCGATTCACGGGGTACAGTTTCATCCGGAAAGCTTTCTTACGGAGAATGGATTTTTAATAGTTGAAAACTTTCTCAGACTTGGGCCGCTTGCTTATGAAAGCCGTTGAATCCTCAATTGATAAAATAAAAAAAATTGCCGGTGAGATTGATGGTATTTATACTGAAAACATTGAATTAGGCGAATCTTTCCTTGACTTTGCTGCTCGTTTTGCCTCAATGCCCGGCACGGTTATCCTTATGAGCGGAGGAGATAATGACTGTTCAAGATACCATATACTTGGCGCAAAACCCTGGCTGACCTTTACCGGAAGCATCAATGAAATGAAAATTAAAGCCGAAGATCATAGCTTTAATTTTAGAGCAGATCCCTTTGATACGCTTCGGAATATCTTAAATGCTTACAAGCCCTATGTTCAGCATTTGCACGGCCATAATATACAACCACCTTTTGCTGCCGGCATTTTGGGATACCTGTCTTACGATCTTAAAGATTCTCTTGAAAAACTTCCCCGCACTTCTATAGATGATCTTTATCTTCCACATATATGCTTTTTTGCTCCTTCAATAATAGTTATACATGATCGAAAGGAAGACAGAACATCTCTCTTTATTCCTGAACGCATTGTTTCCGGAAAAAGTGTTTTACACAAAAACCTTGAAGTTTTTAAAAATATACAGGTATCAAAACAACCGCTAATAGAGAGTTTCAGCGGAGATACAGATGGATTTCGATCAAATTTTACAAAATCCAAATACATAAACGCGGTTAAGCAGATAAAAGAATACATTGCATCGGGCCATGTATATCAGGTGAACCTTTCCCAGCGATTTGAAATGAATTTTGAAGGCAGCGCTTTTGGCCTGTTCAAAACACTTTATAATCTTAATCCCGCTCCCTTTTTTTCTTATATAAATGCCGAAGATCATTTTATTGTTTCCACATCACCCGAACGTTTTCTTCTTCAGTCGGGAGACCGGCTTGAAACCAGGCCAATAAAGGGCACAATGCCAAGGGGAGATACTTTAAAAGAGGATAAAAAACTCGGTCTTGAGCTTAAAAACAGCAAAAAGGATGATGCCGAGCTTTCGATGATAGTTGATTTACTGCGTAATGATCTGGGAAAGATATGTAAGGCAGGATCTGTTCGTGTGGTTGAGCACAAAAGACTTGAGGTATACAAGAATGTTTTTCATCTTGTGTCAATTATTGAAGGAGTTTTGGACAAAGATCAAGATGCAGTGGATATTATCAAAGCTGTATTTCCCGGTGGTTCGATAACAGGCTGCCCTAAAATCAGATCAATGGAGATAATAGATGAACTGGAGCCTCACAGACGTCATATATATACAGGTTCCACAGGATATATAAGTTTCCACGACACAATGGACCTTTCTATTGCTATCCGCACAGCCACAATAGTTAATAAAAAAATCATATTTTCAGTCGGAGGAGGTATTGTCTTTGATTCAGATCCCTTTGATGAGTATGATGAAACAATGCATAAGGGCAGAACGCTTATGGAGGTCTTCAAAGGAAAAGAAAAAGTATTAAGCAGCAAAAAACATGTCTGGATTAACGGAAGCATTGAACCCATAGATCTTGCGAAGATAAATGTTGCAGATCAGGGGTTTTTATTCGGATATGGTTTTTTTGAAACAATCAGGGTGGATAAAGGAAAACCTCAATACCTTAAAAAGCATATTTCAAGATTTAATCAAACCTTGAAACATCTTTTTTTCAAACGAGTTCCGGATTTGACCTGGCAGGATATTATATATCAGGTGATTTCCAGTAACGGGCTGCTGGAAGAAACTGCGGCAGTTAAAATTGTTGCGTCAAAAGGAAACAGCGAAAACTCTTCTTTAAATTTTACGCTTATAGTTATGGCCAGGCCATATACTCATCGGCTGGCAGAAAAAAAAGAAATAGGAGTAAAGCTTGTTGTTTACCCTGAACCGCGGCATACACCCCTTGCTGATTACAAAACCCTGAATTATTTATACTACCTGCTTGCTGGAGAATGGGCGAAAAAAAAGGGTGCTGATGAAGCACTCATATTGAATCCGGATGATACGATCTCTGAAACAAATACAGCAAATATCCTGCTGATCAAGGATAAAAGTTTCATAAGGCCGGTTTCGCCGCATGTGCTGCCCGGTATCATGGAAAAGGTTATATGTGAACTTCTTTTAAGTTGGGGTTATATATCAGAAAGCAAAAAGCTATGCCTTGAAGATTTGTTTCTATCTGATCAGGTTATTATCACTAATTCACTTATTGGCACTATTCCGGTTCTGAGCATTGACGGAAAAAAACTAAAAAAACCCACAGACCTTTGGATGAAAATCAACGATGCGGTACTATAGCCTCTAACCCGTATTTTTCAGAATTATTATTACTAATAACTCAAGTTTCGCACCCCCTAAATAAGGGTTAGCCGGCTTCTAAAACCCTATATATTTTCGCTCCTTATGAAATTTCTTAATCAGGATGAGGAATCCGGAACACTGACAAATTTCCATAATCAATTGAATATAAAGGTCTTTTCTGCTCCGGTCTTCTCGTACCTTCAGCTTCAAAGAGTTCTATAACTGCTTGTTCAAGTTTTGCTTCGGTGAATTTCATGAGTTATCTTTTTCGGTCTTCTGATCTATCTGTTTTATATCATTTTCCAACTCGTTTAAGCTGCTTTCAAAGGATATTTTTTTTTGCTCTTCTTTATATTTCTCTAATTCCTGATTCGATTTTTCTAAAGCCATTTGATGGCTTATTTTTCCGGCATGCGTAAGCAATTCTCTGCCGTTTAATTGTAAAATGTTATCCAGCCTGCCAATCCAGTTTTTCATATACATTGGTGTGTGTTGCTGCGCCATGGTTTCGGCAAAGGCAAGATATTGTTCTACCAATAATCCAAGCAGTTTTATCTCTTCTTCATTTAGATAATTTTTGGCAATACTGACATCACTTTTTTTGATGCCTATATTGCTTTTTTTATCGTATGATTGCATTCCCAAAAGGGGTAAAGAAGCATCTACCCTGCGGTAAACAAGTTCTGCGGCAGTTTGCTTGCTTATAGCCCAAAGCAGTTTGTTTTGTATAATCTTGAAAAATTTAATGGTCATTTCATCTTTGGGATCATAGTCGATACTGGTTGCGTATATGTCTTTTATCTTCTGGTAGAAAAAACGCTCGGAAAGGCGGATTTCCCGGAGGCGCTCTTGTAATTCATTGAAATAATTCATAGAATCGCCGGTTTTAAACCGCTCATCATTCAGGGCAAAACCCTTGATTATATACTCTTTTAAGCGCTTAGTCGCCCAGATGCGGAATTGTGTACCTTGTTGCGACTTTACACGGTAACCAACCGAAATAATTACATCAAGGTTGTAATATTTTATATTCTTTGTTTGCGTTTTACCTTTTACAGCACCGTGTTGAGTGGTATGTCGGAAATCCCGACATACCATTTTTTCATTTAGTTCGCCCTCTTTAAATATATTCCCAATATGCTCTGTTATAGTGGTTCTGCCTTTTCCAAAAAGCAATGCCATTTGGTTTTGTGTCAGCCAGACGGTTTCATTTTCAAGGCAGACGTCTATTTTGATGTTTCCGGTGGTGGATTGGTAGATTAGGATTTGGGATTGAGGCGTACTCATCTATTGCATCCTTGATCTTTGTCATTTGCAGGATGAGAAAAAATTTTTAACAAATCGCTAAAAATTTTATAAAAACAAAAAGTTGTCCCCATTAATATAGGGAAAATTATCATATATCTTCCAATTAAAACGTCATAATCAAAAAAAGATATGCATGCTATTTTTTCAGGGATCACAAATAAAAATATCACTGAGACTACTTCAAAAAACAATGCTTGTTTAAAAAAATCTTTCAATCTATGAAGTTCAGTTTTATAATATCTAATTTTCCTATCATACAGAGTTTTTCTGAGCGAAGAATTATACAATATTGATAAAGATGTTATTGTAAATCCTATCATAATCGACAAGAAAGTTATCATATCAGAATAACTGTTAAATGATTCATCAAAAACAAATAGGCCAATTAGAAATGATAAAAGAATCACCATATAAAACAATATCCTATCTGTTCCTTTCATTCTTCAATTGCCTTAATTAGTTGTTTTCTGACTGACTCTGGATTATATTTGCCATTATTTTCTTTTTCACACTGCACCTCAATTTTTCTAACAAATGAGTCAACATTGAAAATGAAATTAAAATCACTTTCATCTGTACCTTGAATAATTAAATCCTTTAATTTACATCCTTTTTTGGAATCTATTAATTGTCCAATAAAACCAACCAAATCAATCTTTTTTTTATAGTGTGCCTCTAAAGTAAATTTGTCTGGCGCATCGGTCCCCGTTAAATCAATCAACGCTTGTCTTTTTTTGCTGTTATAATTAAATAAGTTGCGAGCCTCGGTAAATGAAATTTTATCTACTGATTTTAACAACGATATAAATTCTTCTTTGGTTTTAAAAAAACTCTTAACTGTAAATTGTTTTTCTGTTCCTTGTTTTAAAACTTGTTCAAATATTTGTTTCTTTTTTGAATTTGAGATATACAGAATTTTCTTATTGAAGTGATATAGAACAAATAATTGCTTTAGAAGCTCGGCTTCATCATCTTGTCTTAAGTTGCTTTTCTTAACACCTGTATTAACATTTGTTAATTTATCATCTATTGGGTTGGGTTTGCCATGTTCAAACTCAAACCAAATGTAATCTTCCTCTTTTTGTACTTTTATTTCGTAATAAACATCATTAACTAAAGTGTGAAATGAATTTTGCATATTATTAAAGGAATCAAAAGCTGGAGAAATAAATCATTCACCCACTTCTTGAGTTTCCTCAATTAATTGCATCAAATTAAATGGTATTTTTTCCATTTTAAACCTTATTTATATTTGCTACTCACATTCATTCCAAGAACCAGTGAAAGTTCATCTTCTATGTCAACAGAAAAATCTTTTAAAATTCTGTGCCTTATATTTTTCAGTTCTTGTTCAAGCCTTTTGATTTCCTGATTTTCAAAAAGACTCATTTGATCTTTGGGTTTATCAATGCCAATCAAGGTATTGGCTGCCACAAATTTGGTTTCCAGGTTGGGCAAGGCTCTGATGCCAAAGTTGGGTTTATCTTTATCAACTTTTTGATCAACGATCAGTGAAATAAAAAATCTCGGCTTGGAAATCTGTGTTGCTATCGGCTGTATATCCACACCATAAATGCAGGGGTGTTTTTTCAGGTATCTTTTAAGACATCCTTGGCAGAAGTCGGTTCATCGGCCAAATAATTTACCGGGATATTTAAGTTTAAAAAAAATATCCGCAGAGCCGCGTGAAAATCTTCTGTTTTGAAATAATCCAACTTCATCTTTAACCTTCAAGTTTTTTTAATGATTTGTTTTCAAGCATTATTTTCATCTGCCGGATAGCAATCTGATTTAATCTTTTCAATCGTGCATCTGCATCAAGTCCTTCTTTGATAAATTCCGAATTGAAACTTTCCAGATTGGATAAAACTACAAGCTGTTCAATACTTGCGGCATCCCGGATGTTACCTTTTTCATCCGGGTATTCTTTACGCCAGGATGACGCTGTTTTATTGAAAAGGGCAAAGTTTAACAGATCCGCTTCGTCGGCGTAAACAAAGCGTTGCTTTGACTTGGATAAATCATCAGGGATAAGATGCTCTTTGACAGCGTTAGTGTGAACCAGATAATTCACTTTGGCAAGTGTCCTGGAAACATCCCATTCAAGCTGCTGTCTCCGTGTTTCATCAGATTTCAGTCGTTGGAATTCTTTAATGAGATACAGTTTGAAAACCGGATTGATGGCAGAACAGAACTCAAAGGCAATATCTTTATGGGCATAGGTTCCGCCGTATCTGCCGGAACGAACGTACATGCCAGCAGCACTGGTCTTTTTGATCCATTGTCCCGGACTCAAAACAAAACTTGGCAGCCCGGCCTGCATTTTAAAGTGGTCGAATTCGACCACTTTAAAATCTGGATTGTACATTTCCTCCCATGTGCCTAAAAATTCCAGAGTCGCGCGATTTCTTATCCAGTTTTTGATAATATCCGCGGCACGAGAAGCGCACTCTTTTGCTTTCGCGATATCAGTGAGACAGATATAATCTTCATCATGTATTGTTGTGAGTGAAATAGAGATATTTTTTACTTTAATTATTTGCGTTTTAGATCCCATAATATCGATTCTCCGTTCAACTCACCAAAAACCAGGTAATCAAATCAAAATTATCAAGTTGATACTTTTCATTGGTTTTAATATTTTGCTTTAGTCTAGTTAAACTGCCCTTGTCGCCTCTTTTGAGTTTTGCCAGTATATCTCTGGCTTCTTTGCCCATTACTTTTTTTTCGGTTCCATCGGACTGTTTTTCTATTTCCACAGCCTGATCATTGAGCCATCCCTGCATGGCATTTACCAACCCTTTAATTGCGTCTTCATCCCCCCTGTCAATGGCATCAGGAACAAATCTGTTTTTATCCTTATGCACTGTCAAGGCGTCCAGTATCTCTTTTTGATTTAACAATACCGTCTTGCCCTGCATATTAATATAAATCAAATCAAATAGTTGATAATCATAATCCGGTTTATTTGATGGTCTGGCAGGATACCCTAAAAGCGCAATAATACCGTTTTCATTACAAATGGTTTTGTCAGCCTTAAACCCTGTGTAAACGCCTTTGGGCATTTTTAAATATTTATTTTTATCTTTATTGAACTCTTCCAGTAAATCCTGGCGATAGCGTTCTAATGAGAGGTCATCAAACCCAAGTCCTTCATCCGTCACTTCAATATCATCCCAGGTCATTTCCATCTGTTTCATCATGCGGGCGTTCATTTTTTGGTCGAGCGATTCATCTTGAATTATTTCTGCAAATGTTTCTGAGAACTGATGGTCAACCTCTGCACCGGCAAGTTTCATGGCAGCCATTCTTTCTTCAATCCTGCCTTGCAGGTTCAGATAGGTATTAATATTATTTGAAGGCCAGAAATTGATACCGAATATTTTTTTATTGGGACTCCCCAGACGATCAATACGTCCCATGCGCTGAATAATTCTCACCGGGTTCCAATGAATATCATAATTGATAACCATATCCGCATCCTGCAGATTTTGCCCTTCACTTAAGGTATCCGTGGCAATCAGAATATCTATAGGCTTTGATAACTTGGCATGAACCTTTGGGTGGTTTTCAGCGATCCATTTAATCCATTCATAAAAAGCATTTCTGTTTTTCTTTTTTGTTTCAAAATCCCATTCTTTTTCATTAAAAAGTTTTGTATAGGGCGCAAAGCGTTCTAAAATCGGCTCAAAGTTTTTGGTTGTCTCTTTACTGTCATCTGTTTTTGAACCTGTTCCCGAAACCATGGCAATTTTATCAAATCCTCTGTTTTTTAATTGCTCAAACAGATACTCAGCAGTGTCACGATAGGCTGTAAAAATAACAACCTTTTGATTGTTATCATTTTCACCCTTGTGCCGTTTTTCAATAATTTTTGAAATCAACTTTTCTAATTTATCATCAGCACTTTTTTGATTATTAGGAATTTTTATCTCTTCTTTTAATTGCGTCTCAAATTTTTGCATATTGATAAAAAGATTGTCTAAAGCATCGAGGTCTTGTTTAAGATCCTCTTTAAATAAATTCAGAGTACCATTTTTATCAATATCAGCCAAACTGACCTTTCTTTTTTTGCCGACTGTAAATTCATCTATTTCATCTTCCAGGTCATCTTCTTCAAACAAAGCGGATTCATCGTGTTCAAGGGCAGTGTCTGAATGGTTCTTCTGATATGTTTTGATTTTATTAAGTGCGTTTTGATGATGGTCTCTTACCTTTCCTACCGTGGAATAAAATGAGAACCAGGAAGATTCTAATCGTTTCACCAAAAGAATATACAGCATTTTCACCAGGAAGAAATCTCGCAGTCGTTCATCGTGGAGTACATCCATAGCCTTTTCTTTATAGGTTTCAAGATAGAAGGATGGTTGGTATCCGGATAATTTGGGTGGAAAATGGTCGAAAAGCTCTTCAAATGAATCAAAATTTCCTAATTGTCTTGGTGTGACAAAAAGATTTTCCGGTTTTGCTTTAATAGGAAAAGATAAAGCAGCCTGCTGGCCTTCAACCATCTTTCTGGTTCGTGCTACGGTTAATGAATCAGTTAAAGTAAAAAAGTTGGCCGGTATTTCTTTAATAAATTCGCTGATTTTAGGCCGTTCATTTTCCCGCCATTCATTAAACGCTCTCTGTGCAGTTCTGAAAGAGTAATCAATGTTTTTAACACCGAGTTTTTCATCATAGCCATGTACATCGCCCTGTACCATTAATTTGAACTGATTCCGAATATCATTTAAAGAGTTGTTGATTGGCGTCGCTGATAAAAGAAGCACTTTAATGTCTTCATTTTTTTGCAGGATATCCTTCATGAGCAACTTGTATCTTTTTGATTTATCATTTCTAAGATTATGACTTTCATCAATGACGAGAAGTTTGGGCTTGTCATTGGTGAAATATTTGTCTGCCCGGTCATTATATTTTTCCAGTCTTTCATCAATCATATCTGTATGAAACCGGATAAAATAATCCAATTGATCTTTTTCAAAGCGGGATTCCTGGTGTTTTTTATAACGATTCCAATTTGCTTCCAGTTTTTTGGGGCATAATAAAATAACTTCACGGCCCTGTAGTTGAAAAAATTTGATAACAGCTAATGCCGTCCATGTTTTACCCAAACCAACGGCATCTGCCAGTATCGCTCCATTATATTTCTGAAGCATTTTTATGAGACTCAACACCCCTTTTTTTTGAAATTCATAAAGCAGATTGTAAATAACCGAGTTTTCTAATCTGCCTATCTGTCTGTTAAATTCCGGGTCATTTTGTTCGTCAAGAATTTGGCTCCCAAACAGTTCAAAGAGTATTTTATAATATATTTCTCTTGGCGAATATTGAACGAATATTTTTTCAATCTCATTGATTAAATATTGCTTAAAATCAATTTTTTCTTTTGAGCCATCTTCGGAAATGAGCGTTTTTTCTTTATGTGCCTGAGGTTTTTTCCATAAATCTTCAAACCATTTAACCAATTCTTTATATTGATTGTTATTCCCGGTTTCGGCAATATTCAGCTCTACATTGTTTGTCTTTTTTAGTCCAATACCTGCCTCTGTGAGATTAGAACTTCCCGAAATAAAATATTTATTTCTGTCATCATCTTTCTCAGGTGAAAAAAGATAGTTTTTGGCATGGCAAAAATTAGGTTCCAGGGTTTTTGCAACAACTTTATCCTGCTTCAGGAAACGAACAGCTTCCCGTGAAAGACTATTCAGTTTTAAGGCTGCCTCAATTGTTATATTTTCATTCAATAAATCAAGTGGTCTGTTTTCTTCGGGGTCAATATTTACAATATCACCAAGAATGAGCCGAAAGTCTGTAATTTTAGAATTTACCTGCTCAGATAAATAAGCCAGAGCGCCAATAGTAAAATAGCCTGTCACAATATCCAGTTTTCCATTTTCAGTGTATTTGGAAATCCACTCATAAACTTTTAAGTTGTTATTTTCGTTATCTAATATCATTTTTACTCCGTTAAAACGAATTGAAGACTTTTTGTGAAACCATCAAGTTTTATAACCGCATATTACAAAACCGAAAATTCATCCTCAATATTTTTGTCCTGGCCTGTTTGGGGTTCAATTTTCATTATATCAAAAATGTGCTGCACTGTGATATGAGTGTAACCAAAATTAAGCATATCGTTAAAATTAATATTAAGCAATAAGATAAGATAGCTATAGACCTTTGAGACGGTTTGTGACATATTAACCTTCTAATAAATTAATCAACATAGGAGGATTAATATGGCACATGTTAGCCAAAACACCCTAACTCCTCCAAGAAAATACTCTTCTAATATTGAAAAATGTTTAGATGGTTGTTGTTAGGAAAAGTTCAACCAGATATTATCTGGTGTTCTCAACGGAGGGAATCAGGATGCTCATAAAATGGAAGCATCAATTTTCAATCAATTGATAAAATTGGGGTTTATTTTAATGCAGTTGTACTTTGCCAGCCAAAATAAAGGTAATTATGGCAAAACAATAAAGTTTTTGTTTTAGATATTATTCATGTCTTGGAATATATTTGGATTATTACCCATATAAAGCATAAAGAAGGAAGTGATGGTGGCAAAATATATATATAACTGTTACTTATACTACAAGGAAAAATTGCTTCGTATATTATGAAACTGCAGAGAGAAATGTTGAGCGGCCGGTGGGGAGTTAACGGGTCAGATTCAATTCTGAAGTTACGTTCAGTGGCAAAAAGTAAGAACTGGGATGAATACTGGGAATTTTTCACAACACAGGCTAAGAACAATACATTTTTTCCTGATGAATATAATTTGATGAATGTACAGGAAAAAATGGTTGTTTAACTTTGGTTACACTCAAATTTAAAAGGCACTAAAACTGAAGAAAATTACAATTGCTCAGATTGTCCGACGGATGCCCATCTCTAAGTAACCAGCAACCCTTTCGAATCTATCCTTACATCAAGCATGCAGGATTTTTTTCTTTCTGAAAGAATAGATTCCCAATCTTTCTCTAATCCTGCAATATCTTCGATTTCACCGATTGCCCATATGCAGCCGCCGCCTCCTGCACCCGTGAATCTTGCACCGCAATTATTCTCAACTGCCGAATCGACAAGCTTTTCACCCATTGAATCAAGAACTTCAGGTGTCATCTTTTTCCTTAAAGCCATTTCTCCGTTCATTGATTCGGCTGCATATTTAAAATCGCGTCTAATTAAAGCATCAACAAATCTGTGTGTATAAGCAATTATCTCAGCCCAGAGTTTCCGGTATCTTCCTGAAAGAAACTGACTTACCCACTTTCCGTTAATATCCTTTGATACATGCGGAATCCCGCAATAGGCTAATAAAAGATGTTTCTCAAAATTTTTAAAGAATTTTTTCTGATAAACAGTTTTCTTTTTAAAACAAGGCCCTTTAATTCCATCAAGCCAATACCATACGTTAACTCCTCCATGAGCGGCAGCAAGTTGATCCTGAAGACCGCAAGGCACACCTGCGACACTTCCCTCAATAGCATGTGCAAGCATGGCTGTATGCTTTCTTGACAAAAGGCTGCCTGCACCAGTTTTTTCAAAGACCCTCGAAAACGCAGCAACAAGAGCGACCGCCGCTGAAGAAGATCCCCCAAGAGCGCTTCTCGGTGGGGATGAAGATTCAATCTGAATATGAACGCCCTGGACCCCGAAATAGGCTGCAATTGCAAACATAAGCCCGAGAGGATGATCAAAAGGAACTGTATCTAGTGAATATTCAACACTCTTAAAGCCTTTCGATGATACCTTTACCATACCTTTATTATACGCGGAAAGACAAACCCTTGTCCTCATATCCAATGCTATGTTAAATGTGCAAGGGGAAAAATGCCTGAGCGGATAATGAAAAGAACTGATATCCAGGGTTCCTCCCATATCAATCCTGCATGGCGCAGATGCCTTAATATGCTCTGTTTCAAGTATATTTCTCAGATCAATTACCTCTTATCTGCCTCAGGAATTTCAAGCTCCGGGGCTCCATCCCCAGATGATAAGGCACAAACGCCTCTATAAATTTCAATCCCTCACTTAAAGCTGTTTTTGTAAATCTAATCCTTTCCGCCTTTTTTAAATCACCGCTTTCAACCCATAGTAACTGTTTTATCGTTCCCTTAGAAAGATATATTTTACCTGACTTGGCAGAAGAACATCTGTCACAAATAAGACAGCCTTTAACAATATCAAAAGCAATCTTACCTTTCCTGATCTCTTCTAACTCAATTCGGCAGTTGCCGCATCGAGTCAAATCAGGACAAAAACCAGATAGTTTCATAAATCTAATCTGAAAAATTATACTCAGGGCATCCCGGGATATATAACCAAGATCTAATTCTCCAAGAAGGTGCTGAAAAAGTTGATATATTTGAACCTGTTTTTTACCATCTTCCATCCACACATTAATCAGTTCAGCCCAGTAGCTGGCATATGCGATTTTATTTATATCTGTTCTGATTTTTGAAAACGGCTGTTTTAATGCTGCCTCCTGTAGAACAGGCAATCCTTTGCTGCGACCGGAACTGCAAACTACTTCTAAAACAGAAAATGGTTCGAGGATTCCTGAAAATCTTTTAACACTCTTTTTTGCCGACTTTGCAATTACTGAAATTTTTCCTTTATTTAACGTAAAAAAATTAATTATTAAATCATAGTCACCAAAATCAATACGACGGAGAACAATGGCAGGCGTAGAAAAACTTGACATTTATTAAATACCAAGAAGGGTTGTGGCTATCTCAAAATAGAAAAATACACTGATAATATCGACAGATGTTGTTACAAAAGGACTGGAAGCTACGGCAGGATCTATATTTATTCTCGCAAAAGCCATAGGGACAATAGAGCCTAACAAGGCAGCAACTGACATGGAACAGATAACGGAAAGTCCAACGGACAGGGCAAGTCCCCAGGAGTCATAACGAAATTGAGCCACCATGCCAATAATAAAACCATATACTATACCCAGGATAAAACCAACAGATAGTTCTTTAAAAACAACGGCCCAGATATCTCTTACATTGAGCTGCCCTGTTGCCAGACCACGTACAACAATAGAGGAAGACTGGGTGCCGATATTTCCACCCATATTCATTATTACCGGTATAAAAGCCGCAAGATAAGCGAGTTTGCTCAAACTGCCTTCAAAACGACTAATAATAAAAAATGCGATTATACCACCAACACAGCTTGCAAATAACCAGGGCAAACGAGTTTTCGTGCTTTTAAAAACAGACTGGGTTTCGATAAATTCCTCACCTGCCCCAGCCATTTTCAATATATCCTTTGTAGCCTCATCTCTGATAATATCAATAATATCATCGACGGTAACTATACCAACCAGCCTGTTTGTGTCATCTACAACGGGAACAGCCAGTATATCATAACGGGCAACTATCTTGGCCACCTCCTCCTGATCCATTCCTGTCTCAACGGAAAAAACATCAGTTGTCATAAATTGTTTAAGGGGAGTTTCAGGATGGACTACGACTAACTGCCTTAATGAACTCACGCCAACAAGCCTGCCATGATCATCAACAACATAAAGATAAAAAGGCATCTCAACATCCAGATGCTCTTTCTGCAGCGACTCGATTGCCTCTTTTGCGGTTATATCCTCCTTCAAGGCAATAAAATCCGGAACCATAATACCGCCTGCTGTATCATCACCATATCGCAGTAAGTCTTCAACCTCTTCAGAACCCTCTTTTTTCATCTTCTCGAGGATGGTATCAGACTTTTCCTTTGGCAGTCGTCCTATTATGTCGGCAACATCATCTGTTGGCATTTGTTCCAGGATCTCGACAAGTTCGTCCAAATCCATGCCTTCTATGAAGTCAGAAAATATATCTTCATCAAGTTCGCTGAAAAGGACACCCTTTTGCTGTGTGTCCTCTATCATATCAAAGAGTTTCTGCTGGCTGGAAAGCGGCAAAGAACGGAATACAACAGACATGTCAGCAGCATGCGTCTTGTCTACAATCTTGCGGAGATGAGTTGTAGCATCTCTTCTCAACAATCTTTTGATGCTTTCAACAAGTATTTTATTGCGCTCACTCAGCATTATTCTTTACCCTGACCCCTGATCCTACTATAGACTTTCAGATAATTATTTATCTGAAAGTCTATTTTATAGTTTTTATATAAGACCTCTTTCGAAGTTCATCTATCCATGAACTGAATTTCTTATCAACTATTTCTTTATAAAGTATATCTTCGATCTCAAGGGATGCTTCTTCAAGCGACTTCCCAGGTGCATCAACAATCTCCTGAATATAGAATATCTGATACCCTTGATCAGTATCAAGCACCGGCGTAAACTCACCTGCCTTTATATCTTTTATTGCTTCTTGTATTTTGGGAGAAAGTTCTTTAAGTTTAAATAAACCTAATCCGCCATCATCGCTAACGTATAATGATTCAGAGTAAGCTTCGGCTGTTATATCGAAGGGTTTTCCCGCCTGCAATTCTGTTAAAGCCATCTCCATTTTTTCTAATACCCCAAGCTTCTCTTCTTCAGAAGCAAAAGAAGGCACTTTCATAATTATGTTACTGAGGCGATATTCCTTTATTTTGCTATACTTGTCACTGTGGCTTTTGTAGTAAGACGCTATATCCTCTTTTGTAATTACGATTTTGGATTTTATCTCAAAGTTAACCAGTTTAGCCCTGAGTATCTGATCCTTTATTCGCTTCTGATACTCCTCCAGGGTTAAGCCCTCTGCTTTAAGCATTTCTCTGAGCTCTTCATCGGTAAATAAATTTGCTTCTTTTAAACGCTCTATTGCTTTATCTATTTCATCATCACTGACCGCAATTTTAGATTGCTTTATCTGCTGGTCAGTAAGTTTTTGATCAATCAGTTGATTAAGAATTTCCTCCCGAATGTTGAATAGCATCCGGCGCTCCTCGTCAAGCGAATAACCGGACGCCATTATTCTTTCAGCATATGGGTTAAACGACTCGTCAAGTTCGGAAAGTAAAATTATATCATCGTTAACAACGGCAACAATTCGGTCAACAACTTCTGCGCCCTGCACATCAGCAGTCATGAAGAAACTAAGGGCACAAAAAAGGGAAAAGAATTGTATCCAAAAAACAATTTTACAGAATATTTGTCGTAATAGTTCAGCCACAAGGACACCAAAATATATAATTAATAAGAGTTTACGGTTGTCAGTTGTCAGTTTACGGTTCACGGTTTTAAGTTTTGGCTGCCAACTTAAAGCGGAACACTTTTCGCTATTTTGGCTCTATGGCAATTCCACAATCAAGCAAAATCTAAAGAATTGCTGTCCCGCCTTACGCTGGTAGCCAGTTTTGATCAACCGTGAACCGTGAACCGTGAACCGTGAACCGTTACTCAGCCGTTAACATGTTGAGCTATTTCTTTCAAGATGTTTCTGGCCTGAACTAAAAGGCTTTTCATATCGCCTTTTGAAAGCCTGGCCTTAAAAACATGGTCCGGTGTAATCTTAAAACTATCTTGTTTTGAAACTATCATGTCAACTATTCCAAAGGAATTTTTTTGGTGAGCTGGTGAAAAATAAAGTAAAAGATGCTGTCCTGCCAGGTCAAGCCTTTTTACTCCAGCTTTTATGGATAAAACTTTAAGCATAATTTTTAAAAGAAGATTGGCGGCCTCATTTGGCAAGGCCCCAAACCGATCGATCAATTCCGCCTTAAAATCGGATAATTCTTTTAAATCCGTTAGCTTTGCCAGCTTTCTATAAACCGAAAGTCTCTGATCAATATCAGGGATAAAATTTTCAGGGATAAACGCAGAAAGTGTCATGTTAATCTCCGGTTCCAGGTTTTCTACAACCGTCTCTCCTTTCAGTTCAGACATAGAGTTTTCCATCAGCTTGAGAAACATGTCATATCCGACTGCGGCGATATGACCTGTCTGTGAAGCGCCAAGTATTGCACCCCCTCCCCTGATTTTCAAATCACTCATGGCTATTTGAAAGCCTGCCCCGAGTTCGCTATGTTCCATCAACACTTTAAGACGTTTCCTGGCATCTTTAGTCAATGCGCTTTCTTCTGGAATAAACAGATATGCATATGCCTGTTCATCAGCTCTTCCGACACGGCCGCGAAGCTGGTAAATCTGGGCCAGTCCAAACCTGTCGGCTCTGTTGATGAGTATTGAGTTGGCGGAAGGAATATCAATGCCCGACTCAATTATAGTTGTACACACCAGCATATCTATTTCTTTCTTCATAAACTTAAACATTTCTCTTTCAAGCTCATCTTCGCTTAAACGGCCATGTGCAACACCCAGCCTGACCTCAGGTACCAGCTTTTTTAAATGCTCTGCAATTAACCATATATTATGAATATTATTATGAACAAAGAATATCTGACCACCCCTTTTCAACTCCTTTCTTATAGCTTCCGCAATAATCACATCATCAAACTCCGAAATATAGGTTATAATGGAATGGCGATGTTCGGGCGGGGTTGAAATAATACTTATATCACGTATCCCAAACAGGGACATTTGAAGGGTTCTCGGTATGGGAGTTGCTGTTAATGCTAAAACATCAACTGTTGTCCTTATTTTTTTCAACCTTTCCTTTTGCTTAACACCAAAGCGCTGTTCTTCATCAATCACAAAAAGGCCCAGATCTTTAAAATCCACATCTTTTTGCAAGAGCCTGTGAGTTCCGATAACAATATCTGTTTTGCCTGTCTTCAGATTCTTGATAATGTCGCGTTGCTCCCTTATAGTTCTAAACCTGTTCAGGCATACCACATTAAAGGGATAATTTTTAACTCGTTCAGAAAAGGTCAAAAAATGTTGCTCTGCAAGAACTGTAGTTGGAACCAGTATAGCAACCTGTTTCCCATTATTCACAGCCATAAACGATGCGCGAAGCGCAACCTCTGTCTTGCCGTAACCCACATCACCACACACCAGCCTGTCCATTGGGCTTGGGAGCTTCATATCATGCAGCACATCCTCTATCGCCCTAAGCTGGTCAACTGTCTCCTCATATGAAAAATCCGACTCAAAATCTTTGGAATAGCTGTCTATATGTTTATAAGCATAGCCTTTATTAAATTTACGCGCCGCATAGAGTTCAAGAAGTTCCCCTGCAATTTTCTCTACCGATTTCTTAACCCTCTTTTTAACTCGATCCCATGATTTCCCGCCCATTTTGTCAAGAACCGGCTGCATTCCATCAACCCCAACGTATTTCTGCGCCATGTTCATACGTTCTACAGGAAGATAGAGTTTATCATCATCCCTGTAATAAATAAGAAGAAAATCATTTGTTGCTCCGTCTATCTTCAATTTTACCAAACCATCGTATCTGCCTATGCCGTGTTCCGTGTGAACAACAAAGTCTCCTTTTTTAAGATCTTCGAATAAAAGCTGTTCGGTTTGTATCAACCGTTTTGGCTTTACTTTTCTATGCTGCTTTCCAAATATTTCATCTTCCGTGATAATGGCCAGAGGCAGGTCAGGCCAGACAAAACCGGAAGAAAGAGCGCCATAGCATATATAAACACAATTCGTGCCGAGTTTAACATGGTGGAAACTATCAACAAACTTAGCTTGAATACCATATGGCGAAAGGATGGATTGCAGTTTGCCGGCACGTGCCCTGTTGCTGCAAACAATAACTGTGGTATGGCCGAAACGCTTCTTATCATTAATCCAGTCAGATAGAGGCAAATACTGTTTCTCATCCCCGCGACGGCACTTGAGCTGATCGTTGATAGAAGTGTTGTTTATCACTGAAAAATTATACTGCGGAAAAGCCATCCCCCTGTCCCAGCTCTCGCTTAATACAGGAAGCATCTTTAATGCCAACGGCTTCTTATGTAAAAGCATCTCTTTAACCTCTAACCATCTCAGGTAAAGAGAATCCGGCTCAACGCACAGCCTTTTTTCCATGCAGGCATCCTGGTAGTTTATTTTTGCTTGCTCTTGTGATTCAATAGCAATGTTTTCAAGATTTTTTGGCTCTATCAGAACAAAATTCGCATTATCGGGAACATAATCAAAAAAAGTATCAAGTTTTGGATAAATCAGCGGAATTAAGCCTTCAATCCCCGAGAAAAACCCCTCCTTCTTGATAATATCAACAATATTTCTAATCTTGGTTACGGGCATATCAAGATCTGATGCCTGCTGTCTGATCCTGCTGATTATTTGAACTATAGACTCTTTTTTCAAAATCACTTCTCTGGCAGGGAGAATGACTGCTTCATTGATATTTTTTATAGTTCTCTGGGTTGCTGCTGAAAAAAACCTCAATGAATCTACTGTATCTCCAAACAGCTCTATTCTGAGCGGGTCAGGATAGAGCGGAGAAAATATATCAATAATGCCGCCCCTTATACAAAAATCACCAGGTTCCTCCACAATCGCTGACCTGACATACCCGCCGGAAATCAATTTTTCGATCAAATAATCACGTTCTATATCCTCGCCTGCCATAATAAGCTCAGCATAGTTGCAAATTTCCTGTTTGGGAATAAGCTTTTGTAAAAGAGCACTAACAGTAGTAACAACAATTAACGGCACCTCATCATTAATAATCCGGTAAAGTGCGCTGAGCCTTTTTGCTGCTGTTTCATTGTGGTAAGATAGTTTTTTGAAAGGTAATATATTGTAAGAAAGAAAGTGTATTACATGCAGCTCGGATTCATTTATAAAAAAAGACAGGTCATTTATAAACATTTCGCCTTGTTTTTGCGAAGGCACTATAACAATAAAAGGCGTTCTATGTTCCGAATACAACCTTGATACAAAAAATGCCATATCAGATCCGGACAATCCAATACAATCTATTCCACAATCCCTGTGGAGAATTTGATTAATCAAGGATTTAAATGCAATATTTTCTTGATTTTGGCTCATAAAAAAAGTAATCCATTTATGGCATCCTTCATTCACCAGTTTACACTTTTTAGACGTGATTTCAGCTTTGATCGGAAATATGAAGTGCCTAAAGTGAGCTAAAGTATGTTAAAGTGCCTAAAGTTAAGGAGTCACTTCGCTCTATTAATTCATATAAAATTGGCAGCGCCGAAGGCGCATTCCTTAACTTTAGGCATTTTAGGCACTTTAGCTCACTTTAGGCACTTGTAATTTTTTGTGTACTCGTACAAATTTAAAAAAAGTGTAAACTACTTTTGACTTGTCGTGAAGGATGCCCCATTTATTAACAAGTCTATAAATATGCCGGCGTAGCTCAGATGGTAGAGCAGCTGATTCGTAATCAGCAGGTCAGCGGTTCAATTCCGCTCGCCGGCTCCATTGAAAAAAATTAACATAACTTTAAAACATAGAACCTGCAAGTGTTGAGTTCACCCCTAAAGAATCTTGACATACAGTTAATATCCGTATATTTTAAATAATTACAAGGTTTTTTGCGTTTTATAAATTTTTGAGCAAAACAAATCTATAACCTAAGTTGAGTGATTTTTTGCGAAGAAATGTGCCAAAATCTTGATGCAGCAAGGTTTGCGAAAATCGTAGGCATACCAATGGATATGTCGAGACTTTTCGCAAGTCCTTGATGCGCAAGAAATTGGTGCAGGTCGAGTAAAAAATTACTCAATTTAGGTATAAATATTTTAAATTGTGCCATGAAGTGTATAGATGCTATTGAAGGTACGACAAAATATATTATATCCGAGTTTCATAAAATATATATTGAAGAAGGGCTTGATGATACCGAATATATAAGGAGTATCAAGGCAATAATCGATGGGATTGACAAGTTCACCCAGGACAACAAAGAAATTATTAGTGAAGCTAAAATGCTTAAAAAGGTTCTTTATTCTTTTTCAAAAGAATTATGGTTAGCAAATTTAGAAAAAACTTACACTGAAAATATTACATCCCATGATGAAGATGACAGTTCTGAAAATAATGGATACTACGACTATTATTTCGACTATATATACAATCATGGAGTTTATCCCCTATAGATTTTAATATATGAAGTTTTTTGAGGAGGTACAATGTCATTAACTAAAAACAATATTGTTGAAAACGTTCACAGACTAGGTTTCACCAAGCAAAAATCTGTTGAAGTTATCGAATCCCTGTTGGAAATTATTAAAAGTACGCTTGAAAAAGGTAGTGATGTTCTGATCTCTGGATTTGGAAAATTCTGTGTCAAAAACAAGAAAAAAAGAAGAGGCCGGAATCCTGCAACAGGAACTGACTTGATTCTTAAGGAAAGAAAAGTCGTTACTTTTAAATGTTCCGGAAAGTTAAGAAATAAAATAAACGAGTCTGGCCTAAGTTGAACGATTTTTTGCGAAGAAATGTGCCGAGATCTTGATGCAGCAAGGTTTGCGAAAAGCGTAGGCATACCAATGGATATGTCGAAACTTTTCGCAAGTCCTTGATGCGCAAGAGATTGGTGCAGGTCGAGTAAAAAAATCGCTCAATTTAGGCTGAAATAAAATTAATGCCTTTTGTCTCTAAATCTGAGCCTCATAACTAGTGCCCGAACGAAAACTAGAAAATTTTTTCAAGTTCAAGGAAGGCGCAAATTTTAACCGCAGGAATACATTGAGTATTTTGAGGATTAAAATTTAAGCATGACGCAGAAATTGGGAAAATTAGCAGTTTTCGTTCAGGCACTAACTAAGCCATACATACTGGTAGGGATTCAACATTAATGAATCCGTGTTAAACATTTTACCGGTTAGAAGATCTTTCATCTCAGACGGCACTCCTTTTCCCGATAAAGACAAAGAAACATATTTGGATGAAATGTTTGTAAATGAATAGATAGTCTGATTATTGCAATACCTTACGATAGCAAATATTTTAGGATCGACATCAAGCACCTCGAATGAAGCGTTTGGATGAAAAGCTCGCTGCATTTTTCTGACTTTGATTAAATTTATATAAGAAGAAAAAATCCTGGAACGAAAACTTCCGGGATTTTTTAATTGAGATAATACTTCTTCAATTTGAAGTTTTTCTCTATTTATAGTTCTATTCCTATTCGTATGCTCAACCCCTTCTCTCCAGTTCCGTGAACCCAGGATGCTGTGAACATACACAGCAGGCACTCCCGGAAGGGCAAACTGTATAGCCTGTGAAGCAAGGAATCTATTAACGCCTAATTTTTTTTCATTGTTTATTAAGGCATCGACATAAGTAATATTCATTTCATAAGAACTTTCTGTTCCGTCAGGATTTTTCTTAAATGAAATGTATCCGCCATTTCTTTTGACGATTTCTACAAGCCGGCTAATTTCTTTATCCGGCAATATTCCCTCTAATGGCCGCACGCCAATACCGTCATGCGATGCTGTAAAATTAAAAAAGGTGTTGCTTGATGATTCTAATTTAAGCCCCCTTGCCCAATCTGACAGAATTTTTGAATCTCCAATTGCAAACGAATAAAAAAGCAGCGGCGGTAATGTAAAATTATAAACCATCTGCGCCTCGTCTTTACCATCTCCAAAATAGCTTATATTTTCTTTATGCGGTACGTTTGTTTCCGTAATAATTATAATTTCAGGAGCAATTAAGTCTAATACCCTGCGAAAAAGTTTTACAACATCATGAGATTGGCTTAAGTGGATACAATTTGTACCTATCTCTTTCCACAGATACGCAATAGCATCAAGACGTATGACTTTTGCTCCATTTTCTACATAAAAAAGCATGACCTCAATCATTTTTTCAAGAACATCAGGACTTTTATAATTGAGATCAATCTGATCAGAGCTGAATGTCGTCCAAACATGAACTGTCTTTCCCGAACTTTTTTTGAATTTAGTTAGTAATGGCAAAGATCGAGGCCTTACCACATCTGATAAGTCAGTTGATTGATCGACTTCTATGCAAAGATTTTCATATCCTTTCTCTTCATCTAAATATTTATTAAACCAGCTACTTTTTGAGGAAATATGATTTAAGACAAGATCAAACATAAGTTTAAAATTGCTGTCTAACTTTTTTATATCTCCCCAAGAGCCAAGCTCAGGATTAACAGAATAAAAGTCTATAACTGAAAAACCATCATCCGAGGAAAATGGGGAAAACGGCAAGATATGTATAGTAGAAAAAATTCCTTTAAAGTACTTGTCTGCAAAATTACAAAGTCTGCTCAAAGGAACTTCTCCCTCTTTATTTAAAGAATCACCATAAGTTATAAGGACTATATCCTCTTGAGAAAAATAATTCTTTGCTTTTGTTTTTTGTTTAAATGGAAAATTTTTTATTAGTGTAAGAATTTTTTTAAGAGC
>Ga0255426_10002_pt2 | contig 41058 bp, 33 predicted proteins | sample ANMaggSeSYBR02J9_FD_182666 | JGI IMG/M metagenome (GOLD analysis project Ga0255426, IMG submission 182666) | Sediment cell enrichment communities from methane seep in Santa Monica Basin, California, United Staets - ANME aggregate JGI... | ecosystem: Environmental > Aquatic > Marine > Cold seeps >...
TCAAGGTTCAAGGTTCAAGGTTCAAGGTTCAAGGTTCAAGGTTCAAGGTTCAAGGTTCAAGGTTCAAGGTTTACAGTTTACCAAAATAAAAGATGACAAAGCTAAACGCTCAAAGCAACAAAAAACTTATTTAATGGAAAGTCTATGAACCGAATAAAAATTATCAGTCTTTTAAAATCAGAAACACCACGGGATAATATTATTGCAAAAGGGTGGGTAAGAACCAGGCGCGATTCAAGTAATTTTTCGTTTATAGAAATAAATGACGGATCCTGCCTTGAAAACCTGCAGATTATTGCCGATGAATCTTTAGAAAATTACGAAGATATAAAAAAACTTACAACCGGATCAGCCGTAGCGGTTTTCGGCAACCTGATTGAGTCACAGGGAAAGGGCCAACTATGGGAAATGAAAGCAAAAGCATTAGAAGTAATAAGCCTGGCGCCGGACTCATACCCTTTGCAGAAAAAACGTCACACAGACGAATTTTTAAGAACAATCGCCCACTTAAGACCAAGAACAAACAAATACGGCGCTGTTTTTCGCATTAGATCGGAACTTTCATTTGCTATTCACAAATTTTTCAGAGAAAGGGATTTTCGCTATATTCATTCTCCAATAATAACCGGCTCTGATTGTGAGGGCGCCGGAGAACTGTTTAAGGTAACTACAATTGATTTTGAAAACCCCCCGAAAAAAGATGGGAAAATTGACTATTCCAGGGACTTTTTTGGAACAGAGGCAAGCCTTACGGTATCAGGACAACTTTCCGCTGAAATGTTTGCTTTAGCGCTGGGGGATGTTTATACATTCGGCCCAACATTTAGGGCAGAAAATTCAAACACAAAAAGACACGTTTCCGAATTCTGGATGGTCGAGCCTGAAATGGCCTTCTGCAACCTTTTTGAGGATATAGACCTTGCAGAAGAAATGGTTAAATATCTTGCCGTATTTATACTGGAAGAATGCGCTGATGATCTGAAGCTTTTTACAAGGTTTGTTGATAAAAACCTAAAATCTACCCTGGAAAATATTGCTCAGTCTGAATTTAAAAGAATTCTTTACGAAGAGGCTGTAGAAATTTTAAGAAAATCCGGTAAAAATTTCAAGTTCGATATAAGTTTTGGAAAAGATCTTCAGACAGAACACGAACGCTATCTAACCGAAGATTTCTTTAAAAAACCTGTAGTTATCTATAATTATCCAAAAAACATAAAACCCTTTTATATGAGGCTGAATGATGATAACAAGACAGTGGCAGCTATGGATGTTCTTGTGCCACGTATAGGTGAATTAATAGGCGGAAGCCAGCGCGAAGAACGCCTGTCGATGCTTGAAGCTCGTATGAATGAAACAGGTCTGTTAAAAGAAAATTACTGGTGGTATTTAGATTCCCGAAGGTTTGGAACAGTTCCCCACAGTGGTTTTGGTCTTGGGTTTGATAGGTTAATAATGTTAATGACTGGTACAAGCAACATCAGAGATGTAATTCCATTCCCAAGAACCCCAAACAGCATAGATTTCTGATGGTATTTTTTCAAACTTCATACAGATGATCAGCAAGGCAAAATCTACCGAAAAGAGCCTTGATTTCCCATGAATAATTCAAACCGGATCATACAGAATCCTGCGCCGGGAACACGCGTTCTTCTATTTCGGGGCGATACAAAAACATTTACCCTTTTGCTGCCTTGTAAAGAAGAGGGGAGCGCATGGCTTCGTACCAACATCGGACATGCCGGAATCGCGCGGGAAGAAATAATCAGAGAGGTGGTCAATGATGAACCTCCGCTGGGACGGGACTGGTTCGACATTCCCATGTCCCGTGTTGACGACCTGCGCTTTCAGGTCACCCTCCCTCTTTGTGAAACAGGGCATTTTGAAGCCAAGAGCTTTTTTTTGAAAAAAGGTGAAGTTGACCCGATATGGCCGGATGGACCTAACACTGCTATAAACGTTGAACCGGCAGACACCTGTTGCTCAAACATAATCTACAATACGTTCGTGCGGCAGTTCAGCCCGTATAAGGGCGGCGGCGGTCTTCCCTGTCCGGCCGAAGAAGGATGGATCAAGGCGCTTGACATGTCCGGTTATGCTGTGATCCCGCCATCCGGGACATTTCGGGGACTGCTCAGAGAACTTGATTTTATTGTGGGAGAACTGGGATGCAGAATTCTCCAGTTGCTCCCGGTCCATCCCACACCAACCACTTACGCGCGCATGGGACGGTTCGGAAGTCCATATGCAGCATTAAATTTTACCTCGGTTGATCCGGCGCTGGCGGAATTCGACCCGCGGGCAACTCCTCTGGAGCAGTTTATCGAGCTGGTAGATGCAATACATGAACGGAATGCCAGGGTTTTTATTGACATCGCAATTAACCATACAGGATGGGCTGCCGGCCTCCACGAGACCCACCCGGAATGGCTTGTCCGGGACAAAGACGGACGTATTAAGGTTCCAGGAGCTTGGGGGGTAATCTGGGCGGATCTGACAAATCTTGATTTTACCCATAAAGGCCTGTGGCAATATATGGCAGATGTTTTTCTTACATGGTGTCGAAGAGAAGTAGATGGTTTTCGTTGCGATGCAGGATACATGATTCCTGTCCCTGTCTGGAAATATATTGTTGCCAGGGTCAGGGATCAGTATCCTGATACGGTTTTTCTCATCGAAGGGCTTGGCGGAAAAATTTCCGTAACCAGAGAAATTCTGAACAAGGCTAATTTTGACTGGGCATACTCGGAGCTCTTTCAAAATTATGACCGCAGCCAGATTGAAAGCTATCTTCCGGGAGCTGTCGAAGTCTCTCAAAGTGAAGGAATCATGGTCCATTTTGCGGAAACCCACGATAATAATCGCCTCGCTGCCCGCTCAAATACCTTTGCCAGGATGCGCACTGCCCTGTGTGCCCTTTGTTCCAGCAATGGAGCTTTTGGTTTTGCCAATGGGGTGGAATGGTACGCAACGGAAAAGATCAATGTTCACGAAGCTCCTTCACTTAACTGGGGGTCGGCAAACAATCAGGTCAATCACATACGCCGGCTCAACACCCTGCTCAAGCTCCACCCTGCTTTTCATGACCGGACCGAGCTGAAACTGGTGCAACAGGGCGGAGGAAACTACATTGTCCTGTTGCGTCACCATATATCTTCCGGAAAGAAGCTTCTAATTGTGGTGAACCTTGATGATAAGAACCAGACCTGCGCTGCATGGAATCCGGAACAGGTGGGCATGGGAAGCCCTGTGTTTACGGATCTCCTTACGGAAGAGGAGGTAGTTGTTACCAGATCAGGAAGGCAACAGACTTATCTCCTTGATCCAGGCCAGGTTCTCTGCCTTACACCCGACCAAAGTGATATCGACCTGATTCAATGCGACGCTCGTCGAAACTTCATGCTTTTGGATCGAATTAAAAAACAGCGACTGCGCGCCAAAGCCCTTGATGTGTTCCGGTATTACAATGACCGGGATCTGGAAAAGTTTGATCCGGATTCTGCCGAGCGGCAATTGGCTGAAGATCCTGTTGAGTACTGTCGCAATCTCAATTCCTTCTGCCGGGAGTCCAGGGTAATAACCTGGCAATGGCCCCGTGACTTGAAGCGTGAAGTAATGGTACCTCCCGGTCATTTTTTACTTGTGCGCACCGGCAACTCGTTCCGCTCCAAAATTATGAACAAAGACCGGGTCATGGCATATGAAGAGAGCCTGCCCTGCATTGACGGGTCATTTTTTGCACTTTTTTCTCCGCTTCCTGCTCCGGCAGCACATTGCTCTCATACCCTGAAATTGTCGGTTTATACACCAGGAGACTCTGAACACGTTGATGCGCCTCTTTTTTTTCTGTCAGGTGCGGAAGATGCAAAAGTGAAAAGGATTTTTCACCGGTCGGAATTGTTGCACCGGCCCATCTCGCTGCTTGGAACAAACAGCCGTGGAGGTATGCTGCGTACAAACGTTTTGTGGGAAAAACTATGCAGCCGGTACGATGCCCTGCTTGCCGCAAATCTGAATCCAGAATTTCCCGAAGAGAGACGGATCATGTTTACACGATGCCGGGCGTGGCTCGTGTTTCAGGGCTACTCCCAGGAGATCTGCTTTGATTCTTTTTGCTATGACTACAATTCCCGCGGATTCTGGCTATACCATATCCCGGCCGGCCAGGGAGAACATGTATCGCTCAGCATAAGAATCGAGATGAAAGATGGAGAAAATGCCTGTCGTATGGTCTTTTTTCGCGACAGAGCCGGAGGTCGAAACCGGATGCTGGCCGACTGCCGGCAGGTTCAGCTAATTCTCCGGCCCGATATTGAAGATCGCAATTTTCACGAAACCACAAAAGCGTACCTGGGGCCTGAACATTTATGGCCGGAATCAGTGTCAACGCATCCTCATGGTTTTACCTTTTCACCGGTACCGGAACGTCAACTCCGTATCCAAATTTCAAAGGGCTCCTTTGTGTGGGAACCGGAATGGCATTACATGGTACACCATTCCATGGAGGCTGAACGAGGCCTTGATCCTGATTCGGATCTCTTCAGCCCCGGTTATTTTTCCTGCGTTTTAACAGGAGGGCAGACTGTGGAATTGACAGCCGACATCATTAGCTCGCAAGAGCAGAAACTCCTGCAGTATAGTTCCAGTCAATATATGAAATCTTTTGCTTTTGAGGACAAAGCATCGTATAAACTTGATGAAGCCCTTAAACAGGCACTTGATCACTACGTGGTGAAAAAAGGGGCTTTAAATACAGTAATTGCCGGATATCCCTGGTTTCTCGATTGGGGGCGGGATGCGCTGATCTTTGCCCGCGGTTTAATTGCAGCAGGAAGAACACAAGACGTACGGACTATCTTAAAACAGTTCGGGCAGTTTGAAATTGACGGAACCCTACCGAATATGATATTAAGCAAGAAGCCTGCAAATCGTGACACATCCGATGCGCCACTCTGGTTTTTCGCAGCATGTTCCGATCTGGTCAAGGCCGAAGGAAGCGAAGACTTTCTCGACGAAAAATGCGGTGGCCGAACAGTGCGGCAGGTTCTTCTTTCTATTGGACGTTCCATGATCGCAGGCACTCCTAATGGTATCCGGATGGATCCGGAATCGGGCCTGATTTTCAGTCCGCTCCATTTTACCTGGATGGATACCAATCATCCTGCATGTACTCCACGCGAAGGGTATCCTATTGAAATCCAGGCCCTCTGGTTCTTTGCTCTTTCCTTTTTAGCGCGCATTGATCATAAAGAGACCGGAACTGACTGGAAAAACAGGGCAAACCAGGTTCAATCATCGCTTCTTGACCTTTTTTTGATCAAAGAAGATGGGTATCTCTCGGACTGTCTCCACGCTGGTCCAGGCAAACAAGCCAGGCTGGCCGAGCAGGATGATGCTCTGCGGCCAAACCAGCTTTTAGCAATCACGCTGGGAGCTGTCACCGACACGACAGTCTGCCGCAATATCCTGGCGGCCTGCGAAGAGCTTCTGATTCCCGGCGCCATTCGGAGTCTTGCAGATAGACCTGTTCGCCGTCCGCTAACGATCATGCATAACGGAAGAAAGATCAATGACCCGCACCATCCATATCAAAAAAAATATTTGGGAGATGAAGACACAAAACGGAAGCCGGCATACCATAACGGCACCGCCTGGACCTGGCTCTTTCCCACATTTTGCGAGGCATGGGTCAAGACGTATGGAAAAAATGCAAAAGAGACCGCTATGGCATGGCTTAACGGCAGTACCAGGCTCATGAATCAGGGATGTGCCGGCCATGTGCCGGAGATTCTGGATGGAGATTTTCCACACACACAAAGGGGATGTGATGCACAGGCCTGGGGGGCAAGCGAACTTCTGCGGGTGTGGCTGAAAGTGATTGTTGATTGTTGATTGTTGATTGAAGGTATTCTATTAATTTTATAAGAACAAAACGCCCTTCAGGCGGATTAAAAAAACAGCGTGAACGCTTATATTCACTAACTTTAAAGGAATTTTTATTTTATAATTTCCTATACAATCGAAAATCATCAATCATCAATCAAAAAGGAGGAGTTATCATGAGTATCAAGAAACAATATCTTAAAAGCAAACCTGTATGCAAAGTCACTTTCAGGCTGCCTGGGGAAGTGGCCGGATCCGCCGAATCAGCCAATATTGTCGGCGAGTTTAACGACTGGAATATTTATGCTACTCCAATGAAAAGGCTGAAAAACGGCTCGTTTGTCGTGACTCTTGATCTTGAACCGGATAGAGAATATCAGTTTCGCTATCTGCTGGATGATGAAATCTGGGAAAATGATGGAAAAGCTGACAAGTATGTATCACATCCATACGGGGATGGTGAAAATTCAGTAGTTGTTCTTTAAACTCGAGAGTCTAAAGTTCTTTTAAGGCATTGATATTCTTGGCGTTGATTCAGACTGGAAATTGCTAAAAAAACTTTGCGCCTTTGCGTGAAATTTTTCTTTTTTAAAAAGGATATAAAAAAATGGATCATTTGCAAACATTTCAGGTATTCCCAAACATTCCTGAGCAGCTCTCTTTTCTCGAAGTGCTCTCCCGAAACCTTTGGTGGTCATGGAAGCAAGGTGCTGTGGAGCTCTTCCGCCGGATCGATCCACGGCTTTGGGAAGAGTCGAAACGGAATCCCATTGTTTTTTTAACACATATTTCTCAAGCCCGCTTTGAGGAACTGGCAAAGGATGACAGTTTTCTTGCACACCAGGAGCGGGTGAAAGAGCGCTTTGAAAAACGGGCTTGTGCTGCTGCGGACTGGTCTGAATGTTTATCAGGAAAAGAGGGAGTAATTGCCTATTTTTCCATGGAGTTCGGAATTCATGAGAGCCTTCCTTTATTTGCCGGGGGGCTTGGCATCCTTAGCGGTGACCATTTGAAAGCCTCATCCAACATGGCTCTTCCTCTGGTAGGAATAGGCCTTCTCTATCGGCAGGGCTACTTTCGGCAGTTTCTTGATCAGGAGGGATGGCAACAGGAGGAGTATCCGGAAATCGATCTTTATAATCTTCCTATAGAAAGGGCCAGGGATCATTCCGGAAACGAGATACATGTTTCTTTGACAGGGCCGGATGGTGAAATCCATGCGGTTCTCTGGATGATCAGGGTCGGCTGTATTCCTCTTTATCTGCTCGACACCAATCTGGCAGAAAATTCCCACAAAATCCGGGAGATCACCTCCAGGCTGTATGCCGGCGATCCTGAGATGCGGCTGGCTCAGGAGATGCTGCTTGGAATCGGTGGGATACGTGCTCTTGCGGCTATAGGGATTAATCCGGCGATATGTCATATGAACGAAGGGCATTCCGCTTTTTCCAGCCTGGAACGGCTCCCTCAAATCATGTCAAAGTATAACGTAGATCTAAAGACAGCTCTTGAGATCGTTCCGAGCACCACTGTCTTTACCACACACACACCTGTGAACGCCGGTTACGACAAGTTTCCTGCTGATCTCGTAAAACCGTACCTTCGCCCATTGCAGGAGCGACTAGGGGCTACAGAGGATGAAATTTTATCATGGGGTCAACCACCGATGGAGCCTGATCCGAACGGGTCTCTTTCCATGTTTGTTCTGGGGCTTCGTATGGCGCAGTATTGCAACGGGGTAAGCCGGCTGCACGGAAAAGTTGCACGAAGAATGTGGTCGCATGTCTGGCCTAAGAGAACAGAAGATGAGACTCCAATATCCCATATTACAAACGGAGTACATTTCCAGTCGTTTCTTTCAAATGAAAACACCATGCTTTTTGAACGCTACCTCGGGCCTGACTGGTTCATGATTTCGCAAACGTCGGATAATATCAAACGGATTGATGAAATGTATGATGAAGAACTGTGGCGAGCCCACGAAATGAACCGTTCCCGTCTCATCGGCGTATGTCGCAAACAGATGGCAGAGCAGTACGGACGGCGAAATGCTCCCAGATCGATTATGAAAGAGGTAGAATCAGTGCTGGATCATGATATACTGACCGTTGTTTTTGCTCGTCGCTTTACTACTTACAAGCGCGCCAACCTCCTGCTGAATGATCCGGAACGATTCGAAGCGCTCCTTAATTCCAAGACACATCCGGTGCAGTTTATCTTTGCAGGAAAGGCCCATCCCAAAGACCATGAAGGAAAGGAACTGATCAAGCGGCTTATTGAGTTTTCCCAAAGATTGAATGTGCGCCACAGAGTCGTCTTTCTCGAAAACTACAATATGTACATTGCACGGCACCTGGTGCAGGGGGCGGATGTATGGCTCAACACCCCAAGACGTCCTTTAGAAGCATGCGGCACGTCCGGCATGAAGGCCGCTATAAATGGCGTTCTCAACGTGAGTATCCTCGACGGATGGTGGGATGAGGCATACTCTGAAGATAGGGGATGGCGCATCGGCAAGGGTGAAGAGTATGCCGATACGAACTATCAGGACTCTGTAGAAAGCCAGGCTCTTTATAATATACTGGAAAATGATGTGATTCCCCGTTTTTATGAAAGAAAGAAAGGATCCTGTCCCGTCAGTTGGGTTAAGATGATGAAAGAGTCGATGAAGATGGCCATGAGAGGTTTTTGCAGCCTTCAGATGGTGAGCAAATACAATGAACATTTTTATATTCCGGCGAAAAAATGCTTAAAGTCCCTGCTTGAAAACGATGCCGGAGAAGCGAAAAATCTGGCTGCCCAGCGCGAACGGCTTTGTGCTAACTGGGACAGCATCCGGATTGAGCCTCCTGTGAGAGAGGGAGACGGTCCTTTTCGAGCCGGAAAGGCCTTTCGCGTGAATGCTATCGTACATCTCGGAAAACTCAATCCGGAAGAGGTTGCAGTTCAGCTCTTTTACGGAAAGCTGAAAGCTATAGACAAATTGTCCGAGAGCCATACGGAAGAGATGTCTATAAAGGAAGATCAGCGAAATGGAAAGCACCTTTACACTTGCGCCATAACCTGCAACGCTTCAGGCAGGTACGGTTTCACTGCCCGGGTAATACCTCTCGGAGATGACAGAATCAAATTTACTCCAGGACTCATTACCTGGGCGCCGTAAGACAGAAGAATTAGGGATTTAGGAATTGGGGTACAAAAAAGTGATAAGATATTAAATTGGGTAATTTTTTTGAATGTCGAAGTGCGGATGCTTCTATTTTGAATAAATTTTCCTTCCTTCATTATTCGACACATTCCCTGTTCGACATTCGACATTCAATCAGTATGTTCAATGGCTAAACTGCAAAGCTAAAGGCTAATAGCTAAAAGCTTTCTACTTGAGAATAGCATCAAACTAACTATAATTTCAGGTGGTTTGAGTTTTCGTTCAGGCACTGATTAGTAAAGGAGCAGGCCATGACAACTCCTTCGAGAACCTCTCGTATTCTTATTGTGACCCCTGAAGTCACATATCTGCCAAATGGAATGGGTAATGTCGCCAATCTTCTTTCCGCCAAGGCAGGAGGGCTTGCTGATGTTTCAGCGGCACTGATCAGTGCTCTGTTTGATCAGGGGGCCGACGTTCACGTGGCTCTTCCGGATTACCGTACCATATTCAGCAGAGGCGCTCCGGCGCACCCTCCTCCCCTCATCATAAGGGAGCTGAACACCATCAGGAGTGGAATGCCTGACGAAAGGCTTCATCTCGCCGAAGACAGAGCCTTTTTCTATATGGACCATGTTTATTCTAATTATGGGAAAGAAAACATTAAGATCGCCCTTGCTTTTCAGCGAGAGGTTATCAACAACATCGTCCCGCATGTGTGGCCGGATCTTATCCATTGCAACGATTGGATGACCGGCCTGATTCCGGCAATGGCAAGACAATTAGGCATCCCATGTCTTTTCACTGTCCATAACATTCATACCGTGAAAAGCCCCATGTCTCACATCGAATACGAAGGTATTGATGCTGCATCATTCTGGCGACATCTTTTTTTCGAGTACCCTCCATCCTCCTATGAGGAAAGCAGAGACTCCAACCCGGTAGATTTCCTTGCGAGCGGGATATTTGCCGCCCACTTTGTCAATACAGTAAGTCCAACCTTTCTGACGGAAATAGTTAAAAACCGGCACGATTTTGTAGAAAGACCGCTGCAACAGCAACTGACCAACAAATGGAATGCCGGATGTGCTGTAGGAATACTAAACGCTCCTGACCCCTCTTTTGATCCTGCTTCTGACAAGGCTCTGGTTCGCCGGTACAGCGCAAAAAATCATGTTGAAGGAAAACTGGAAAACAAGCGACTTCTCCAGAAAAGATTAGGGCTTATCCAGGATGCAAGCGCTCCGATCTTCTTCTGGCCTTCCCGTCTTGATACTATTCAAAAGGGATGTCAGTTGTTAGCTGAAATCCTCTACAATGTTGTTTCCAGCTACTGGGAGCGGAATCTGGAGATCATATTTGTGGCTAACGGAAGTTTTCAAGAGCATTTCAAACAGATAGCGCAGTTCCATAAGTTATACAACCGTGTGGCAATATGCGACTTCGACGAACAAATAGCCCGTCTGGCCTTTGCTGCTTCAGATTTTATATTAATGCCTTCACGTTTTGAACCGTGCGGTCTTCCTCAAATGACAGGTCCAATCTATGGGTCACTTCCTGTGGCTCACGATACAGGAGGGATACATGATACGATCATTCACATGGATGTAGACAGCAATAGAGGCAACGGCTTCCTTTTTAAGACTTTTGATTCAAACGGTCTGCTCTGGGCCATCAAAGAGGCCTTGCGTTTTTATGATCTGCCTCAAAAAGTAAAGAAGCAGCAGATTGAGCGTATAATGATACAAAGCGCTGCCACCTTCAATCATGCTGTTACAGCACGCAGGTATATTGATCTTTACGAAAAGATGTTAAAGCGTCCGTTGGTTTAACTGTAGGGGCAGGCCCCTGTGCCTGCCCGATTACAAATTAATTACGCAATGCTGGGCAACCACAAAAAAGGGGGCAACCACAAGACTGGGCAACCACAAGACTGGGCAACCACAAGGGATTGCCCCTACTTTAGGAGGATTAACGTGACATCAGACAAAGAATCCGTCTTTAGCGGAATAGATGATCTATTGCAGAGTCTTCTGGAGAGGGATCCATTTCTGCGGCCGTATGAGGAAGCTCTTAAACGGCGGATAGTAAATATCCACAAGATGGAAAAGAGGCTTACTCAGGGTAAAACAGACCTGGCTGAGTTTGCCGCAGGCCATGAATACTTTGGACTGCATTTTTCCGATGAAGAGTGGATATTCCGGGAATGGGCGCCTAATGCCACTGCAGTCTATCTGGTAGGAGATATGACAGGCTGGCTGGAAAAAGAGGCGTTTGCCCTGGATCGGATCAAAAGAGATGGTGTATGGGAAATCCGTATACCTGAAAAGACGTTGAAGCATGGGGATCACTACCGGCTTCGTATCCTTTGGCATGGCGGGGAAGGTGATCGTATTCCCGCGTATGCGCGACGCGTGGTGCAGGATCCTGAAACATTGATTTTTAATGCCCAGGTTTGGCTTCCTTCTTCCATCTATAAATGGCAATGCAATGATTTTCGGTGTCCATCCGGTGCTCTCTTCATATATGAAGCACACGTCGGCATGGCCCAGGAAGAGGAAAAGATCGGTTCATACCGTGAATTTACCAGGCATATTCTCCCGCGGATCATTGATAGCGGTTATAATATACTTCAGCTAATGGCAATCCCTGAGCATCCCTACTATGGTTCATTCGGTTACCATGTATCGAGTTTTTTTGCTGCTTCCTCAAGGTTCGGAACACCGGAAGAACTAAAGGAATTGATCGACACAGCCCACGCAGCCGGTCTTGCGGTGATAATGGACATAGTCCATTCCCATGCTGTATCCAATGAAGTGGAGGGGCTAAGCCGCTTTGACGGGACTTACTATCAATATTTCCACGAAGGACCCCGCGGGTTTCACGAAGCCTGGAATTCCAGATGCTTTGATTACGGCAAATACCAGGTCATTCATTTTCTTCTTTCAAACTGTCGCTTCTGGCTCGACGAATACCGCTTTGACGGTTTCCGCTTTGACGGAATTACCAGCATGCTCTACCGGCATCACGGCCTGGGAAAGGCCTTTACTTCTTATGAGCAGTATTTTGATGACAACGTGGATGAAGACGCGCTCACGTATCTCGCTCTGGCCAACAGGCTCATCCATGAAGTGCGCCCGGATGCTCTTACCATTGGCGAAGACATCAGCGGAATGCCGGGGCTGGCCATGCCGTTATCTGAGGGCGGAATCGGTTTTGATTACCGGTTTGCAATGGGCATTCCTGACTACTGGATCCGGCTGATTAAGCATCTGCCGGATGAAGAATGGCATATTGGGCATCTGTGGCGTGAGCTGACCAACCGGAGAAGAGACGAAAAGACTATAAGTTACTCTGAATCGCATGATCAGGCTCTTGTGGGAGACAAGACCCTCCTCTTCCGGCTCATTGGTTCAGACATGTTTAGTCACATGCGCGTATCTGATGAAAATATCATAGTTGACAGAGGTATAGCCCTGCACAAGCTTATCAGATTAATCACCCTGACAACTGCCGGCAGCGGCTATCTCAACTTTATGGGCAATGAATTCGGACATCCGGAATGGATTGATTTTCCACGTGAAGGGAATGCATGGTCATACCGTTATGCACGACGTCAGTGGCACCTTGTTGATGATCCTGACCTGAAGTATCATTTTATTGCACATTTCGACCGTGTCATGATTGCATTGGCCAAACGTTTCCGGATTCTTGAGTTACCAGGACCGCATCTTTTGTTTGAACATTTAAAGGATAAGGTTATTGCTTTCAAACGGGGCGGTCTTTTATTTATGTTCAACTTTCATCCAACACGTTCTTACGACAACTATTCTTTTGAAGTATTACCGGGAAAATACCGGATGATCTTTGAAAGCGATGCTTCCGAATACGGAGGACATGGCCGGTTGCTTGCTGATCAATATCATCTGACATTGCCTGATACAGCTCGCAGCAAGGAAAGGCATTTGCTCAGCCTCTATCTTCCCACCCGCACGGCTATAGTCATGCAACGTGTTGAAACATGAAATTATATTAAAACCTAAATTGAGCAATTTTTTGGCTCGATCCGCACTGTTCTCTTGCGCATTGTCACCACCGACCTAATTCCCGGCCATTTTCATCGGTCTGGAATCCTACCACTGCCATTTTTTTCGTTTTCTTCCATTGAAATATTTCAATTGTATATTCGGCGACAATATCTGTCTGACCTCTTCTCTTTTTTTGTGGCCAACAAATGTCAACATTTCACGATCGCCGCAAAAGACCAAACCTGAACATCCCCGTCATGTGGGCAGGGATGTTCAGGTTCTGATTTTTCATAAAATGAGAAACGCATAAAATCATGTCCGCTGTTTTCCCCATAAGCGAAATCGGCGTTCATCTAAAAAAATGGATAAATTTATTTTTGATCCCTAAGGGTCGACTCAGGTTTTGGGAAGGATATATTTTTGCAGAAATAACATTTTTGCATTTTAACCCTTGACAAACAGTTCTGCAATTTGTATATTACACAGTAATAACATTACAGCTTAATACAAGGTGTGTTTATGAAATTAAAAATAAAACAATTGGCGACAGTGCGGATGGGGTATTCATTTCGGTCTCGCCTTGAAGCCTCAAGGGGTGGAGAGGTCGCTGTTATCCAGATGAAGGATTTACTTCAGGATAATACTGTAGGTTGCAAGAAGCTGGTCAAGATTGAGATGGAGACAGTTAAAGAACATCATCTGGCTCAAAAAGGTGATCTGGTGTTCAGGTCGAGAGGTCAGATTACAACCGCTGCTATTCTTCTTGAAGATCCAGGCAAGGCTGTTGTTGCAGCACCTCTGCTCAGGATCAGAATTACAAAGTCTGATAAAATCCTGCCGGAATACCTGAACTGGTATATCGGCCAAAGGGATGCACAAATATTTCTGGCAAGTAGAGCCAAGGGAACGGTGCAAAAAATGATCAGCAAGCAGGCCATCGAAGATCTGGAGGTTTACCTGCCTACCCTGGAACAACAAAAAAACATCGTGGAACTGGCAAAGCTATCTGCACGAGAACGAACAATTCTCAATACGCTGTCAGAAAAGCGGGATCAATACATTTCAACGGTACTAATACAATTTGCAAAAGGGGAATAAAAACATGAGCAGTCAAATTGATCAGAAAGATATCAACAACGCAGCATGGGCTGCATGCGACACCTTCCGAGGAGTGGTAGATCCTGCTCAGTACAAGGACTACATCCTTGTGATGTTGTTCTTAAAATACATTTCGGATGTATGGCAGGATCACTATGAAGCCTATCAAAAACAGTCTGGTGATAATACCAGAATTCGCCGAAAACTGGAACGTGAACGTTTTATTCTTCCTGCAATCAAATTAATTGAAAAAGATGAGAAGACAGGACAGGAAACTGTACTGGACGAGTTCCCTGCCACCTATTACAGCCTTTACGAACGCAGAGCGGCCGCCAATATCGGCGAGTTGATCAATATCGTTCTTGATCACATTGAAGAATCCAATAAAAGTAAGCTTGAGGGTGTTTTCCGTAATATTGATTTCAACAGCGAAGTGAATCTTGGAAAAACCAAAGATAGAAACAGACGGCTGAAGCAACTTCTTGAAGATTTTCACAAGCCGCAACTGGACATGAGGCCAAGCCGAGTTTCAGAGGATGTTATCGGTAACACCTATATCTATCTGATTGAACGCTTTGCTTCCAACTCCGGAAAGAAGGCCGGAGAGTTCTTTACCCCACTCAAAGTAACTGAACTTGTCGCCAGACTTGCCGGACCAAAACCGGGTGATCGCATCTGTGACCCTGCCTGCGGATCTGGAGGTCTTTTGATTCAGGCGGCGAGAGAAGTTGGCGACCGGAATTTTGCCCTTTTCGGACAGGAATCAAACGGCAGCACATGGGCATTATGCCGCATGAACATGTTTTTGCACAGCTTTGACAGCGCCCGTGTCGAATGGTGCGACACTCTCAACAGTCCTCTTCTAATTGAAAATGACCGTCTGATGAAATTCAACTGCGTAGTCGCCAATCCTCCCTTTTCGCTTGATAAATGGGGGGCAGAAAATGCGGAAAACGATCAGTACAACCGATTCTGGCGTGGAGTTCCTCCAAAAAGCAAAGGCGACTGGGCATTTATCAGTCACATGGTGGAAATCTCACTGGAAAAACAGGGCCGTATTGCGGTTGTCGTTCCCCATGGGGTTCTTTTCCGGGGAGCTGCTGAAGGCCGGATTCGCCAAAAAATGATTGAGGAAAATCTTCTCGATGCAGTTATCGGACTTCCGGGGAATCTGTTCCCGACAACCAATATACCGGTTGCCATTCTGGTCTTTGATCGAAACCGTGAAAAAGGCGGGTCAAATGAAGCATGTAAGGATGTCCTGTTTGTAGATGCCAGCCGGGAATATATGTCCAGTAAAAACCATAATACCCTCTTGGATGAGCATCTAACTAAAATTATGGAAACCTGCTCTGCGCGCAAAAAAGTGGAAAAGTATGCCCATGTAGCCGGGTTCGAGGAAATCAAGGAAAATGACTTCAATCTCAATATACCCCGCTATGTAGATACCTTTGAAGAGGAAGAGGAGATCGATATCGATGCCGTCCAGATGGAGATAGACGAACTGGAAAAAAAGCTGAAGAAAGTTCGGGTTAAGATGGCCGAAAAACTTAAACAATTGAAAGTTGAAAATTGAAAGTTGAAAATGAAGAAAAACATCATCAAGGAGAAATCTTTCGCGTTTGCACTGCGAATTGTAAAGCTGCATAGATTTTTAAATGAAGAAAAGCGTGAGTATGTGCTCAGCAAACAGTTGCTCCGCTCAGGGACTGCGGTTGGTGCATTGGTAAGAGAAGCTGAACAGGCAGAGAGTAAGGCGGATTTCATTCACAAAATGGCTATTGCTCTGAAAGAAGCCAATGAAACCGATTATTGGGTTGAGTTGCTGTTTCAATCAGAAAGAATCAATCAGAAAGAATACGAATCTATTAAACCTGATGCCGTTGAGTTAATTAAACTACTCACAAGCATTATCAAAACAAGCAAGCAACATAAAAATGAGGGTGCAAGATGAGCGAAACACATTGTCAATTATCCATTGTCAATTATCACTACCAGACTTTTGACAGCATAAAGGAAACCGATTCTGCAGGGAGAGAGTTCTGGACATCCAGAAAATTGTCCAATATTTTGGACTATTCCGAATACAGGCATTTCCTTCCGGTTGTTGAGAAAGCAAAAGAGGCATGCAAAAAGAGTGGGCATGAGGTTTCAGACCATTTCGAGGAGTTCCTCGGTATGGTCGAAATCGGTTCAGGAGCCAAACGAAAGCTGCAAGACATAAAGCTTTCCCGCTATGCCTGTTACCTGATTGTTCAAAATGGTGATCCGTCAAAACCGGTTATCGCCAACGGACAGATCTATTTTGCCATTCAGACCCGCAGGCAGGAATTGGCTGACGACGAGACTTTCCAGCGTCTCAGGGAAGAGGAAAAACGCCTGTTTCTGCGCAACGAGATGCGGGAGCACAACAAACAACTTGTGGAGGCAGACCAGCAGGCCGGTGTGAAATCCAATCTAGACTTCGCCATCTTCCAGAACCACGGATACAAGGGGCTTTATGGCGGACTAAACGCCAAGGCCATTCATCAGCGGAAAGAACTGAAAAAAAGCCAGCAAATTCTTGACAATATGGGCAGTACCGAGCTTGCCGCCAATCTGTTCCGTGCCACACAGACGGAAGAAAAACTTCGCCGGGAAAATATTCAGAGAAAAATCAAAGCCAACAAAACTCATTTTGAAGTGGGCAAAAAGGTGCGCCAGACTATTGAGGAACTGGGCGGTACCATGCCTGAAGACCTCCCCACTCCTGAAGAGGATCTGAAAAAGCTGGAACAGCGGGAGAGGTCTGCTGAAAAGAAGAGGTTAAAAAATGGATAATGGAAAATTGATAATTGACAATGAGGTGGCGAGATGAATGTGCCTGATGGATGGGGAATAAACAACACTTACCAATTAAAAGCAATAAGTGAGATTGCGAAGATCATAACAAGCCCTGTTGATAAAAAATCTTTCCCCGATGAACTTCCAGTGTTTTTATGCAATTATACAGATGTTTATTATCATTCTGTTATCTCAAAAAATATGGATTTTATGAGGGCAACTGCCAAGCAGAGCGAAATTGACAGGTTTTCATTGAAGCCAGAAGACGTTGTTATAACAAAAGATTCTGAAAGCGCTGATGATATTGGTGTATCCACATATATCGAAAGCGTCAAAGATAATTTGCTTTGCGGCTATCACCTTACAATTCTAAGACCAAAAAAGATTGTTGATGGAAGATTTCTGTCATACGCATTAGGACATCCAAGAATCGGATATGATTTTTATCGCTATGCAAATGGAATTACAAGATTTGGTTTAACTGCAAAAACGTACAAAAAAGTCAAAATACCTCTAAGATAATGGAGAGATATGGAACAGCCGACCATATCGAAGACAATCGTGTTGTTTTTAATATAAAGGGGAATAAATACAGGTTGATTGTTAAGTATCACTATAACAGTCAACTAGGATATATCCGGTTTATTGGAACTCATAAGGAATATAACAAGATTAATGCAAAGAAAATATGATGAATATTAAAATAATCAAAACAGAGCAAGAATATAAGAATGCATTGGCGCGCATTGAGAAACTGATGAATATTCACTCTGGTGATTCGCGTGAAGATGAATTGGAGCTTTTGTCATTGCTGGTTGAGAAATATGAAGACGAATGTGTTGATGCTGGATTGCCTGATCCTGTTGAAGCCATAAAATTTCGCATGGAACAGGCTGGCTTAAAGAGAAAAGATTTAGTTTCGTACATTGGCAGTCAAAGTAAAGTGTCTGAAGTCTTAAATCGTAAGCGTCCATTAAGTTTAAGCATGATTCGAGCCCTTAACGAGGGGCTTGGAATTTCTGCAGAAGTTTTGCTTCAAAAAAGTGAATCAAAATTAAAAGAATGTCGATACAGGCTTTCTGATTATCCTTTCGCTGAGATGTTTAAAAGGGGATATTTCAACAGCAGTCACAAAAAACTAAATGAAGCAAAACAGTACGCTGAAGAGTGCCTGGAAGAGCTTTTTAGCAATTTCAACAAAATGGAACTTAAACCTCGTTGCCGTCAATCAAATCATGTATTGGGTGATATAAAAGTACTCAAGGCATGGCAATCACAAATATTAAATATGATAACTAATGAAAAATTACAACCCTATCACTCTGAAAATTTAAATGAATCATTTATATATAGAATTACCAGATTGAGCTATTTTTCTGAAGGAATTCGATTCGTAAAGGAGGCATTAAATAAAACAGGTATTCATTTTGTAATTCTTCAGCATCTCCCCAAAACCTATCTTGATGGGGCATGTTTTTTTTCTCTTTCAGGAAATCCGGTTATAGCTATGACGTTACGACATGATCGTCTGGATAATTTTTGGTTTACACTACTTCATGAATTGGGACATATAAGAAACAGTGATATTACAAAAAATGAAAAAGAAATTATTATGGATGATACAAGCGCTAAGCATGAATTAGATGAGGTCGAAGATAACGCAGATAAATTTGCACACGAATCCTTTATCTCATCTAATATTTGGGAAGAAAAAAAACATCTGTTATCCAACAAAACAGAGATAATTACCCTGGCAAATGATCTTGGAATATCGCCTGCAATTATTGCAGGTCGAATAAGATGGGAAGAATCAAATTATACAAAGTTTACTGACCTTATAGGACAGGGTGAAGTTAGAAAAATATTACTAAAATAATAATATACACTTTCTGGAAACAGGAGAGGATATATGAATAGCAGAATAGACTACCTGCTCACCCAGATAGACGCACTAAAACAAAAATTAGATGTCTCTCGCCCTTTGCTTAACGAAACGATACTTCAAGCCATAGATATCGAATACACATACAACAGTAACCGTATTGAAGGTAATACCCTGACTTTACGGGAAACGGATCTTGTCATTAATAAGGGGCTGACCATCGGCGGAAAGTCAATGCGTGAGCATCTTGAGGCTGTCAACCACTACGAGGCCATCGCTTTAATAAAAGAGTTTGTAACGGCAGACAATATGTTAAATGAAAACATAATCAAAGATATTCACTCTCTTGTTTTGCGAGGTATTGATAGAGAAAATGCGGGAAAATATCGCAGTGTTCCAGTGGCAATTTCAGGAAGTCGGCACGAACCTCCTCAACCCTGGCAGGTTCCGAAACTGATGGAAGATCTGAATTTCTGGATTCAGGAAGAAGCTGAAAATTTACATCCGGTTATCTTCGCGGCTGAAATCCATGAGCGAATTGCTACTATTCATCCTTTTATAGATGGAAACGGCAGAACAGCCAGGCTTTTGATGAATCTAATTCTTTTACAAAACGGCTACACCATTGCCAATATCTCCGGAGACACAGAAAGCAGGCTGGCTTATTATAGTGCCCTGGAAAAATGCAATTTAAATCAAGACAGATTTCATGGTACTCATTACAGAGCATGTTTATGACAGTATGGAAAAACTCGTAAGAAAATTGGGATAAAAGTATGACCAACTTTGAAACCAACGAGAAACATCTCTCACAGATACCGGCTTTGCAACTGTTGATAAGCTTGGGATTTGAATACATTACCCCAACTGAAGCGCTGCATGAGCGTCAGGAAAGAACATCAAATGTTCTTCTGGAAAACATTCTGCGTTCACAACTAAAAAAGATCAACTGTATCAGATACAAGGCTAATGAGTATCTTTTCAGTGAAGAAAATGTGCAGTCTGCTATCCAGAAACTTAAAAACATCAAGTATGATGGACTGCTTAAAACAAACGAAGCTGTGTATGACCTGTTGACGCTGGGAACTGCATTAGAACAGACCATTGAGGGTAATTCCAGGAGCTTTAACCTTAATTATATTGACTGGCGCAATCCGCAGCGAAATCGTTTTCATGTAACTATTGAGTATAGTGTTCAGCGATCAAGAAGCACGGAAACAGCCCGTCCGGATATTGTATTGTTTGTCAATGGTATCCCCTTTTGTGTTATCGAATGTAAAGCTCCTCAGGTTGAAGTTGAACAGGCTGTTTCGCAATCCATAAGAAATCAGAATGATGATTATATCCCAAAACTGTTTATTTATACGCAACTGGTGCTCGCCGTTAATAAGAACAGCGCCATGTATGCAACTACTGGAAGTGCTGCAAAATTCTGGGGTATCTGGAAAGAACCTCAGATGGAAGCAGGAGGTCGGAAATTTGGGAAGTTGCAGGAATTTGTTAATAAGCCTTTGGAAAACCATACTCTTGCAAGAATAGCTGATACTCTGAATACAAATCCCGTTTCCTTAAAAACGGATCGCCTTGTTACTGAGCAGGACAAAGCTATTTATTCTTTGTGTCGCCCGGACAGGTTGTTGGAATTGACATGGAAGTTTACTATTTTTGACGGTGGAATCAAAAAAATCGCTCGTTATCAGCAGTATTTTGTTATCAAATCAACTCTTAATCGTGTGAAACAATTTGATAGTAATAGTTCACGCAAGGGTGGCATTATATGGCACACACAAGGTTCCGGCAAATCCCTGACTATGGTCATGCTGGCAAGGAATCTTGCCCTAAACACTGAGATCATGAATCCTCGCATCGTTCTGGTAACGGACAGAGATGATCTGGATAAGCAGCTTGGCAACACCTTTGCTGCATGTGGCCTTGAGGCCAATCGGGCTACTTCTGGAAGAAATCTTCTGGAATTGGTCGCTGAAAAACAATCCGGAATCATTACCACACTGATTCATAAATTTGACAAGGCTTTTGCTGTAAAGAAATACAGGTGCGAATCTCCTGACATTTTTATTTTGGTGGATGAGAGCCATCGTACTCAGTTTGGATCATTCTCAGCCCGGATGAGACAGATGTTCCCTAATGCGTGTTATTTGGGGTTCACAGGAACCCCTCTACTGAAAAAGGAAAAGAATAGCTTTGGTAGATTTGGTGAATTGGTTGAGCCCCATTATTCTATTACACAGGCTGTTGAAGACGGCGCGGTAGTTCCTCTTCTTTATGAAGGGCGTCATGTTGAAATGACCCAGAACAAGAAAGCAGTTGATTTGTGGTTTGAACGCCTTACCCAAGGGCTTACAAAAGAGCAGAAAGCTGACCTGAAAAGAAAATATGCACGGGCAGAAATGCTGAATAAAGCCGATCAGGTTATCTATATGAGGGCATTTGATATCAGTGAACATTATCGTTCCAACTGGCAGGGAACCGGCTTCAAAGCTCAACTTGTAGCTCCGAACAAAGTTGCAGCCCTGAGATACAACTCAAATTTAAATGAGATAGGCATTGTATCTTCAGAAGTTGTTATTTCTCCACCGGATATGCGGGAAGGCTACGACGAAACCGATGATGAAACGACTGATGACGTTGTGAAATTCTGGCAAAAAATGATGAAACGCTATGGCAATGAGGAAGAATACACCAAGCAGCTTATCAATCAGTTTAAACATGGCAGCGAACCGGAAATATTGATCGTGGTAGACAAACTTCTAACCGGATTTGATGCCCCCAGAAATACAGTGTTGTACTTGTGCAGGATTTTAAGGGAGCATACTTTGCTGCAGGCTATTGCACGGGTTAACCGGCTTTATGAAGGAAAGGAATTTGGTTTTATTGTTGATTATGTAAGTGTCCTGGGAGAGCTGGATAAGGCCCTGACCATGTACAGTGCGTTTGAGGGATTTGATGAATCAGATCTTGTCGGAACCATTGCTTCGATAAAAAGTGAAATAGATAAACTGCCTCAACGCTATTCAGACCTGTGGGATATTTTTAAATCAGTCAAATATTCTTATGATGAAGAAGCTTATGAGGTCCTTCTTGCGGATGATGAACTTCGAGAAGAATTTTACGGGCGTCTGTCAGAATACAGCAAAACTCTTGCAATTGCTTTTTCATCAGACCGTTTTTTGTTTGAAACTGATGATAAAACGTTATTCAGATATAAAGCTGATTTGCGCAAATTCCAGTTACTGAAGGCTTCCGTCAAAAAAGTAATTACAGAAAAAATGGGTGAAGATCCGGCATTTTATGAAAAATTCTCAAAGCTCATCCAGCAGGCAATAGAAGATTTCAGGGCAAAAAGAATATCAGATTTAGACTATCTTGAAAAGGTTGTAGATATCAGAGATAAGGTTGTTGGAAAAGTTCATGACGATGTTCCTAAAAAGCTTACTGGAAATGAAGATGCTATGGCATACTATGGTGTATTAAAGCCATTTTTCGAAAAGCATGATTTGGATGAATCTGATCTTGAAAGCATTGCTGCTGATACAGCAATTGCTATCCACAGTATTCTAAAGGCGCATCAAAAGGTACAGTTTTGGGATGATGAAGATGCACTGAAACAAACCGTTAATGAGATAGATGATTATTTATATGATGAGTTGAAAGCTGGGAAAAGCATTGAACTGTCATTGGATCAAATGGATAAGATAATAGAAAAGGTGCTGCAGGTAGCAAAACACAGGAGCTATAGACTGTCACATATTAAATTGCACAAGGCTAAAGGGAGAAGGCTGTATTGTAATACGCCGACGACCGATAACGCAGTGAAATTTAATATGTGACAGTCTATACAAATGATTGAAGCAACGAGTATTGATAAACGGTCTTTTTTTTACGGCCAAAAGACCATCGACTACAGCCTCTTTCTTACAGACAGAAGATCTTTGGAGATTGCTGTTCACCCGGATAGTACCGTAGTTGTCAAAGCTCCGCTAGATTCTGATATTTCATTAATTGAAAAGAAATTACACAAAAGAGCGCGGTGGATATTCAGACAGCTAAATTATTTCCGGCAGTTTAACCCCAAAACTCCGGATCGACAATACATAAATGGTGAAACGCATTTATACCTTGGAAGGCAATATCGGTTGAAAATTTCACATGGCCAAGAGAATAGCGTTAAGTTGATTAAAGGTTTCTTTCAGGTTGCTTGTAGAGAAGAGCATAATCCAGAGATTGTAAAAAAGCTTATGAATAACTGGTACTTACAGAAAGCAAACATTCAATTCAACGAAAGCCTGACTCGCTGTTGTCCGAAGTTTAATGCTTTTGATCTCACCCAACCTTCAATCTCGATCAAGCGCATGAAAAAGAGATGGGGAAGCTTATCGAATAAAGGCACGGTTACCCTTAATACGGATCTGATTAAAGCACCGAAAGAATGTATCGATTATGTCGTTACCCATGAGCTTTGTCATTTAAAATATCATGACCATAGCTCTGAGTTCTACAAACTACTTGATTCCGTGATCCCGGGGTGGAAAAAAATAAAGCACAAACTCGAACTGAGTATGGTTTAAAAGCGACGTCAGTGGCACCTTGTTGATGATCCTGACCTGAAGTATTTTTTTATGGCACATTTCGACCGTGACATGATTGCATTGGCCAAACGTTTCCGGATTCTTGAGTTACCAGGACCGCATCTTTTGTTTGAACATTTAAAGGATAAGGTTATTGCTTTCAAACGGGGCGGTCTTTTATTTATGTTCAACTTTCATCCAACACGTTCTTACGAGAACTATTCTTTTGAAGTATTACCGGGAAAATACCGGATGATCTTTGAAAGCGATGCTTCCGAATATGGAGGACATGGCCGGTTGCTTGCTGATCAATATCATCTGACATTGCCTGATACATCTCGCAGCAAGGAAAGGCATTTGCTCAGCCTCTATCTTCCCACCCGCACGGCTATAGTCCTGTATTTTTCCCCACCTGTTCCAGGATAAATTCCTATTCTCCTGTGGATTTCTCCCATAAAAATAAACCCCTTCCTCTATTTACAATTCAAATAATTTAAGAGATGTTTTTATAAAAATTATTTGTAACCGTTCACAGCTTACCAAAAAAATAATATTTAAAAGCGCTAAAGTGTTACAATTATTTTAATAATAATCTAATAGTCATCATAGTTATTTCTCATCTGGATTCCAGGTTGAGGATGAAGAAAGGAGGATTTATCTTGGCAAGAAATCGCAAGATATTTGTTCACAGGAACAGCGAGAATATACACATGAAACTATACGGGGATTTCGATGGAAGCTTAGCAACTGAATTGCTCAACCTCCTGAAAAAAAATTGTAACACCTCTTCAAAAATCTTCATCCATACTGGCTGTTTGATGGCAGTACACACTTTTGGTCAAGTAGTATTCCATAAAAATTTTAATTTTATAAATAACGAATCTACATCATTATTATTTACAGGAAAATATGCTTCACAACTGACACCATGAAACAACGACTTATTGAATATTATATCCTGCTGACATTTTCCAACACAGGCATGTATCCGAATTCAGCCATATTGATTACAACTAAACTCTGTTCCAGCGCATCCAACCGTAGATAACTGTCAATACCAAGGTGTAGGCCATAAGAACATAAAACCATTTTCCGGCAAATTTAGGCGTTCGTACAGGGGCTAAATTAAGCACCAGAAATACCATCAATAGTGCATAAAGAATTATTGAAAAAACTTTATGATTAATAAAACCTTCAAACAAAAACACAAAGGCAAGAACAATAACATTGTTGTCTAATGCCAGCCCCATGTAAGTTTTATCGTCAATCAGTCCGAAAATGTTGAAATAACTCAATCGTATAGCGCTGGTGGCGACAATAAGAAATGCTCCCGGCAGGAACCAAGGACTGAACTTACCATAGCTTAAGAGAAAAACAGCAGGGAACACTCCAAAACTTACAATATCTATCAGTGAATCAAGCTGGCCCCCAAAGGCTCGATGGTGATCTGTTCGTCCCGTAATTTGTCGAGCAATGATTCCGTCAGCCCAGTCAAATAAAACAGCCCACAGAACTCCAATTATCGCAACCGGGAAATTGCCCAAAATAGCGTAGTAAATACCAAGCACCGCACATAACAGGCCTGCGAGCGAACAGATATTGGGAAGATCCCTGGCAAAAGAAAGCATTGTGGGTTGATCTGGTTGTTGAGGTTCGTGATTTGTCATTATTTTTATGTTTCTTTAGTTTTTTAAGTCCATTACATCAATTAATGCTGCGACTAATTTACAATTCTCTGCTTCTGTACGGCTGGCAATCCGAATATAACGGTCAGAATCCGGTTGAGTTTTGTCCACACAGTCCTTTATGTACATATTGTGTTCAATAAATAATTTTTTCGTGATTTCAGGAGCGCTTTGCACATTGTCGGGCAGGCGACAGAAAATAAAGTTTGCATCAGGTTTGAAAACAGCCATACCTTCTATATCACAAAGTTTTTTATACAGGTTGTCTCTGTCTGTTCGAACTTGTTTACAACTGTCAATAAATTCCTGTTTGTAATCGGGTAAAAGCCGCAGAAACTCTTCTGCAAATCCGTTAATATTCCAAATATGCACGCCGTTTCTTATCGCTTCAGCAAATTTTGAATTTGCTGTCAGCATATAACCAATCCTAAGCCCACAGATACCGTAGGCCTTGCTCATGCTTTTGAAAATTGCCATATTCGGGTATTTTTCGATTTCTTGTTCCAGGCTTATTTGATCAGGATTCTCTGTAAAATCTAAAAATGATTCGTCAATAATCAGCATGCAGTCATGCGTTTCAAGTTTTTTTGCAAGCCGAATGAGATCAGGTTTGGGAACTAACATAGATGTTGGATTGTTAGGCGTTACCACGACCGCCACATCAGCTTTTACTCTGATCGCTTCCGCAGCAAATTTATCCACATCCAACTGGAAAGATGGGAACTCAAGCGGAAATTCGACTACCTGGCCTGAAGGCGCAGCATTTGCATATTCATTGAAAGAAGGAACAGGAACGATTAATTTGCCTGATATGTGACCAGATACTATTTTTATTAGTTCTGCAGCTCCGTTGCCCACAACAATTCTTTCAGCAGGTTGGTCAATTAGTTTGCCAATAAGCTCAGCAAGGGCATCCTGTGCCACCGGATAATTCAGAACAAGGTCGTGAATTTGATCTTTAAAATTTGTAAAAACAGCCTCTGGCGGGAAATAAAGATTATAAAGATAGGCATGATCTATAAAATTATGCCGATAGTAACCACCGTGTTGACCAGAAATGAATTCGTATTTTTCAGATTGAGTCTTATAATTATTTTGTGGCATTTAAGATTCCTGTTGCTTCCAGGGAGGGTGTTACAGCATTGATCAATTCCACGTTTAAAAAATCGGGGCGTGAAAGAGTAACACCTTCCGTACATGTATAATTGTCTGTTGAAAACAGTTTCTCCGCCTCTGCCAGATCTTCAATGGTGTCTATTTCATACCATGGCTTGTCGTCAAAAGAGACAATTTTAAAAAAGAGGCTGCCATCAGCAATCATTTCTGCGAATACGGTTTCGTAATAGTCATTTACTTTGCCCTCTGAAATATGCTGGTCTAATTTTTTTACAATACAATGCCACGAATTAAGTGAAATGCTGTAAATATTAACAGTCTTATATTTGATCGCACCAAAAGAGTATGCGTTGCCCGCCCAAAACGCTTTAACCTGTTGAGATTGATTTATTGTAACAAATGTCCCATCCATCCAGGGTTGCATCTTGGCGACAGCTATTCTGTCAGGATACAACATGTCGTCCAGAAGTGATTCATCAAAAACAAGATCACTTTCGAGCAGCAGAAATGGCTCATTAATAATTTCACGTGCCATCCAGAGAGAATATATATTATTGGTCGTCTTGTATAACGGACTGAAAATATAATCAATTTTTATGTCCCCTGCTTGATTTCCCAGAAAATCCCTTATATGATTTTCAAGATGTCCTGTGATCACAACCAGATGTTTGAAACCATGCTGATTCAGATTGGAGATCAGGCGTTCAAGTATCGACATAGCATTGACTATTGTTAGGCATTTAGGCTCATTCCGCGTCAAGGGATACAGGCGGCTGCCTATGCCGGCCGCAAGAAGTAATGCGGTGGTCACACGTTCATTATTAGGGTAGCTATGCTTCAAATTTATTTCCTTTCCTCAATTGTTCAATATCTTACAGTATAGCTTGTTGGAGGAAAACGAGTCCGCAGCTTCGCAAATTGGCAAGCAACTATCTACATTAAGAAGAAAACGTATGGAGTTTTATCTATTGTCCCGCCGTACAAGAAGACTGGGAAGACCAGTCTGGCGGAAACAGTTTGAAAAGCTCGGACGATACGTTTTCTCGGCGGGATGATGGATAAAACCTGGTTGGACGGGGCCGCTCCGATCAAGCAGCTAATTACCTACCATTATCTAAGGGGATTGTAAAGCTATGATTCTGCATCACAGCAATTCTCGGCGAAACCGCAGATTAGTACCAAATACGATAAAGGTGACAAATATCTGCCTGGAGCCCAAAGGGGACGATGGTTATTTGGTATTATTTTGCAATACGCTTATTAATAACGGACATGCGCCAATTGCTAAAAGAACCACGCAAAATAAAGCTGCCGGCCCTGAACCTGTCAATTATTAGATCCCCGACATAGATAGAATCGTAAAACTCCTTATCCACAGGTAGCTCAAACTCTATTGTATTTATTTTGTCTCTTACGTGGCTCAAAGGGTTAAGCGAAAGTCTGACTTGCTTTAATTCAAATTTTAGAATGTATCTTTCAGCAAAGGCTGGCGTTGAAAAAAGAGAAAACACCAACAAAAATGCAATCAACAACTTTTTCATTTTAACCTCGACAAATAACCTTCGCTTAATGGGCGCGGGCTTGCGAGCGTCCCAATTGACGCGCTTGATATACGCCCGTATCATTTAGCTTTATTTACCATCTGAATTGTTTTTTCTTCGACTTCATTCGCAACTTCTAAGAGCGCTGGGTTTTCTGATAGTGCGGCAAGCATTTGAGCTGGTTTTATTAGGCCGATTTTGGTAGAGCCATCTTCGGTAAATACTGAAATACGACAGGGTAAAGCCATATTAAGTCGCATATCCATTGAAAGGACTTTAGCTGCTTGAATGGGATTACAAACCTCAAATACTCTACAGTTTTCTTCAAAATCAATGCCTTTATTTCGAAGCGTTTCCCCGAGATCGTGAACATGAAGAACACCAAATCCCAGACTTTTGACTGAAGATTCAAGGTCGACTGAAGCCTGTTCAAAGGTCTTGTCCGTATTTACAACATAATACATTTGCTTTTTCCTCCTCTGATAAGCGTATTTGGCTAGGTTCAGCAGCGCGCTTTAGCGCGTCGGCTGGAACGAAATAATAGGCACCTTCTTGGCGATGAACTCGATCGGTATGTGCTCAGAATAGCCGCCCCTGGTTTGCATAATGAACTTTATCTCATCTCCCAAAATCTTCCCTCGGTAATCATGTATGCTATCTCTCGCAGGTCGAGAGCCCAATATCTCTCGTGTTATAGTGATGAATTTGAGCTTATCTTTTCTTATTTTTCCCTCAAGAACACCCCGTTTTGTTCCAAGAAATGAAGCGGTTCCATACACCTCGTCACCGTCACCCTTAAAGGTGAATATCTCAGTATACTTCGCATTTTGCCAATCATAAGTGACCTCAGCTTTCCACTCGCCGTTAATATTAGGCCGCGTGTCCTTAATTACCAAACCCAGAAGGTTTTTCGTGGCATCTGTGAATGTTGACAGGCCAATGACAATCGTTCCCAAGATAATCAGGATGGACACAGCGGGGTTATTCTTGATTCGTGAATAAAATCTATCGACTATCGTTCTTGGCTCGTTCATAATTTTCTAATTTGTTTTGGATTTATCTCGACATGAGCAAGGCCTTGTTCGGAATTCTCCAAAGAATAATAGGTACAAAATTTTATGATATCGAACTTCGGGGATTGAACTGTCAGAAGGTGAGTCGTCTCGTAATTGTGTGAAATCAAGAATAAATCAGGTCTGTTTTATCGATATCAATTTTTTGCGTTGTCTATAACCGAGGATTCCTGCATGGTTCTTAGCTTTGCCAGTTCCCAGATGTAATCATACAGATGAAGGCCCTTGCTGGCAGCTATTATTTCTCCATCTTCCACACCTATCTCTTGCGCCATATACTCTTTTAACATCTGTATAGCTCCGAGATTAGCCGGAAAGCCTCCCCACAGATCCCACGATCTGAAATAAACCATAAAATGAAGCTTTCCATAGCGGATTCGGGTATCAATTCCACGCAGGCAGGGAGGATCTTTTAGATATAAAGCCTCCGGATTACCCACGGTCATGTATGCCTGGTTTGTGCCGTGGCCATCTTCTTTATACATACGGATTACTTCCACTATCTGTGACTCAAGATACTGACCATAAGTATAATCTTCGGTGGGCTGTTTTTCAGAGGTCATAAGATAAGGAAGGTACTCTTCTAAGTATCCGTCGGCTACAGGGTTTGGAATTCCCAGAGATGGTGGTATGTCGGGAAGAAGCGGACGTATGCCGGGATGTTTTATGTGAACGGTTATATAATCAAACTCAAGTCTCTCCTGTCCCTCGAAGCTGCCTCTGTCTATCTTATACTTGTGCCCTTTATTTATAATACTGTAAACGCACTGGTACCAAGCATCCGGTATATCCCTGGCTTCTATTGATATTATATTCAGCATATTATATAATTAATGTTTATTCGAAAAGTATCTTTTTAATGCTGGCAATAGTTTCAGCTTATTTACCGATGTGAAGATTTGTGAAAAAACCATTAGCGGTTTAATTAAAGCTATTAGCCATTAGCGGTTAGCTCTTAGCTAAAGGCTAACTGCTAATAATTACTTTTAAATATCCAGCGTGCTAACCTCAAGAGCGTTGTTCTGTATAAATCTTTTTCTTGGTTCAACCTCTTCACCCATAAGAATGGTAAATAATTGATCCGCTTCAACAGCATCTTCCACTTTGACCTGAAGCAGGATTCTTTTTTCAGGATTCATGGTTGTTTCCCACAACTGATCGGGATTCATTTCACCAAGACCCTTGTATCTCTGAATGCTTATTCCTCTTCTGCCTTCTTCCATCAAAAATAAAAAAAGGCTCATCTTGTCTTCAAAACATAACGAGTCTTTTTCATTATCTTTACTGAACACATAGAAAGGTGGCTTATCATATTTATATATTTTTTTGCCTAAAACTATGGTTTTTTGAAATATAGATGAATATATCAAATCTCTGCCAATTATAACTTGCTTGATATCTTTACCTGATAAATTTGTTATAAACCCGTTTGTTGTTCTCTCTTCGCCCGGTGAAACAGAAAATTTATATAAATTACGCTCATCATTAAAATGCAACTCTCCAACACTATATCCTTTGTTAAACAGAGAATTCTTTAAATGTAACATCTTTTCTTTGTCTTTAAGAAACTGTTTATCCTCAACACCTTCCTTTATTAACAATTCCGCTAAACCTAAATTAATTCCGCGCATTTCCAGTTTTTGAATATTAGTAAAATATTCGGAAAGATCTCCAATGAAAACATATAGGTTATGCTCTTTTAATATCTCTTTTTCGTCTCCGAATTTTATAGCTTTATTATTACAGAACCTTTTTAAAACATAATCATTAAATTCAGGCTCATCTTTCAGATACATAGCGTTTTTGCCTTTTCCTACCCTGAAAAGTGGAGGCTGAGCTATATATAAATATCCATTATCAACTATTTCGTGCATCTGTCTGTAAAAGAATGTTAAAAGCAGGGTTCTGATATGGGAACCATCAACATCGGCATCCGTCATTATAATTACTTTATGATACCTGATTTTTTCTATATTGTATTCTTCTGTTCCAACGCCCGTTCCGAGCGCTGTGATCATATTTTTAATTTCTTCACTTCTGAGAATTTTATCAAACCGCGCTTTTTCAACATTTAATATTTTTCCTTTTAAAGGAAGTATGGCCTGAAATTTTCTATCCCTGCCCTGTTTGGCTGAACCGCCGGCTGAATCTCCCTCTACAAGAAAAATTTCTCTTAGTGAAGGGTCTGAAATCTGGCAATCAGATAATTTTCCTGGAAGGGTTGAATCTATTAAAGATCCTTTGTTTCTTGCGAGATCCCTTGCTCGTTTTGCGGCATCTCTTGCTCTTGCTGCATCAACTGATTTCGCGATTATCTTTTTAGCTGTATTTGGGTTTTCTTCTAAAAATATACTTAGTTTTTCATGAACAAGAGACTCAACAAGCCCTTTTACTTCGCTGTTTCCGAGTTTTGTTTTTGTTTGTCCCTCAAATTGAGGCGATTTTATCCTTAGACTTATTATTGCTGTAAGGCCTTCTCTTACATCATCTCCGCTTAATTTTACCTGAGAGTTTTTTGGAAGATTTCCATTTGCAGCATATTGATTTATTGTTCTCGTCAAAGCTGCTTTAAAACCTATAAGATGAAAACCTCCCTCAACTGTATTAATATTGTTTGCAAAAGAAAATATTTTTTCCTTAAAAGTATCATTGTATTGAAGAGCTACTTCGATATTAACGTCATTTTTAACTCCTTCGATGAAAACAGGTTTATGTAAGGGTGTGTTTAGTTTATTAAGGTATTCAACAAATGAAGATATACCCCCCTCATAAAAAAACTCATTTTTACTATCTGCGCGCTCATCTTCTATGGTTATTCTTAACCCCTTGTTTAAAAAAGCGAGTTCCCTTAATCTTCGAACAAGTATATCGTAACTGAAATCGTCTGAGTTTAATATTCCCGTGTCCGGGAAAAAATGTATTTTTGTGCCTCTTTTATTTGTTTTACCTAAAACCTTTAATTCACTTGTTTTTTTCCCTTTTTCGTATGTCTGATAATAAACATTCCCATTATGGTAAATTTCCAGCTCAAGAAATTTCGATAACGCGTTGACCACAGAAACCCCTACACCGTGGAGGCCGCCTGAAACCTTATAAGAGTTGTCATCAAATTTTCCTCCAGCATGAAGTTTAGTCATTACAACCTCTACTGCGGGAATCCCTTCTGTTTTATGTATACCTACCGGAATACCTCTTCCATTATCTTCAACACTTACGCTGTTATCGGTATGAATTGTAATATTAACAAAATCGCAATAACCCGCCATAGCTTCATCAATACTATTATCCACAACTTCATAAACAAGATGATGAAGCCCTTCAATATCGACATTCCCGATATACATTGAAGGCCTTTTTCTAACAGCTTCCAAACCTTCAAGTATTTTTATATTATCTGCTGTATATGTTTCTCTTTGTTTATTCATATTCTCATCGGCATAACTACACTTAAAAAACTTTTATCATTTTCGCCCTCAATTAAACAGGGTCTTTCTTCATTAACAATATTAATATTTATTTTATCATCATCAATTACATTTAATGTTTCAATAAAATATCTTGGATTAAAAGCGACCTCTATGGGCTCTCCTTTGAACTCTATTGATATTTCTTCTTTTGATTCACCGATATCAGGATTTGTGGTTGTTATAATAAGCCTTTTGTCTGAAAAATTAAAGATTGCGCCCTTATAATTTTCTGAAGATAAAATAGACATTCTTTTAAGCATCATAAGAAATAGTTTTTTATCAAGATTTATTATATAGCTATCTTTCTTGTTTACAATATCCTTATATTCAGGAAAATCACCTTCAAGAAGTCTTATAATAATTATCTCTTTATCTTTTTTTATTACAAAATTATTATTTTTAACGCCAACCTGAACAACTCCTTCCCTGGTTAAAAATTTGGAAACTTCATTTAAACCTTTTTTTGGAATTATAATCCCTATATCAGATGGCAACTCATCATCTGTTTCATAAATATAATCAACAGATGAAAGTCGACTTCCATCTGTTGATACCATTCTGACAATTTTTTCATCTTTATTAATAATTGTTTCAAAAAACACACCATTAATATGAGCCCGCTTATCATCCGTAGCTCCACTTATTACAATAGATCTATCAATCATTAATTTAAGACATTTTGAATCAATCTGGAAAAAATCAACATCTTCTATATTTGGACTATCGGGAAAGTCGGAAGGATTCATGCCAACGATATTATATTTGACATTTTCATTACCAAGCTCAATCCAATTATTCTCAACTTCATTAACATAAATTTCATTGACAGGAAAATCTCTTACTATCTCATAAAGTTTTTTTGCATTAATAGCCACCGTACCGACTTCTTCAATTGATGCAGGATAAATACCCTCAAAGCCTGTTTCAAGATCGGTTACTGTAAGTATTATTTCTGAATCAGATGATCTGATTAAAACAGCTTCGGTTATTGCAAGATTACTTTTACGACCAGTCAAACCCTGAATTTTTGATAATACATCAATAATCTCATTTTTGTTTACAGTAAACTTCATGTCTATTCCTTAATAAATATTATATAATATTATAAATAGTATTGTTTATAAGTATAATAACTTTTTAATTATCTAATTTTATTAATAAAATTAGAATTTTTTTCAATAAAGAAATACAACTAATATTGTTTTATAATAATGGAAATATAAACACTATATTTTATATTGTTAATAAAATACAAATTTTTGACAAATTATTATATCATTTTTAACAATTTTTTAATTATAATACGTAAGGAACGTGGAAATTAGAAATTTGGCCTTCATATCATCTCTCCCAAATTTCTAATTTCCAATTTCAAGCCGTTCACGGCTACTATAATACCATATATTGTATTTATATCTTTTTAAGATAAAGATATATACTGTTTACAGGGTAGTTACAAGAGATTTTTAAAAATAAAATAAACTTTTTAGTAACACTTTAGCGCTTTTAAATATTATTTTTTTGGACAGGATTTACAAGATATTCAGGATTTAAATTATTGTAGCCGTGAACGGCTACAAATCTTGTTTATCCTGTTATCCTGTCAGATTCTTTTTCAAAAGTCTAAATTGTTACACTTTTTACAAGTTCATTAAAACAGGAATTTTGATTTATGAAATTTATTACAGATCTTCATGTTCATTCTAAATTTTCAAGAGCAACATCAAAAAATATGGACCTTGAGAATATATATATTTCAGCTCAACTTAAAGGAATAACGGTTGTCGGAACCGGTGATTTTACACACAATAGATGGTTTTCGGAAATAAAAGAGAAATTACAGCCGGCCGAGGAAGGACTTTTTAAACTAAAAGATGAATTATCTCAAAAATGCGATGAAAAAGTTCCATTATCATGCCGCAATAAAGTCCGCTTTCTTTTAACTTCAGAAATTAGCAATATATATAAGAAAAATAACAAAACTCGAAAAAATCATAATCTTATATTTATGCCTGATCTTGATTCCGTATATAATTTAAATTTAAAGTTAGATAAAATTGGTAACATAAAATCAGATGGAAGGCCTATTCTTGGTTTAGATGCCAGGGATCTTCTGGAGATAGTTCTCGAAACATCGGAATCAGCACTCTTTATACCCGCTCACATATGGACCCCCTGGTTTTCGCTTTTTGGTTCAAAATCAGGTTTTGATTCCATTAAAGAGTGTTTTGAAGATCTTTCTAATTATATTTATGCTGCGGAGACGGGTCTTTCTTCAGATCCACCTATGAACTGGAGGGTTTCTGGGCTGGACGGTCTTACGCTTATATCAAATTCTGATGCCCATTCCCCTTTTAATCTCGGCAGGGAAGCAAATATTTTTAATACAAGTCTTTCTTATCCAAAAATTATATCGGCAATAAAATCAGGGAATCCAGGAGAATTTTTAGGAACTTTCGAGTTTTATCCTGAGGAGGGGAAGTACCATCTTGACGGACACAGAAAATGCAAAGTTTGTTTAAAGCCAAACCAGAGTATAGCAAATAACGGTTTGTGTAATGTATGTGGAAAACCCCTAACCCTAGGCGTATTATACAGGGTTGAAGAGTTGGCGGACCGACCCGAAGGTCTAAAACCAGAAAGATCACATCCATATTACAACCTTGTTCCTCTCGCAGAAATATTATCGGAAATTTTAAATGTAGGACCAAAATCTAAAAAAGTTCAGCGAAACTATATGGCTGCGCTCGAATCCCTAGGACCGGAATTCAAAATACTTCATAATCTTTCTATAAATGATATTAAAAAAGCCGGTATTCCTTTACTTGGAGAGGCCATTAATCGGATGCGTAAAAAAGAGGTTACTATTTTTCCCGGCTATGATGGAGAATATGGAAAGGTAAAAATTTTCAGACAAGGCGAGAAGGAAAAACTTCTGGGACAAAAACAACTGTTTATTGTTCCTGAAAAGACAACTTCCCTTGTTGCAGACAGTTTAGTTAAACCCGGACAGTATCAAAAAATCTGTAAAATTCCCAAAAAACCGGACCAGACAAAATATAGCAAGCAAAAGCAAACAGTAGCTCCGCTTAATAAAGACCAGCTTAAAGCAGTTAAGTATAAAAAAGGCCCACTATTGATTGTAGCCGGCCCGGGCACAGGTAAAACACTTACGCTTACGCACAGAATCGCTTATATCATCAGAGAAAGAAAAGTTTCGACCGAGAATATACTTGCTGTAACATTTACAAATAAAGCAGCCCGGGAAATGAGGGACAGGCTCTTATTATTAATAGACAGCTCAAAAGAGCTGCCCGAAGTTACTACCTTTCATTCTTTTTGTTTTAAAATCTTAAAAGATCTGAACAATGATAAAAATTATACGATAATAGATGATTATGATCGAAAGGCACTAATAACAGAGGCAATAAAACAGGCTGAAATTAAAGGAAATAAAGTTTCAACAAAACCCTCAGCCCTGTTAAATATGATTGTTTTTGCCAAGCAGAATATACTTTCCCCGCAAGACAATTTAAAAGAAATAAATGAGTCGGAAACAGAAGAACTTTCTGCTATCTATAAGGAATATCAAAATATTTTATCAATCCAGGGACTTTACGACTATGAAGATTTGATTTTTAATATGGTAAGGCTATTAGAATCAGATATGGATTTTTGTAAAAAATATCAAGACAAATACAAATATATATTTGTTGATGAATATCAGGATCTAAACCAGGGACAATATAGAATTATAAAAGCCCTTACAAACCCTGACAGTAATATATGTGTTATAGGTGATCCCGACCAGTCAATATATGGATTTAGGGGCTCAGATGTTCGTTATTTTAAGAGCTTTCTTAGAGACTACCCCGAAGCTGAGGCTATAAATCTAAATCAAAACTATCGATCAACCGAAACCATACTTGAGGCATCATATCAGACCATAAAAAACCATAGAGAATACAATGCACTGGGTTCTGCTTCACGTGTTTATTCTGATATTAAAGGGACAAAAACAATAAATATTATTGAGCTTGTTTCGGAAAAGGCCGAGGCTGTAGCTATTGGTAAGATAATCGAGAAAATGATAGGAGGAATTGGGTTTCATTCTATTGACTACGGAAGCGTTGATAGTTCTTGTACAAAAAAACAGATGGGTTTTTCTGATTTTGCCGTGTTGTTTAGGTCCTGGATTCAGAGCAAGATCATTGCAGATGTTTTTGATAATGCCAATATTCCATATCAGATATTAAGCAGAGAAAATGCCTTTAATTCAAAGGGTGTTTCAGAGCTGTTATCTTTTTTGAAAATAATTGACGATAGAGGTTCTTATGTTGATTTTGAAAAAATTATAGATTTAACAAAACCAGGTATCGGCAAAAAAACCTTAGAAACATTCAAAACATGGTGTTATAAAAATAAGTTTTCGCTTAAAGAAGCCATGTTAAAGACTTGTCGTTTTCCTGTTGCCGGCTTGAGCAAGTCAAGCCAGCAGAAGCTTTATGGTTTTATTGTTAACACTTTAAAAATAAAAGAAAAGATTAAAGACCTGAGCCTTGAGGAAAAGCTTTTGTATTTATCTAAAAAAACAAAAATCAAAGATATAATTACAGAACAAGCCTTAAACGATATAATTGTTGTGACACGTAATCCGGATGTAAAATCCAGCGACTTTCTTTCATCAATAGCGCTTCATACAGATACGGATATTTATTCCTCCCGGGCAGAAAAAGTTTCACTAATGACCATGCATACAGCCAAAGGTCTTGAGTTTCCGGTGGTTTTTATTGCCGGCAGCGAAGATGGGTTTATACCAATGAAAAAATACGGAGATGAAGAACCGGACATTGACGAAGAAAGAAGGTTGTTTTATGTAGCAATGACTCGTGCAAGAGAAAGTCTTTACTTTACATATGCAAAAAAGCGCAGGGTTTATGGAAAGATGATTACAAGAGAGGTTTCTCCGTTTATAAACGATATAGAAATGAGCTTAATAAAACATGAAGAGAGCCATTTTAAAAAGACAAAAAAGAAAACCGGTGTTCAGTTGAAATTGTTTTAATCGTAAAGGTTCACCACGGAACGACAGGGAGTTTCACTGTTCCAGGGTTCACGGTTAGAGAGCGATAAAAATTAAACAAGGCAACCAAACGTGGGCTTAACAACCCGAATAGTTACGATAATTCAGTGTAATTCCGTGAAAATCCGTGGTGAACTATTACTTTTAATCCACAGATTTCGCAATGATTTTTGTGAGTTGTTAGGCTTAAATTTTCGACTGTTTGATAGAAATAGACAGCCCGAAGGGTGAACAAATCATAAAGAAATTTTTAATTAGTTCCATAAACAAAGCGTTAAACAGCCTGTACGGCAAAGATAGTAATAACTTTCAATAATACAATTATGTTACGCATTATATTTTATGAGTTGTTCATGAGAAATGCGGGATAGGGAGCTTAGAGATGAGTATTGCTGATGAAACAACGGCTAAAGAAGCTATAGATATGTGGCGCAACAAAGACCCAAAAGAACAATTACGACAAATTCGACTATCAATTGAAAGCCTGGAACTAAACCAGATGCATTATGAAAATAGAGAAAACGAGAAAGGAGTTATAAGATCTGCAAACGCAATAGATATACTGTTCCAGAGAAGAAAAGAAATAGAGTCCGAGTTATAGCTCGCCCGAAAGGCGTCAGGTACGTAGGGATACCTTAAAGATTAGCACTTAAAAGAAAAAATAAAAGTTCAACAAAGCGTTATTTAAAGATAATATTCCTGATTAGAAAAAAGGTTGCTATGTGCCATTTCCAAGGCGGTCAAAAGAACAATGAAAGAATAATTCAACGTAGGATGTCCCTCATTATAACGCCCAGTAAAACGTCCCGGCACAAGTATCAGCCCCATGCGGTGGGATGAGGTTATTGGCGAAAAGGCGTATGAAGCTATATGGAATTTCTGAAGAAGATGTATTGAAGGCGTGACAACGGCAATTTTGGAGTCAAAATCATCCTTCTCAAATGTTGAACGCTATCCTGCTTAACACCTGCCTATCCACCCCCACCACGAAAATGGATAAAACTCAGTTGGTTTTGGAGCGACCCGTTTTCCTTTTCTGAAAATTTTTAATCCATTACATCCCGAACTTCATCAAGCAGTTTTCTGTCTTTTTGATATGTTGACAGATGCTAACCATTTCAAATATAATATTAAAATTGAAGATAATAGAGCAAGGTAAATTTGCTTGTTAATCAATGGTTATCATTAGAGGGAGGAATCAAAATGAATACACTCGAAATAGAGAAAATGAGTACGATAGATCGTCTTCAGGCTATGGAGGCACTTTGGGATTCGTTTATGGAAGAAAAATCCGAAATTGATTCCCCTAAATGGCATCGGGACATCATCGAAGAGAGGAAAAGAAAGATCAAAAACGGTAAAGCAGAATTTATTTCTCTTGAAGAGTTAAGAGCGAGTCGTAAATCATGAGAATTAAAGATGTCGTTACATTGAAAGAGGTTGTTAGTGACCTGAACGACGGAAAAACTTTGTATCGATAAAACCTTTAAAAAGGAATACGATAGGATAAGTGCGCTAATCAAGATGTGACACATACACATTCACTTTATACCAGAGGTCGGCTCAAGGGGGTCAATTTTAGGTTAGCAAAACCAGGTAATTGTCGGGCTTGAATCAGATGAACAAAATGGATATGCTTTTCAAGCTTCTTTTTGGGAATTAAATGAGTCAAAAAAATTAGATGGATTTTTTAATTTTATTTTGGAATAAGATAAGAGGAATTAAATTCTCGCAACATAACGTCCCTTACACCCCATTACACCCGGGAGGTTTCAACCATGAGCGGTCAAATGATGGATTACAAAGAAAAAGTAATAAAAGAGTTAGAGGATCTTTCGAAGCAGAAGATTAATGAGGTTATTGATTTTATTGGTTACTTAAAGTCCAAGGATGCAAAAATAGGAAGAAATAAGAAAATAGATACCCTTAATACCAAGGATAATGCTCTTTTATCAATTATTGGTATCGGAGAAAGTGCAGCGCCCCATAACCTTGCTCAAAATCATGACAAATATGCTTATGGTGATTTATGAGAAAACCTATTTTCTTTGACAGCTGGGGATGGATAGCGGTGGTGGATCGTAAAGATCCTTATCATGAAACGGCAAAAGCTTTTTATCAGGAGTACGTTAAGGGTGGGGGGATTCCCATAACTACGGATTATATTTTGGATGAAGTTCTCACTGTGCTCCGGAGAAGATTGACACACCAGGTGGTGGTAAAATTTGGAGAGGGTGTCTTCCAGTCTGCAAGGGCTCAAAAACTCCGCTTTGAGCTAATTGATAATAGAAGGAGAGAGAAGGCATGGGAATTATTTAAGAAATACCAGGATAAACCTGATATCTCCTTTACAGACTTTACCTCTTTTGTGGTGATGTCCGAATTCAAGGCAAGGAAAGTATTTACTGGAGACGAGCATTTTGAAAAAGTAAATTTGAGGTTTAAAAGAGTGCCATAAATGAGGAACATGAATAGCTTGCAGTTTTAAGGCTAAAAATGCGTTGTTTTTTGATGCCCAAAGCCATGTCCTCACTAAGCAGTCCTCGAATGATACTTCTTTCCTTTTTAAGACCTACCTATCCATCAGCCAGCCCGGGCATGGTGGTTTTCTGTTGACCATAAGCAGCTAATTTGGTATAGATTTTTGTACTTTGGGGAGTTTCGTGTCATGGGCACAGTGAGGAAGAGCATCTTTGGTAAGGGCTCATAAATGAAGCGGGAGGCGCGTATTTTGGAGCGATATGCGCTTTCTCGTACATTCTAATCTATTAGCAGAACCGTCACACCATCTGTGAGTCTCTCCAAGTGCCATTTCCAAGGCCGTCAAAAGAATAATGAAAGAATAATTCAATATGGGATGTTCACTCTTTCTCCAGGCTTTGATTAAAACTGCAAATGTGAAGGGTGTCCCCAGGTTCTTCCCGTTACGTTTCCCACTACACACATTATACCACTATATTTTAGGAGGGTTACATGGGCTCAAAATCGATAAGATATGAGGAACAACTGGATCTTGAAATAAAAAAATTGCCAGGAGAATATTTACCTAATCTTCTCCAAATTGTCCGACTCTTCCGCGAGAGCGTAACATTGAAGCTAGCAGAGAATAGTTTTTCCCAAGGGTGGAAAGAATCGCTGGCAGGGGAAACGCGTCCTGTGTCTGAATTATGGGATGGCATTAATGCCGACTGATTCGCCACAAAGTGTTCATGTTGAGTATACTCCGGAATTCAAACGTAGCTTGAGAAAGCTGGCGAGAAAATATCGCAGCATTAGAACTGATCTTGAATCTGTTATTAACGGACTACTGAAGGGTGAATTGGTTGGAGATCATATTACAGGAATGGACTATACGCTTTTCAAGTCAAGGGTGAGAAATAGCGACATTCAAAAAGGTAAACGTTCGGGTTACCGGCTGATCTATTGGCTCAGAACTCTCAAGGATGTTATTCTTGTGACCATCTATTCGAAACTTGATCAGGGAGACATCTCAGCGAAAGAAATACGCCGAATCATAAAGCAGTTTCAGGAGTTATGAAAAATAGGCTGTTTGTATATATACAGCACAAGGTCAGCCTATAGGACTACCGCATTTCACCGCATTATATGAGGATGATTTCAAGGACGATCTGGCGACTCTGCGTGAAC
>Ga0255426_10016_pt1 | contig 38410 bp, 36 predicted proteins | sample ANMaggSeSYBR02J9_FD_182666 | JGI IMG/M metagenome (GOLD analysis project Ga0255426, IMG submission 182666) | Sediment cell enrichment communities from methane seep in Santa Monica Basin, California, United Staets - ANME aggregate JGI... | ecosystem: Environmental > Aquatic > Marine > Cold seeps >...
TTTTACACCGGAAGGCCTGGCGCGGAAAGTGCGGGAGGCGCTGGACGATGAAAATTGAAGATTGTATATTGAGAATTGAATATTTAAGGAATTCTGTCAATTTTATATGAATAGATGGAGCGAAGCGATACAATAAATATTCAATATTCAATATTCAATTGCAATGATGGAGCGAAGCGATACAATAAATATTCAATATTCACTATTCAATTTAAATCGGTATTCAATTTTCACTTTTTATTAGTCTTGTCTATTATGAATCAAATTTCATAATAGTCTTGACTTTTATGAAGTTTGATTCATAATAGCCGCATGGAACGATATTTAGAAAAATATATTAAAAATGATTTAAAAGAGAAAATTATACTTTTATCAGGGCCGAGACAGGTTGGAAAAACAATACTGTCAAAGCAGCTTATACCTTCGAATGTTTATTTGAACTATGATTCAACTTTAGATCGAAAAATTATTTATGCACAAGAGTGGACAAGAAATGTTCCCTTGGTGATCTTTGACGAACTCCATAAAATGAAGAAATGGAAATCGTGGATTAAAGGCATATATGATACCGAAGGGATCCCTCCTTCATTAATTGTCACTGGTTCAGCCAGGCTGGATGTTTATAAAAAAGGGGGAGAATCACTGGCAGGCCGTTTTTTTCCTTATAGACTGCATCCATTGACAGTCAAGGAAATCTGCAAATATCTAAATAAAGATTCCGAAACCGCATTGGATAAATTAATCAAATTTGGCGGTTTCCCTGAACCATATTTAAAAAGCAATGCAACTTTTGCAAAACGCTGGAGGAGAACACATACTGATACAATTATCAGAGAAGATCTTCTGGATTTAGAAAGAGTAAGAGATATAAAGTCAATCGAAATAATGATTGATTTATTAAAAATCCGTGTAGGTTCTACTACTTCATATACATCATTAGCAAATGATCTTCAGGTCTCTATCCATACAGTGAAACACTGGTTACAGATTCTGGAAAACCTGTATGTCATTTTTCCGGTTCGACCTTATCATAAAAACATAGCCCGCAGTATTTTAAAAGAATCAAAATATTATCTGTATGATACCGGCGCCGTTGAAGGGAGCCTGGGTGCAAAACTGGAAAATATTGTTGCCTGCGCTCTTTTACGGGAACTCCACCTTATTGAAGACACAACAGGTAATAAGACAGCGCTTTATTACCTGCGGGACAAAGAAAAACATGAAGTCGATTTTTTTATTACCATTGAAAACAGGCCGGCAAAACTGATTGAAGTAAAAGTAAGTGATGATAAATTTTCTTCATCATTATTTCGTTTTCATAGCTTTCTAAAAGATGCAACGCCAGTCCAGATTGTTTATAAACTAAAACGCAAAAAGTCAAAGGGCCCGGCAAGCATGCAGCCTGCTCATGAATTTTTAAAGAATTGCGATTTGATGGGTAAATGGAAATGACGAGAAAAAAGTAGAACCTTCTTATGGTACCACTACCAGAGGTAGTGGTTTAGGCCGATTAATTAATGGCACGTATTCTTATAATAGACGATGATGAGCAAATACTGGCTATGCTTCGACAGACGTTAGAGCGCGAGGGATATGAAGTTATGGAGGCTTCTGAAAATATTCAATATTCAATATTCACTTTCCAACCGGTCATGGCTGATCTTTTCTTAGATAAACTCCCATTGGAATAATCCTATGAAATTAAAGCGTATTTTATGTGTTCTATTAATATTGTTTCTAATCGGATGTGCTGATAATGATGAGTCGCCCGTAAAGAAAAGAGATGATTTTAAAGAAACTCATAGGCAAACCGCAAAAAGACTGAACTGGATAGGGCACTGGTTAACAGAGCATGACAGGGAAATCCTAGTTAAAGAAATTGCACAAAACTTTGAGTTGATGAATCCGGATATAAATGTCAACCTAACAGATTCCAGACAAATAATGAGCTCCAGGGGCCCTGAAATAACCGGTAAATTTATTGCAGATATGATAAAGAGCGGGAACATTGAATGGGATGTTGTGAGGATGAATCAATTCATCTACCAGCATGTTGCAGAGCAATTAGATGATCCAAGCTGGGGTGAAAAATATCTTGTCAATTTTGAAGAAGTTGATGGTTTTAATCAGACACAGAAATCTTTTATTATAGATGATCCTGTTTACAGGAAACAGACTGGTGGAATCTTGGTCGGACCTTATATTGAGGGTTATTACATGGCAATTTTCTATAATAAAGATGTTGCTGAAAAAATGGGGGTTGAAATAAAACGATACAACATGACCTTTGAAGATCTTTTGGGGTATGTTAAAACAGTTAAAAAATACAACAATAAGCACAATACAAATATTGCTGCTTTCTATGAATCTGCAAACTGGATAACCATGAAGATATTGTTCCAGAACCTTTTTAAGTCAGAGTTTGAGGATTTTGGTAAAGCTAAAGAAGAAGTTGGTTCTGATGAAAAGAACAAGGTTCTTTTAAAAACCTTCCTGGCTTTTGAACAGCTTGGCAAATATAATCCTCTTATAGATTCATATAAGGATAATGTCTTTTATCAGACCAGGCATCTTGTATTGAATGATGAGTGTCTGTTCTTTATAAATGGCATCTGGATGTATAATCACTGGATGGGTATAGATCAGGAAAAGACGAAAAAGATGATCCCTGCTGAACTCCCCGTATTTAAGGAGGTAACCCATTACTCTGGTAGTTTCATTCCAACATGGGCAGTTATGAAGGATGCTCCCAACAAAGAAGAAGCAATCAAACTTCTGATGTTCTGGAGCAGAGCACGGATTGCTGAAAAATGGGTGCGTTATGCAAAAGCGCCTACAGGGTTGGCCGGTAATATTAGTTCTTCTGATATCGGCGATGACCCTTTTGATCAATTCATTATAAAAATTACAGATAACTATGGTAGCAATGTTCATTATAGTGATAATGCGGGATACATCTTAGGAGAAAAGAACCAGCTTCTGCAGCATAATATTAACAAAAAACTGTTGCAGCTATTAGACGGAAATATAACCGCTCAGCATGCTTATAATGAAATTATGAAAGAGGTTAAATGAGAAAAAGTAAAATATCTAATTTAAGCTTAAGAACAAAAATATTTATATTTACTATGATGCCGTTTGTTCTGGTGATTATAATAATCAGTATATTATCAATTCAAAACAGGATAAAAAATGAAAGGGAACTGACTTCAAATAGAATTGAATCTTATGTAACTCTATTGGAAAGCGGTGATTTAAGTTTTAACAGTATAAAACAAAAGGAAAAAATAGAAAAACTTCTCAACGAGAAAGTTTTATCGGCCGAACTTATAAAAAGAGACCGCAGTATTGCCTTTACCACCGGCGGTAACGAATATGAAATTAACAAAGAACAAATCGATAAAGCATTTCAAGGTTATATTATAACTTTTACCAGACAGAACGAAATCCCTGTTCAAATCTCACTGTACCCAATTATTGTCAAAAATACAGTAGTTGGTATTCTTCACCTTGAACTTTCATTTGAAAAATCTAACGACAGAATCAAACAATATACATTGTTTGTTCTCTTCCTGAATATTTTTGGTATAATATTATCGTTCTTATTAATATATTTTCTGTCTAAAAAAATTATATTAAACAGGCTTAAGAGTTTGACTGATATGTGTTCCGAGATCAGAAGAGGAAATCTAAATCACCGGCTGTCCGTTACATCACATGATGAGCTTGGAAGACTCGCTTTAACTTTTAATGATACAACAAAGAAACTGGCTGAACGTAATCAGCAGTTGAAGGAAGAGAAACAGAAAGTTCTTGATAATATCAGGGAATTGGTAAAATACCACGAAAACCTCGAGGAATTAGTAAAAGAACGAACCGGAAAACTGGAAGAATCCAGGACCGAACTTGATGTTTTAAACAAGCAGCTTCAAGCCGCCAACAAGGAGCTGGAAGCCTTTGCATATTCCGTATCCCATGACCTCAGGGCCCCGCTGCGGAACATTGATGGTTTTTCCCAGATATTGCTGGAAGACTATTCGGGTATTTTAGATAAACAGGGGCGGCACTACCTGCAAAGAGTAAGGGCAGGCACGCAGAATATGGGTCAACTGATAGATGACATCCTCAGTCTTTCCCGCAGTGGACGTCATCACATGGACAAAAAAACAATCAATATGGAGTCCATTGTCAGAGAAGTTTACAACTCACTTGAAAATGAATTAAAAGACAGGAAAGTTGACTTTACGGTTCATGAATGTCCACCTGCTCTTGCTGATTCTCATCTTGTAAAAATCGTGTTTACGAACCTGCTGTCCAACGCGTTGAAATTTACCAGAATCCGCGAACATGCGAAAATTGAAACAGGTTTCATGACTGAAGATGGCCATACAGTTTTTTTTATAAAAGACAATGGCGCAGGTTTTGATATGAAATATGTTGATAAACTGTTTATTCCGTTTCAGCGGCTCCATCGTGCAGAAGAATATGAAGGTTCTGGTATCGGCCTGGCAATTGTTCAACGTATAATTCACAGGCATGGCGGCCGGATCTGGGCGGAATCGGAGATAGATGTGGGAACGACGTTTTATTTTACTTTTTCCGTTTAACGGGTTACTGGTTACGGGTTACGGAAGGATAAAACTGAAAAGGAGAAAAAATGCGGCCGGAAGATATAAAAATTCTTTTAATTGAAGATAATCCTGATGATGTTGAGTTAACATTAAGGGCATTTAAAAAACACAATCTTGCCAATCATATTACTGTTGCCAGGGACGGAGAGGAGGCCCTGGACATCATATTTCAACACGGGAAGGAAGTCTCCGGAAGGTTGAAACCGGATCTTATATTGCTGGACCTGAAGCTGCCCAAGGTAGATGGGATGGAGGTCCTCAAACAAATCAAGAAAAATTCGGAAACAAAAGTTATTCCTGTGATTATTTTAACATCCTCAAAAGAAGAAAATGACCTGGCTGAAAGTTACCTGCTTGGCGCAAACAGTTATATCCGCAAGCCTGTAAACTTTGAGAACTTTACCGGGGTGGTAATGCAGTTAGGGTTATACTGGCTGTTAATAAATGAACCGCCTCCACTGAAACAGTGAGAAGTGAAAATTGAAAATTGAAAATTGTATATTGTATATTGAAGGAATTCTGCTAATTTTATATGAATTAATGGAGCAAAGCGATTTCCACAAATTTTCAATTTTCAATATTCAATTTTCACTTTATAGGGCTTCCACAAATATTAAATTCTCACTTTATAAGTAAGGAGTAACGACAATGGCTAACATCCTGGTTGTAGATGATGAAAAGTCCGTACGAAACCTGTTAAGCCGGATGCTTTTAAAAGGTGGATACGAATGCACCCTGGCTGCTGATGCGGTAGATGCCCGTAAATTCATTAAAGAACGTAATTTTGAGCTGATCTTGAGCGATGTAACTATGCCGGGGGAGTCCGGCATTGATTTTATCCGATATGTTGCGGCCGAATATCCGGATACAGCGATAATAATGGTGACAGCAATAGATGACCCCGAAATTGCCGAAACAGCCCTGGAGGCAGGAATTTATGGGTATATAATTAAGCCTTTTAACGCGAATGAGTTGATCATTAACGTTCGTAATTCCCTGCGTCGTCGTGAGCTTGAAATTGCAGATGGAGCTTACCGCAGGAACCTGGAACAGATGGTGGAAAAACGCACCGCTGAATTACAAAAAACACTGGAAGGGACTATTTCCGCCTTGATAATGACCGTTGAATACAGGGATCCATACACAGGCGGCCATCAGCAGCGAGTGTCTGATCTGGCCAGTGCTATAGCAAAAGAAATGGGTTTTCCGGAAGATAAGATAATGGGGATTCGTATGGCCGGGTTGCTTCATGATATCGGCAAAATAGCAATTCCTGTAGAGATTCTCAGTAAGCCAGGTCGATTAAGCAAAACAGAATTTGAGCTTATTAAAAATCACCCTCAAGTCGGTTACGATATATTGAACTCAATAAAATTTCCATGGCCTATTTCTCAAATAGTTCTTCAACATCACGAAAGAATAGATGGTTCCGGATATCCTAATGGGCTTTCAGGTAACGAAATACTAATTGAGGCTAAAATCCTGGGAGTTGCGGATGTTGTTGAAGCCATGGCCTCTCACCGGCCATACAGGGCTGCCCTCGGTATTGATAAAGCCTTGGAAGAAATCTCAAATAATAAAGGTAAATATTATGACACTGAGGCAGCAAATGCGTGTTTGAGGGTTTTTAAAGATAAAAAATTTAAATTTAAATAGCGTCTGAACGAAAAAGTCTTTTTTTCAATACTGACAATAGTTTCAGCTTATTTGGCTATGTGAAGCTTTTTCAACACCAGCGTGCTTTCAACTACCATCCATATTTCAAGGAGAAAAACCGCCAGCCCGATGAATAGCAGCAGCCAGTTTGAAGTAATAAAGAATTTGTTAAGATTGATGAGCATAGCCCATCCGGTTATAAACAGCATGAATACCATAGGAATCATGGTATATACAATTTGAATCTTTTTACGGGCAAGATACACAGTAATTAAAAGAAGTGCCAGCCCTGCCAGCAGTTGATTAACCGATCCAAACAGGGGCCATAGAATAAGGGCTCCTTTGCCGCTGCCGTTATAGAAAGCAAGGGCAAGTGCGGTTCCAACCGCTATAATAGTAGCCGGATGTTTTCTTGCAAAAACCGGCATTTTCCAGGCCGTGCTTAATTCAGAAATAATGTAGCGCTGTAATCTGGTGGCGGTATCAAGGCTGGTTGCGGCAAAAGAAACAACGAATACACCCATTATTGTAATTGTCAAATCGTATGGAATGCCGATTTTTTCAATCATATTAGCTGAGCCGATCACAAATGCACCTATCTTTGATCCGAGTCCGGATGCGGAAGCCCAACTCGAGTAATGATGAGCAAAGGCTGCGGCTCCGACAAATGTTTCTCCTTCCTTGCTAAAGCCTAATGCTAATCCCGCTCCACATGCGATTAGAACAAGAACGGCAAGCATGCCCTCCATAAGCATTCCGCCAAAGCCTATAAAAAGTGAGTTGGTTTCATTTTCACATTGTTTTGATGAAGTGCCTGACGAGACTAAAGAATGGAAGCCCGATATGGCGCCGCATGCAACTACAACAAAAATCATGGGCAGAACAGGCGGCGCTCCCTGAGGCGTGAGATTAACGGCAGGTGCCACAATAGTCGGTTTTGTAATAATAATGCCGATAGCCAGCAAACCCATTGCAATGATTAACTGGTGGGAGTTAATGTAATCTCTGGGTTGCAGCAGGGTCTGAACTGGCAGTATAGATGCAATATATGCATAAATAAGCAGTGCAACCACCCACAATGCTACCGGACTCAGGCCGAAGATGGCCGGCATCTTAAAAGGGAAATGAGTTCCTATTATTATGGTAAGATACATCAGTGTAACGGCGATGATGCTCATTGGAAGGGGTGGAGCGCCTTTTTTGTAAATCATGTGTCCAAGCCAGACGGCAATGGGGATCTGAAGCCAGACAGGAATTACAGCCTGGGGATACATGTTAAAAACGACGGCTATGACCACTCCGAAAATGGCTACAACTATTAAAAGCTCCAAGAAGATTATGAGTAAAAAAAGAGTGCGCACTCTTTTATTGATAACATCTAAAGCAATATCACCGATACTTCGGCCTTGATTACGCAGTGAGATTACCAGTGCTCCGAAGTCATGCGCGGCTCCCATAAAAATAGAACCTAAAAGTATCCATATCAATGCAGGCACCCATCCCCAGATAATAGCAATTGCCGGACCCACGATCGGGCCCGTACCTGAAATGGAGGTAAAATGATGTCCGAACAGAATTTGTTTCTTAGAAGGGACAAAATCAACATTATCCTGAAATTCCCTGCAGGGGCAGATGGCTTCAGGGTTCAGTTTGAAAATCTTTCGTCCCAAAAACTTACCGTAAGTGTGATAGGCAATTATATACAAAGCCGCCACGCCGGCGGCCAAAAAAAGTGAGTTCATAAGTTTTTTTGTAATGGTTCACGGTTGACTGTCATGGAATTTTTGTGAATATTTTTATTCTTTTGTTTAGAGGATGCGCAGAAACGCCATATCCGGCATCTTGAGCCATTTTTCTAATGCTGCATGAAGAATCAGCAAAATCAAGAGGATAAGGCCTTATATCGTCTTCGCTTTCAACAATATTGAATTGAATTTCTTCATCTGTAAGAATTATTACGGGTTCATTGCTGTTATTTAGCTGGTCATACAAGTTTTTCCAATTTCCAGATATATTCATTAATAACTCCTTAAATTTTAATCTCTGTTTTAAAAAACTTTTGATATCAAAGTTCTATAAAAACTTAAAGTTAAATTTAGTCCGATATAGAAACTCATGCTCTATGGGTATGGTCAAACTGGTATTTGCTATAGACTTTCAGATAAATAATTTCACTGCGTTATCAGTCGTCGACGTATAACTAATACGCCTTCCTCCTTCTGGCCTTGTGAAATGAATTATCTGAAAGTCTATAGCATAAAGAGTATTCCATCAGTTGAACGACATGGATAAAAGGAGGCAAGGCGAATGACCAAAAGGTTAGAATATATCTATCTGAAGAGGCCGTTATCGCTTGCAACTCTCCTCACTAAGTCCCGATAGTCCTGGGAACCGTTGCAGCCGGGCGAAAATTCAAAAATAGTCTGGCCAAAAGCAGGAGCCTGGGGGAAATTTACGTTGTAACGAATAGGATTGCAAATATATTCACCGTAAAGCTCTTTAAGCTTATTAAGAATTTTAGTTGGATGTTTTATTCTCTTATCATGAAATGTCGGCACAATGTATTTTAAGGAAACTTCATTGTGATATCTCTGTATAGAAGAAAGACTCTTTAAAAATTCAACAAGCCCCTGAACAGACATAACATCAAGCGAAACCGGAATTAAAATTTCTTTAACATAAAATAAAACATTCACCGTCAATGGGTCCCATCCTGGAGATGTGTCAATAATGATATAATCATATTGAGTTTCCAGAGGGATAAGTGCTTCTGCCAATGTCATTTCTCCACCAAAATCTTTTCGGTCTATCAGACGCTTTATTCCTGCAAGAGATTTTCCACCTGCCAAAAGCCACAAGTTTTTTCTGGCTTCAACAATTGCTTCTTCAGGACTTAATTCATTCGTCAATAATTCAGTCAGCCCTGCTTTTGCGTTAATCCCCAGCATATAGCTGTCCTGTCCCTGAGTATCGGTGTCCACAAGCAGGACTTTATATCCGGCAAGCGCAAGCCCGGCGCTAAGATTTACCGCTGTTGTTGTTTTCGCCACCCCACCTTTGCTGATCGACACACTGATTGATCTGGCGGCACGATTTCCTTCAGGCATCGGTTTTTTAATTTTTTCATGGACTTTATCAATAAATTGTATAGGAAACCGATGTGCACATGCTTTACAGCGGGCAATTATTTTTTCATTTTGAGGAATTCGATTTTTATCAATATTGTGTTTTTTCTTACAGTTAGGACAAATAATTGTAATCACAAAGACTCCTCTTTATATAATTTTATTGGGTTAAAAGAATCTCTCTATCTACAACTCGTAAATTTTACTCCGAATTCCGAAAATGTATTGAATACAATTATTTGGCATCCTTCACGACAAGTCAAAAGTAGTTTACACTTTGTTGATCTTGTATTTTGGCAGTAAAATTTGAAACTAGAAATTGAAAATTGAAAAAAATACAAAGATGTAGATGCGTTACCTAATTTCAAATTTCCAGTTTCGCTATTGGCATTCAATTCGATAATACACGCTTTTTCAAAAAAAGTGTAAACTGGTGAATGAAGGATGCCGATTATTTCTTTTGACTTTCTTTTAAAATATCTTTCACCAAAGAACTCTTTTGTCCTTTTGTTTCCAGTTCGTTAAATATTGAGTTCAACGCCAGTTCCACAATCCTTGACATAGAAACACGAGATTTTAATTCTTTAGGGACCATTACTTTGATTTTTGCCTTTGCTTCGCCAAGCTCAACAGAAATCTTTTCAGGAATATAATATGTAACTTTCTTTTTGGCAGGCGTTTTTTCTTTTATTTTTTGTTTTGGTGCCACGACACTTTTTTTTGTTGAGGCTTCAGTAGATGGTTCGCCTCTATGATATAATAGTTCTGTCAAATCTTCCACGCCAGGGATGGAGTCTTCCTCTGATCCCTTCAAAATATCATCAAGAATATCCTTTTTCTTATTTTTTTCCATTATACCGATCTCCTCGCCGGATCGATCAATAAACTGATCAGGTATTAAAATTATGAAAATAATTTTGCACGATTGATTTTAATGTATTCACTGATTATACGTTTACTTTCCTTATCCTGATCCTGATCAATAAATTTTATACCGCAACGATAGTTACCTTGCTCGTAGGGAGAAATATATACTACCTCGCCATGCAGCTTAAAAATCCCTCCCTGAAAGGTCAGCTTTATTGAGTTCAATTCTTTGCCAACAGAAAAAATTCCAGGCCGGGGCAAGTGAATTCCTATTCCTTCACTCAAAATATCAATAATATCATATTGTTGATCATTAATTTTCACTTTTACTTCATCCGGGTTGCTTACCGGTAAGCGAAAATATTTGCGTACAATTGCCTTTGACTCCAAATTATTATCCAGAGAAACATAAACGGTCTTGTTTAAAAATTCTTCTATATCCTCGACTTCAAATTCAATGCCATCGCTGTTTTTACTGTTCATATGAAAATCCTTTGGTCTTAATTTTGACTGTATCTATTGAACCGGCTGTGCGTAAATTTTCCATGGTTTTAATGTATTATACCTGAAACGGCTAAATTTTCAACGCATTTATCGGCAAGCAAAAAACTTCGCTCAACCGGTCATAATTAGCGACTGAACGGTAAGTCAGAGCAGTACCGGTATTGCAATGGCATATGTCAAGCCGGTTATCAATAGAATGCCGATAATATTCAGCCACAATCCTGCTCTGCACATTTGAGGGATAGTAACGTAGCCTGTACCAAATATAATGGCATTTGGCGGGGTTGCTACCGGAAGCATGAAGGCACAGCTTGCAGAAATTGCGGCAGGTACAATTAAATGAAGTGGATGAAAGCCCATTCCAGAGGCAATAGCAGCCAGTACCGGTATCAATGTAGCAGTGGTTGCGGTGTTGCTTGAGAGTTCTGTAAGAAAAACAATTATGGCGCTAACCGACATCACAATAAATATTGAATTCATGCCGGAAAACCCGTGAACTTGATTTCCGATAAGTTCGCCAACTCCGTTTGCCTTTATTGATGCTGCTAAACTCAGACCTCCACCAAATAGTATTAACAGGCCCCAGGGCAGTTTGACGGCTGTTTCCCAGTTCATTACAAAAACCTGTTTTTTGAGATCAACAGGGATAACAAATAATGCAAGCGCTACGACAATTGCTATACCGGTATCAGTCATACCTGAAAATATCCTTAATCCATTCCATTCTATTTTTGCCAAAAGCGGACGGAATATCCATAATGACGCAGCCATAATAAAAACAATAAAGGTAAGCCATTCTCCACGAGTCATATGCCCAAGCTTTTGATATGCGCTTTTTGCAAACGCAGCGCCGCCTTTAATAGCTATATTTTGAACTGGATACAATACACGCGTCATAAGCAGCCATACTATTGGCACAAATACGAATACCAGCGGCAGTCCTACGCCCATCCATTTTACAAAGCTGATCTCAATACCCAGATTATTTTTAATATATGAAGCCATAAAAAGGTTCGGAGGTGTGCCGATAAGGGTGCCGATGCCGCCGATAGAAGCTGAATAAGCAATTCCCAGCATCAGGCATATTGAGAAGTTCTGTCTGTTATCTTTTTCAGATGTGTGGTTTATTTCTACTGATGACTTGTTATCTTTTGATAAGACAAGATCTATTACACTCAAGCCTATTGGAAGCATCATAACTGCGCTGGCTGTGTTTGAGACCCACATGCTGAGAACGGCTGTTATGCCCATGAATCCGGCAACTATGTTGTTTGGTCTGGTGCCGGCCAACCTCAATACAAAAAAAGCAATGCGTTTATGAAGCTCCCATCGCTGCATTGATAGAGCAAGAATGAAACCGCCCATAAATAAGAAGATCAACTCATGTCCGTAAGGAGCGCACGCTTGTTTAACAGAGGCTGCGCCTGTTGCCGGCAGCAATGCTATGGGAAGAAGAGCGGTGGCGTAAACAGGAATTGCCTCGGTCATCCACCATATGGCCATCCAGACTCCGGTGGCGGCAGTTACTTTCCCGGCATGAGAAAATTGCACAATTTGTCCCTGGCTGTTCTGATAGGTTTCAGGAAGAAGAAAATATATGGACAGGGCAAAAAAAGGAGCTGTAAACAGACCTATCAACTGAATATTTGAACGTTTATAAGTTATACTTTTATCCATCAGATAATATTCGATTGTTTAAGCTTTTCCTTGAACCATTTCTTTTAAACGCATTGCATTATGAGCAGCATATCCCATCTGATCGTTATCAAAATAAATATAGACAGCAGCCAATCGGCCTTTCCATGTTTTTATACGACCCGCCCATTTATGAAGAGAGTTCTTATCATAACACCCCTGATATGCGTTTTTGGATGGACCGTGAAGACGAATATAGGTGAAATCAGCCGTGATCTCACGCGGTGATTCAAAGCCTTTGAGATCATAAATACACAAAGCGGCATTGTGTTTTGCAAGAAGCTTGTAAACTTCAGAACAGAGCCACGATTTATCCCGGAACTCAAAGGAATATTTTAGCTCTTTCGGGAGTTCGTTTAAAAACACTTCAAGACGTTTTATGTTGCACTTCCATATGGGAGGCAATTGGAAAACAATAGGGCCGAGTTTCTGCCCAAAAGGTTTTACAGCGTCAAAAAAATATTTGACAGACTCGGCTGGATCTCTGAGCTTTTTCATATGAGTAATAAAGCGGCTTCCCTTTACCGCAAAAAGAAAACCGTCCGGTGTATGCCGGTGCCAGGCTTTAACAGTATTTTTTTCCGGCAGGCGATAAAAGGTGTTATTAATTTCGACTGTATCAAAGTGCTTAAAGTAAAATGGCAGCATTTCAGAATCTCGAATTTTAAGCGGATAAAATGGGCCTTTCCAGTGTTTGTAATACCAACCCGAAGTTCCTATTCTTATTTCCAATTTCTACTTTAATCTCTCCCTAATTTCTACTTTCCAATTTCAAGTTTCAAGCCGTGAACTGGTACCTATAGACTTTCTATATTACAGCCTTTCTTTTATTATGGCATCAACACATGACTGGTCTGCAAGAGTGGAGAGGTCTCCCAAATCGGCTATATCACCTGCCGCTATTTTACGCAGTATCCGCCGCATGATCTTGCCACTCCTGGTCTTGGGCAGCGTATCCGTGAACTGAATTTTCTCAGGCGTTGCTATTGGGCCAATATCTTTTCTTACATGGGCAATCAATTTCTTTTTCAATTCTTCTGATCTCTTCACCCCGCTTTTTAAAGAAACAAAGGCATATATCCCTTCTCCTTTTACCTCATGGGGATAGCCGACAATAGCTGCCTCCGCCACGCTGTGATTTGCATCAATGGCACTTTCAATTTCTGCTGTACCCAGACGATGGCCTGAGACATTAATGACATCATCCACGCGTCCCATTAACCAGTAATAGCCGTTCTTGTCTTTTTTTGCTCCATCGCCGCTGAAGTACATGCCCGGGAATTGGCTGAAATATGTGTTTTTGAATCGCTCTGGTTCACCATAGACGCCCTGCATCATGCCGGGCCAGGGTTTAGTCATGACCAGGTAGCCATTCTCGTTAAGGCGGGCTTTCTTGCCGTTTTCTTTAATGATTAGCGGGGCTGCACCGGGAAAAGGAACTCCGGCTGATGCAGGCTTGTTGGGTATTGCCCCGGGTATAGGAGCTATCAGAACTCCACCGGTCTCAGTCTGCCACCATGTATCAACTACAGGGCATTTGCCTTGACCTATGTTTTTATGATACCAGTGCCAGGCTTCAGGGTTAATGACTTCGCCAACACTTCCAAGCAGTCTTAAGCTGCTGAGATCATAATGCCTTGGCCATTTTTCGCCATATTTGGCCAACACACGGATAACTGTTGGAGCGGTGTAAAAAATAGATACCTTAAATTTTTCTACAATTTCCCAGTACCTGCCGGGATCGGGATAGGTGGGAACCCCCTCGAACATTATTGATGTAGCGCCGGCGGAAAGAGGGCCGTAAATAATATAGCTGTGTCCGGTAATCCACCCAATATCTGCTGTACACCAGAAGGTGTCTTCATCTCTCGCATCAAATACCCATTTAAAAGTCTGATTGACATAGAGAAGATATCCTCCTGTCGAGTGCAGTACTCCCTTTGGTTTGCCGGTTGAGCCGCTGGTATAAAGAATAAAAAGCGGATCAATAGCGTCCATAACAGCCGGTTTACAGGAGTTTTTTATATCCGGAGCGGTTATTTCATCGTGCCACCATGAATCTCGTTTCTTTTTTAAGGTTATTTCTGTATTGGTTCGGCGTACTATAATACACTTTTTAACCTCGGGACAATTTTTAAGGGCTTTGTCAGCATTTTGTTTTAGAGGTATGATTTTTCCACCACGAAATCCGCCTTCTGCCGTGATCAGCATTGAGGCGCCGCAATTTTTTATTCTGTTCATCAAAGATTCAGCGCTAAAACCTCCGAAAACAACACTATGAATAGCTCCTATCCGCGTACAGGCGAGCATTGCAATTGCAAGTTCAGGAATCATTGGCAGATACATGGTAACTCTGTCTCCCTTTTTGATCCCATTTTTTCTTAATACATTTGCAAATCTGGAAACCTCTGTATGAAGCATCTGATAAGTATAAATTTTACTTTCATTCGAATTTTCACCTATCCAAATCAAGGCAGCCTTGTTTTTTCTCCATGAATAAAGATGTCGATCAAGGCAATTATAGGATACATTAATTTTTCCACCTTCGAACCACTTCACGTATGCTTCGGTAAAATCATACTCAAGCACATTTTCCCATTTTTTAAACCAGTGCAGATCCCTGGCTTTTTCTGCCCAGAAATCCTGTGGATCGTTAATTGAGTGTTTGTAAATTTCTTTATATTGCCTAAAACTTTTAATTGCCGCCTTTTTTTGGAACTCCCTGGATGGAAAATACTTTTTGCAGTCCTTCATCTTCACCTCCGGTTGTTATTGTATAATCGTTTTCATCTTGCTACTGCACCGGTCATATACAGAATTTACCAGAGATTTTATCTGGCTCTGAATATCAGTTAGTTTGGGAAGACTTGGAGGGGGTATGAGGTTAAATTGTTTTATGCTGACAGGTTTAAAACGCAGGGTTTTGTCAATAGAAGCTATTTCTTCGGGTGCGAAATTATCGCCCATAAAATGTTTTTTTGTAATTTCTTCAAGATCCATGCCTTTCAGGAAGTTCAGGATGGTAAGAAGGTCATGGTTGTCCTCAAACTTTTTCAGGTTGTGATTTACCGCTTCACATTCCTCTATAAGATTCCCGTAAGCTTCAAGGTACTGGTTATTCCAGGTGCATAGCCTCTTATATGATTCCAGAAAGAGTTTTTTAAATTTTGAACGATCGGTTAGGCCGCGAACCTTAATGAACCGTACGTCTTTGCAGTATTGAGGATCATCAGCTATCCGGTCATTAAAAGGGGTTTCTTTCAATCCAAGCAGAAACACAAACTCATTGATGAATTCAGGCTCTGGAAGTAAATTATACATTCGTGCAAAGCGTTTAAAGAGCATTTCCTGAAGCTGGGCGGCATGGTCAGCCAGCTCCTTAACATAGGCAATCTGTTCTTCGATCAACCGTCGTTCATATAAATAATTATTAATAACCTCTGCTTTGACCTCCTGGGTCATGGCGGAGATTAAATCATCTGTCATGGTCTTACCTCAAGATGTTTCAATTTAGGTTGAAGAAGGTGTAAGTTCATTTATCCTGTTTTGTACAAATTCAACTGCTGCTTTCAGCTTGTCTATAGAGCTTGTTTTTACAGTTTCCATGAGTTTTTTTACTTGTTCTTCTTCTATATGGAGGAGCTTTGAAATATAAAAATCGTCCAGTTCTCCACCCTCAACAAAAATACCGCATCCGCCCGCAGTGCCCAGAAACTCTTCATTAACAAATACAGGTATTACAAATTTGGTAAAGCCGACATCGCACTTTTTAATCACCGCTTTTTGCGTGGTGCGCGCGGTTTCGGCCATGGACAACTGTGCGGACGAACAAACCACCCGGCTATCGTCATTTCCTTTTATAGCCGGACAAATCTTATTAGCCCATCCTGCCGGCGGATGAACCACAACTCCGTCTCTATCTACAATGCTTCCGTTAAATCCGAATTTATCATAAATTTCCTGCGCTAGGCGATGCCATACCTCGACTGGTGCGATATCTATAAGCTTCATTGTTACCCCCTGATAAGTAGTGTTTTTCAGATAAATTTTAAACCCGCATGTATTCTTAGGAACGGGGACGAAATAACTTCCCCAACTATGCATCACAGCTTCAGGCCGCCTTTGTCTGATCTCAAATCCCAAAAATATTGAAATAGCTCGCTATTCCATCAACTTTTGTGATCTGAGATCAAACAAATTCGACCCAAATCTGTGCGCCTACTTAGGGAAGTTATTTCGTCCACGTTCCTAAGTTATTTCGTCCCTGTTCCTTAACATGGGCTAATCTTATGGGTCAAGGAAGTTTTGGTGGTTGAACTGCACAGGTTATCAAAACACCTTGGCGCTATGCGCTTAATGATACTGAATGTTGTTTGTTCACATAATTTCTGACAAACCGGTTAATCCGGTCCCAGGTATAATCTGTTATGGCTTGAGCCTCTTTTTTTGAAATTGTCTTAATGTCATCTGAAAGGCTTTCTATCTTATTTTCATCAATACCGGTTATTTTGTTTATAAGAAAAGAGTCAACCTCTCCTTCTTCAATTAAAAGTCCGCAGCCTCCAACTGTTCCTATAAATTCGTCGCCGATAAATATGGGGGCGGCTATTTTAATCAGGCCTGCATCACATTCTTCTATAATGGGCTCACCAGTCAACTTTGCCTGAGAAGCCATGTTCATATTTGCAACCGCACAAATAAAGTTTATTCCCTTGTCGTTTGCCTTAATAACAGGACAAAGCCTGTTCGCCCAGTTTGTATTATCGGTTATTCTGATTCCATTGATGTCGTAAACATTAGCATTAAGGCCGGATTTTCTGTGTATTTCATTTTCAAATTCAACCCATTTTTCAATAGGCAGTATGTTTGTAAAACTCATTATTAACTCCTTTTAACTCAGATTTAAGTAGTTTTTTAGTTTTTTAACTCCATTATCCATGTATTATTATTGAGGCCAAAGCTTGCTGATTCCTGAAATTACTGTTCTTTAGCCCGTATTTTTCACAAGCTGAGTCTGCCGCAGGCGAAGGCTATTAACCCGTGGCGCTTAACTCAGGTTTATCCCAAATTTAGTGATTGTTGAGTTTACCGGAGATGCAAGGCGAAATCGTCAATCAAGGAGGGTTTTAACTTGCGGCATTTTTTATATATTTTGGCACAATTTTAAACACTCAGCTTGGGTTTATACCTAAGTTGAGCGATTTTTTGCGAAGATATGTGCTGAGATCTTGATGCATAAGGATTTGCAAAAACCGCAGGCATACCCGTGGATATGTCGAGGATTTTTGCGAAGCCTTTATGCGCAAGAGATCGGCGCAAATCAAGTAAAAAACCGCTCAATTTAGGTTATAAGTTGTTCATGTGAGATTCGGGATAGCCAGGCTTCAAGTCGCTTTAGCCCTTGCTTCGTAGATACGCGTGGAATGTACCCCAAATCATTTTGGGCGGCACTTATATCAAACCAGTGGGATTTTGCAAGTTCATTTGCAACAAAACGCGTCATTTCAGGTTCGCTTTTAATATTTGTTATATTATAAACAAGTTCGAGAATGGCTCCAATAAGCCATGCAGCTTTGTGTGATATTGAACGTTTAACAGGAGGAAGCCCGCCTGCTTTTAAAATGTTGTTTATCATTTCCCATAATAAAACAGGTTTTCCCTGGCTGATGAAATAAATGTTTCCTGAAATACTTGGATTTTCATCCAGTTTTTCTGCAGCGAGAATATGGGCATAAGCAGCATTGTTTATGTAAATCGTATCCACAAGATTTTTGCCGTTACCGACTATTAATAGCTGTTTTGCTCTTGAAATAATTCTTGGAACTATATGGCTGTCTTTTGGACCCCATATCAAATGCGGTCTTAGTATTACAGTTAATAGATCGGCACCGGCAGCTCTTACAGCCTGTTCGGCAAGGGCTTTTGTTTTTGGATAGTATGCATTATAATTGGTTGGGTATGGACAGGATTCATTTACACCTTCCATATCTGTTCCATCAAATATAACGCTTGGCGAGCTTGTATAGACGAGTTTTGAAACATTATGTTTTTTACAGGCCTCAATAATATTTTGAGTTCCTGTAACATTGGTTCTGTAATAATCGGAATAAGCTCCCCATACACCGGCTTTAGCTGCAACATGAAATACAAGATCAACTCCCCGGCATGCATTTGTTGCAGAGGTTTTATCAGCGATATCTCCCTGAAACTGTTCTACTCCAGTTGATGCAAGCTCCGGGTAATAGCTGCGGGAAAAGCTTCGGACATGGTCGCCTCTTTCCACCAGCAGCTTAACTATCGCTCCTCCTAAAAAGCCTCCGCCACCTGTAACCAGAACTTTTTGTGATGCTTTTTTTTTCATACCATTTTTCGTTCGGACATTATCTGTGACCATGAGGTCTCCGCCCCATATGGTGCTTATTAATCGAAGGGGTTACCCAAATATAATCTGCAAAAGAAAGTTCGGCTTCAGCTCCACTGCCTGCCGGTGCGAGAAAGATAGTTTTAAACGAAGTTTCCGTGCGGCGAAATGCTCTGTCTGGAATTCCAAATTTATGCACAATATGACCATTTCCAACAAGCACTATCATCGGATTCCCCTTCAAATTTTGTGAGATTGATTCAGCCATCATCTCTTCCCATACACATTGGGCCATATAGAAATTCTCAAATTTTTCCCTTCCTTTGACTTTGTGTTCCTCGAATATTTTTTCTAAATAGGCTTTGTGGCCGACGTTTGAGGTGTCTATTTCCTTTGGAAGATTTTTCTTTTCATCGTCAGAAAGGCTCTCGATTCCGCCAATGGCTATCTTTGGCGGAATATGGAAAGGAAGATTAAGACCAACTATTCTTATTTTGTTATTTTTTAGAAAAAGTAGAATATCCTTATATAATTCAAAATCAAACCTCCAGTTAGCGTACCAGTGCATTTTTTCCATAAATTCTTTTTCATTCAGTTCACCATCAGACCAAAGATAAAGAATCTGCTGGTATGATCGATCAAATGTTTCCATGCCAACAGCAATATATGGATGCGACTTGAAAATTTCTTTGATTAATCTAAGCTGAATATCATGATGTGATGGGTCATTATGCCTTTCTCCGACATAAATTACCTGGACATCTTCAAGATCATTAATGAGATACTCATAAGATACAGGCTTGCCGGTTTTTGCAGAAATAATGGTGCCCACTTCAAATGATTCTGATATATCTTTTATAAAAAGCTTCTTTACAGGCAAAGCACACCCCCAAATATTGCCAAGAAATACGCTGAAGGAAAAAAAGCTGATTAACCATCTGTTCATCAATCTTTTTTTTGTCATAATTTAATTCCACATCTTGATCTATCAATGGATTGCATGTTATAATTATTTTTGAAATACTAAAGGAGTAATATGCCCCTCGACCAAAATCCATTATTCAGAAAAGTAATAGTACCGTGGTATGATACTGAAAAGGCTTGTTATACAGCTATTGGATTCATGTCGCTTGTCTTTCTGTTTGGCATTGCCGGCATATTAGAGGCGGTTGAAAAAACAGAATACAATGAATATATCTGGGTGCCTGTCCTTATGGTAGTGATGAGTGCGGGAGTAATAGTCTCTATTGCAATACGTCTGATAAAAAGATACCTTTATTGGTTTTCAAAGCAAGGTCCTAAAATTCCATAACTCATTGTAAAACCCAAAGCAGTTACATATTCCCCATAAATTTTCTAAAGGCCATCTCTTTAAAACTATCTGTATTTATATATTTAAGAATATTAAGCAAACTTTTAGGAGGTATGTAACCAGGCAAGTTACTAATTCTTTCTCCATTTTCTGCAATAAACCAGGTAGATGGCAACCCTCTTACGCCAAAAGCCAACGCTATCTTAACCTCTCTGTCAGAGTTTACCTTTATGGGAATAAAGTTGTCATTTATATAGGAAGCAACTGAATAATCATTGAACGTTTCCTTATCCATTTTTTTGCAGTAAGTACACTGGTCAGCATAAAAGTATAAAAATATCTTTTTGCCCTCTTTTTTGTTCAGCTCAATCCCTTGTTTGTATGTATGCCAGTTTATGAGTTTTGATGAAGCAAAACTGCAAGACAACGTAGATAGAATAAAAATTATAACTGCTAAAAAACAAGCGTATTTAAGTATATTTTTCATCGTTTTATCCAAAAAAAGTTAATAGATACATTTTGTTTGATATAAGAAACAGGCCGATAAGAATAAGGAAAATACCTGCAAAAATATTTACATAATTTAAAACCTTAGATGCTTTTTTGATAAATTTAAGCATAAAATTAACAAATATAGACACCAAAACAAAAGGCATTGCCAGTCCTGCGGAATATGCTACAAGAAGCATAACTCCCTGCCATACATTCTCCTGATTGCTGGCAAGAACAAGTATTGAGCCTAATAAAGGACCTATGCAAGGGCTCCAGCCCGCGGCAAAAGCCATACCAATTATAAAAGGCCCTAAAAAATGTAACGGTTTTTTAACTATGTGAATCCGTTTTTCATGATAAAGTTGACGGATGCGGATTAAGCCGATTAAGTGCATCCCAAATATTATTATTAAAATACCACCCGTTATTCTTATAAAATTACTATACTTGTAAATGATATTTCCAAACAATGAAGCTGAAGCTCCCATAAGCACAAAAACAAAAGAAAAACCTAAAACATATGATACGGTTGATAAAAATACTTTCCTTCTAATTTCTGCATTACAGTCCGTAGTCAACTCTTCTATGGAAAAACCCGTTATAAAAGTAAAATATGATGGGATAATCGGCAGGATACAAGGGGAAAAAAAAGAAAGAAGTCCTGCAAAAAAAGCTGCTGGATATGTTATCGTCTCAATAAACATGGTTTAATCCCTACCGGCTTAACTCTTTTGAGCGTATTGTGGCTGCCTTTATAGCCTCTATTACATTTTGTTTAACTCTGTTTTTCTCCAAAACCTTGAAAGCCGCTTCAGTAGTTCCTCCTGGAGAAGTCACCTTCCGGCGCAAAATTTCAGGAGATTCGTTGCTTTCTTCCATGAGTTTAAGGGCACCCTGTATAGTTGCAACTGTCAGCATGGCGGCCTTATCCGGCTTCAGTCCGACTTTGATACCTCCCTCTATCATAGCTTCAGCAATATAAAAAACATATGCAGGCCCTGAACCGGAAAGAGCGGTAACTGCATCCAGGTCTTCTTCTTGAAATTCAATTACTTTGCCTATAGCTTCAAGAATTATCTTTATTGTGTTTAAATCTTCTGCTTTGGTATATTTATTGGCGCTCATGCCGGACATTCCTGCCAGGACCAGGGCCGGCGTGTTTGGCATTACTCTTATTATCGGCAATTTTTCTATAGAATCATTATCAAGAGAATTGTAAAGTAAAGCCTCAATTTTACGTAAAGGAATTCCTGCTGCAATAGAAATAACTATCTTTCGATTTGGTATCCGGTAGCCTTCATGCTCTGAAATTTGTGAGAGAATCTGATATATATGTTGAGGTTTTACTGCAATAACTATAATTTCGCATTCCGAAAAAACTTTAAAATTATTTTGCATTACAGAAATACCATAAGTCTTATTAAGAATATCAAGCCGCTTTTCACTGATATCACTAGCATAAATCATTGACGGAGAAAAAATTCCGGTCTGAATAAGAGCACCCACGAATGCTTCTCCCATGTTTCCGGCACCAATAAAAGCAATTTTCTTGTTAATTTTCGACACACTGCCTCCTTCGTCGTAATGTACTTCACTTATACTTTTTACGACTGCACCTTTGATCTGTCAATGATTTTGCTTGATATTTCTTAACTTAATCTTTAAGAATATATTTGATTTTCTATATATTTTTTTGATAGCTTAGCAAATTAAACGAAAGGCTTTTATATTTATGTATGTAATTGGGTATCTGTTAATGGCAATCGCAAAGGTTCTTGACCTTGTTTTACTTCTATTCATGTGGATTGTTATAGCAAGAGCCATACTCTCCTGGGTTAATCCGGATCCCTTCAATCCTATTGTTCGTTTTATCCATAATGTTACAGAACCTGCTTTATATCGTGTTCGAGCATTCATACCTGTTAGTTTCGGAGGTATTGACTTCTCTCCAATTATTGTCTTGCTCGGAGTAATTTTCTTACGAACTTTTGTTGTAAGCAGCTTAATAAGACTGTCTGCTAATTTATTATAGGTGATATAATGAAAACCACAGCACTTGATATTCAACAACAGCAGTTCAAGGTTAAATTTAGAGGATTTGATATCCGTGAGGTAGATAAATTTCTTGAACAAATTGCTGATTCTTTTGCTTCATTGCAGCATGAAAACGAGACCCTGCATGAGAAAGTTAGACTGCGAAAGCTTGAAAGTCAGGGATACAAGGAACGCGAAGAAACCTTTAAGCGCGCTATACTTAATTCTCAGAAAGTCCTTGAGCAAATGAAGAAAAATGCTAGAAAATCAGCCGAATTAGTCATAGCTGACGCAGAAGTCAAAGCGGAAAAAACACTCAACAGGGCACATAGCAGGCTGGCGCAGTTGCATGAAGATATAGCTGAACTTAAAAGACAGCGCATGCAAATCGAAGTTCAAATCCGTTCTGTAATAGAGACTCATTCAAAACTTCTTGAAATTGGAAAAGAAAATATGGAAACATCGGATGAAGAAGACTCTAAATTGAAATTACTAAAAAAACTTAACTAGTGCCTGGACGAAAACTCAAATCAAAGATTTTTAGCAGTTAGCTTTTAGCAATTAGCCTTTAGCTAAAAACTAACAGCTAATGGCTAATAGCTTTTTCACAAAACCGGAGTAGCAAATGGCAAAAATAGATGCATTTTTCAAATTGATGCATGATCAGGGCGCTTCAGACCTTCATCTTGTTGCAGGACAACCACCGGCACTCAGAATAAGAGGAGATATAGAAAGGGTCAAATATAAGATACTGGATACTGATGAGCTGAAAAGCATGCTCTATGAGATTGCGCCCGAAGACAAGGTCAAGATATTTGAAGAGACAGGAGATGTTGACTTCGGCTATGAAATACCTGGCCTTGCCAGATATAGAGCAAATTTTTTTATGCAGAAAAATGGTGCTGCTGCAGTTTTCAGAGAAATTCCAGCTACAATATTGACCGCTGAACAACTGGGCCTTCCTCCTGTAATACCCAGGCTGGCATCACTTCCAAGAGGTCTCATCGTAGTAACAGGTCCTACAGGTAGCGGCAAATCGACCACATTGGCAGCAATAATTGATGTGGCAAACCATAGCCGTAAGGATCATATAATTACTGTCGAAGATCCAGTCGAATTTGTTCATAAAAGCAAGGCTTGTATTGTAAACCACCGTGAGGTCGGTCTTCATACTAAATCATTTAGCGCAGCTCTGCGCGGCGCTTTACGTGAGGATCCGGACATTATTCTGGTTGGTGAAATGAGGGACCTTGAAACTATATCGCTTGCCATAGAAGCCGCATCTACAGGACATCTTGTTTTCGGTACATTGCATACTTCCAGCGCTGCTAAAACAGTTGATCGTATTATTGAGGTCTTTCCTGCAAGCGAACAGTCACAGATACGTTCCACGCTTTCTGACGGACTCAGAGCTATCATTGCACAGGTACTGTTTAAGAGAATTGACAAAAAGGGACGTTGTGCTGCTCTTGAAATATTGATTGCAACTCCTGCGGTCAGAAATCTGATAAGAGAAGGAAAAACCTATCAGATTGCTTCAATGATTCAGACAGGAAAAAAATACGGCATGCAGCTTTTAGATGACGCTATAATGGAAATGTATACCAAAAAAATGATAAGTCCTGAAGAAGCTTACGCCAAAGCTAATGATAAGTCAAAATTCAGGCTTTTTCTGAAAAAGCCCCCAACAGATTTCACCGAAGCATAATTTCGACCTGTGCGGTTTAGCCATTAGCTGTTAGCGTTCCTAACAGCTAATGGCTAAAAGCTAACCGCACAGGTCGCATAATTTTAGGATAGGTTATTTCATGAAAAAGCAGGAAATCGACCACATACTTACCAGGATGCTTGATGCATTCGGCAATGTCTCAGACCTTAACATCACTGCCGGCAGGCCGTTTCAGGTAGAGAGTTCGGGCGAGCTTACCGGGGTAGAGATGGATCCTCCTTTTCATGAACTCACACCGTTTCAGACTGAAATTTTTGCTCTGAACCTGATTAACCAGGACAGACGTCTTACAGATATCCTTTTAAGAGAGGGATCGTGCGATCTGTCTTATGAACTTCCAGGCAAAGCACGTTTCAGGGTGAATATTTTTTCCAGGCAAAGCAACTACTCCATTGTCCTCCGAAAACTCGAAACCGAAATTCCAACCTGCAAGGGACTGGCACTTCCCGAGGCATTCTACAAGCTGGCCCAGGAAAAAAACGGGATTATTCTGGTGACCGGTTCCACAGGAAGCGGAAAATCTACTTCTCTGGCCGGAGTACTTAATGAAATTAACGAAAGCAAATCAGTCCACATATTAACGCTTGAAGACCCTGTGGAATTTCAGCACCCGCACAAAAAGGCTACTTTCAACCAGAGAGAGATGGGAACTGATTTCGACAGTTTTGCCAGAGGTTTACGGGCTGCTCTCCGCCAGGCCCCTAAGGTAATACTGGTCGGTGAGATGCGTGACAGGGAAACTGTTGAGATCGGCCTCAGCGCAGCCGAGACAGGCCATCTGGTAGTAAGCACTCTCCACACAGTGGACGCCGGACAAACTATTAACCGCTTCCTAGGTATGTTCAATACTGAGGAAGAGAAGCAGATTCGCATCCGGCTTGCCGATACAGTCCGCTGGATAGTGTGCCAAAGACTTCTTCCCAAAGTAGGCGGCGGTCGCGTGGCGGCCTTTGAGATCATGGGTTCCAACCTCCGGACTAAAGATACGATTTTGCACGGAGAATCCGAGGGAAAAACATTTTACGAAATCATACAGGCAGGAAAGGCGTTTGGTATGATTACTTTTGATGATTACATCGTAAATTTGTACGAAAAGGGCCTTATTACCGAAGATACAGCTATGGCTTATGCTTCCCGTAAGGGTATAGTCGGCCGTGGAATCGACTCGGTAAAGAGCGCCCGTGGCGAGGCTACTACCGATATTGAGGATCTGGAAGTGGACACAGAGTATAGAAAAAACAAGAAAGAGTAAGAGACAAATATTATGGAAGTTATATGCAAACAGTGTCAAAGTAAATTCAAAATTCCGGATGAAAAGATTCCAAAAGGAAAAATCTTTTCGCTCACCTGCCCAAAGTGTAAGAATAAAATTTCCATAGATACCCGGCCAGATGCTTCTTCATCGCCCGAAAAGACCCAGGCCGTAACCGCCAAACCGAAACCTGATCTGGAAAAAACAATATTCGACGAGGTAGTTTGCGGCATTTATGATGCTTCTGAAAAGCCTTTTGATTTTGTAGAAGAGGGTGTAGAAACAGCTCTTTTGTGTGAACCTGACCCAGCCAGCAGGGCTAAGATCAGAATAGCTCTGGAGAAGATGAAATATAATACCATGGAACCAAAGTCAGCAGTTGAAGCTCTCAAGCAGATGCGCTTTCATGTTTTTGACCTGGTGGTGCTAAACGAATTATTCGATACTCAGGATCCTGACAAGAATGATATCCTTAAATACATGGCTCAACTTGCTATGGACACGAGACGCAACATCTTTTTGGCCCTTGTCACCAACCGCTTTCGCACCATGGACGACATGATGGCCTTCAACAAAAGTGTCAATATCATTGTCAACGTAAATAATGTTGATGAAATGCAAAAAATTCTCAAGCGTAGTGTAGCCGACAACACTGCATTTTATCACGTATTTAAAGAATCGCTGGCTAAAACCGGCAATGTCTGATCTTGCACTTTTCGTATATAATGCGCAGCCCTTCAAGAGTCAGTAAGGGTTCAACCTCTTCTATGCTGTCACAAACATCAGCCATAAGATCCGATAGCCCCCCTGTAGCTATCACCTTGGGAGCAGTGCCCATTTCAATCTTCATTCGCCTTGCTATCCCATCCACAAGACCTGCATATCCATAAATAATACCAGATCTTATGCTACTCGCTGTATCTTTACCTATAATTTTTTTCGGGTGAGAAAAGATCTCAACCCTTGGGAGTTTGGATGCCTTTAAGAACAGAGCTTCAGCGGAAATCTTGATTCCTGGGCATATTGCTCCACCCAGGTAATCACCATCTTCTGAAATTGCATCAAAGGTTGTTGCCGTACCAAAATCAACTACAATCAGGCTGGTTTTATACTTTTCAAATGCAGCAACTGAATTGGCAATTCTGTCTGCCCCCACCTCATCAGGATTATTGTAAAGTATCGGCATGATATTGACAGACTTTGCATCTACCCATAATGGATGCCGACCTAAGTATTTACGGCAAAAAGAATCAAGAATGCCTACCAAAGGCAAAACAACGCAGGAAATGACAATGCTGCTGATATCTTTAGATTTTATATCACTTCCCGTAAAAAGATTGACTGCGATAACATTGAATTCATCTTCCGTTATTGTATTTACAGTTCTTATTCTCCAGTCTTTTACCAGTTCCTTGCCATTGTAAATACCAATTACGGTGTCTGTATTTCCAACATCTATAACGAGAAGCATAATAAGTACTCAGGTTATTGGGTTCAAAGTTCAGAGTTTAAATTAGCGAACCTTCGGTGCGGACATTAAAGTGCCTAAAGTTAAGGAATGCGCCTTCGGCGCTACCAATTTTAACTTTATTTCAGGCTGAAGTTATAATTAAGCTCTAAAGATATATATAGCACGCCAAAGGCGTACCACAACTTTAGGCATTTTAGGCACTTTAGCTCACTTTAGGCACTGTCTTTTCTACTTTAGGCATTTTAGGCACTCTATCTCACTAACGTTATAAACTAAATTATGCCTTAAAAAATAGCGAAAGGTGTAATTATGGACGAAGACCATCTATTTTTACTGTAAATATTTCTGGTTTTACCCATACAAGGATAGTTTTAACAGGCAAAATTATTGACGCATGTTTAACATAAACACCTGGTTTTAATCCTTTAAGATCTACGCAGACTTCCAATCCATTGTCTTGATAAAACTTTTCAAGTACATTAACAGGGCCTTTTATTTCAATATCTATAACAGGAGGTGTAATACTGAATGTGTAAGTAGAATCTTTCCCTTTAACAGGAATATTTTTAAATTCTCTTGCCACAATTTGTTCTTCAATAAATACTTCGGCGAGAATGATTCCTGAAAAAGAAATAATATCAAGACATCCAGGCAGATCAAGCGATATCTCCTTTTTAAAGGATTCTGACAGACCGTTAACATCAATAGGCTTTGTAAATATCTTTTCAATTGATCCAAGAATATTTTCAGGACCTTTCAATATCACTGAGGATGGCCTGGTAACCGCATGTGTAAAAAAACCAGGAGCCGGTTTGCCTGAAAAAGAAACTATAACCGGCAACTCTTTTTTAAGCTCTTTTTCAACTTTTACAATCAAAAAGGACGGAGTTATATTTATAATAGAGATTCCACTGGGAAGTTTAATACCATCTTTTCTTATTGGAATATTATTGACTCCTTCATTTATATCAGAAAGATCAAGCAAATATCGCGACTTGATTTTAGAAAGAGTTTTAACCAATGATTCAGGGCACCTGATACGTACTTCTATTCCTTTTAATGGAGGGTCGGTTATTGATAACCCGTCAGGGATTTTACCAAGATCTATTGGGATGAATATATCTGTTTCTTGAAAAGGTGAATCATGCCATAGTAAAAAAAAGCAACTAACTAAAAAAAAACACAGAATAACCCATTTAATGATTCTGTGACGAAAAATAGACAAAAAATTATGATTTATCATAGCGAACGCTTCTAATTGAATCAATCAGTTCCAATGTCGAACGTGCCCTACCAACGTCATGAACCCTTACAATGTGAGCGCCTTTTAAAACCGCAGCGGCAATCGCTGCCTGAGTTCCTGTTTCAAGCTCCGGCATTTCAAGTCTGGTATCACCGTCGCGGATGCCCTCAAGAATATTTCGAATAAATGATTTTCTTGAAGGCCCTATCAAAATAGGATTATTCAGAGTTTTAAATTTATTCAGATACTTAATTATAAGAAGATTATGTTCAACTGTCTTGCCGAACCCAATTCCAGGATCTATTATTATTTTAGACTTTGCAATTCCGTTTTTTTCAGCTCTGTCAATTGCTTTTTCAAGAAATTCTTTGATCTCTTCTATAAGATGGTCATAGTGAGGAGAAACCTGCATTGTTTTTGGAGCGCCCTTCATGTGCATAATTACTACCGGAACTCCATATTTTGCTGCAACGCCCATCATATCAGGGTCACTGTACATGGCGCTTATATCGTTGATAATAGAGGCGCCGGATTCAATAGCCTCTCTCGCCATACTTGCCTTTGTTGTATCAATTGAGATAGGAATTGAAACACGTTTCGCAAGTTTTTCAATAACCGGCAAAACACGCCGACCCTCCTCTTCAATAGATACAGGCTCGGAAAATGGCCGTGTGGATTCGCCTCCTATATCAATTATATCAGCGCCGGCCTCAGCCAGTTTTTCGCCGTGAGCCACCGCTGCATCACATGAAAAAAAAAGTCCTCCATCTGAAAAAGAATCAGGGGTCACATTTAAAATGCCCATAATACACGTACGATTACCAAGCAAAAGGCTGTGAGAACCCCATGAAAGTTTATATGATTCGGGCATGCTTCTAAGCAAAAGATTGTTGATTGATGATTTGTGATTGATGACTTATGACTGTTGATTGTTGACTGTTGACTGTTGATTGAAGGTATTCTATTAATTTTATAACAAAAAGACAGAGCGAAGCGATTCCATAAATCAACAATCAACAATCAACAATCAACAATCAACAATCAACAATCAACAGTCTTATCTTATGAAAGCTCAATATCCGGTCGCATGGAACGAATTAAATCATCAAGCTCATCTCCTTTGACAGTTTCCTTTTCAAGCAGAAGTTCTGCCAACTTATGGAGGATATCTATATTCTCATTCAGAATTTTCTTTGCATGTTTGTATGAAGTCTTGATCAGAATAGTTACTTCTTCATCAATTTTTCTGGCTGTTTCTTCGGAATAATCTCTTGGGTGTGATATTTCACGACCCAGAAAAACCTGTTCTTCACCCTTGCCATAAGAAAGCGGTCCCAGCTCTTCACTCATGCCCCATGACCGCACCATTTTCTGGGCAATATCCGTCGCCTGTTTGATATCGTTGGCTGCCCCTGTGCTTATACGGTTAAAAATAATATCTTCTGCAACTCTTCCTCCAAAGGAAACGGTCAACTCGTTTTCCAACTGATCCTTAAATTTAAAATCTCTCTCTTCCGGTAAAAACCAGGTAATACCCGCTGCACGTCCCCTTGGAATAATTGTAATTTTGTTAACCGGATCCGCTCCCGGCAGGAAACGAGATACAAGAGCATGGCCGCCTTCGTGATATGCCGTTACTTTCCTGTCCTCCTCCCTTACTACTTTAGATTTGCGCTCAAGCCCCATGTAAACCTTGTCTTTTGCATCTTCAAGGTCAGACATATCAACCTTTTCTTTATTTCTTTTAGCGCCAAGCAGAGCAGCTTCATTGACAAGGTTTTCCAGATCAGCCCCGGAAAATCCCGGTGTTCCCTTTGAAAGAATAATTGGGGACACATCGGATGCAATTGGTGTTTTCTTCATGTGAACTTTAAGAATTTCTTCACGGCCTTTAATATCCGGAAGTGAAACAACGACCTGTCTATCAAAACGGCCGGGACGCAATAGAGCAGGATCAAGAACATCAGGCCTGTTTGTAGCGGATATTAATATGACGCCTTCATTTGATTCAAATCCATCCATCTCAACCAGAAGTTGATTTAAAGTCTGTTCTCTTTCGTCATGTCCTCCACCGAGACCGGCTCCTCTGTGCCTTCCAACGGCATCTAGCTCATCAATAAAGATAATGCACGGAGCGTTCTTTTTACCCTGGACAAAAAGATCTCTTACACGCGATGCCCCTACTCCGACAAACATCTCAACAAAATCAGAACCGCTTATACTAAAAAAAGGCACCCCGGCTTCGCCGGCAATAGCTCGCGCCAAAAGAGTTTTTCCTGTTCCCGGCGGTCCCATAAGAAGGACCCCTTTAGGTATTCGTCCACCAAGACGTGTAAACTTCTTGGGTTCTTTGAGAAAATCAATAATTTCTCCCAATTCTTCCTTTGCTTCATCAATTCCGGCAACATCTTCAAAGGTTACTTTAGGAGCCTGGTCTGATTGAAGACGAGCACGACTCTTCCCGAATGAAAGCGCCTTGCCGCCACCAGCCTGCATTTGACGCATAAAAAATATCCAAATTCCAATGAGTACAATCATAGGAAGCCATGAAACAAGAAGAGACATGTACCAGGGTGACTCTGATGGTGGCTTTGCATTAATGGCTACGCCCTTTTGCCTGAGCATCTTGATAAGATCGCTGTCCTGAGGCGCAAACACTTTAAAACGATTACGGTTTATATCTGTTACAAAGAGTTCCTGGCCTTGAATAACGACCCCTTCAATTCGCTCTTCATCGACCATTGCAAGAAATTCCGTATAGCTAATTTTTCCTTCAGGCACTTGCTGCTGATTAAAAAGATTATAAAGCATTATCATCAGCAACGTAATGACAAGCCATAAAGCAATGTTTTTATAAAATGGGTTCAAAAGACATTTCCTCCAAAAATGTAAAATTTAGGGTTCAAGGTTTCATTATATTAATCATAATTGTATATTAGGCAAGAAAAACTTCCATTTTAAGTATATTTCTTGTTGATTGTTTTACTTTAAAAAAATCATCTATTCTGTAACCGACAACCCACATTATTTTTTCATGACTAAGCAGTATCGGGCATTTAGCGCGCTGAGCTCTTGTAACCTTATTATTAATAAAATATTTTTTTACCTTCTGTGTTCCTGACATACCAAATGGTTGAAACCTGTCACCAGGTCGAAAGTTTCTTAAAACCAAAGGGAAGCTAAGTTTATCCATATCAAAAAAAGCAATATTATGTCCAACGCAACGGATATCTGACAAATTTTCAATGTCAATCTTAGAAAATTCAATATTTAAACCAAGTTCCTTAATTAATAAGTATCTGGGAAATATCTCTTCTTTGAAGCCGGCTTCAGGTTTTAATATCCTGTATTCAAATGAAAGTTTATTCTCATCTCTTAATTTCTTGTCCAGGTCACGCAATACCATTTTTTCCCTTGAAAAGGAAACAGTATCTTCATCTCGTTTAATCCAAATACGATCGGGAAGGTCGATATGGCCAAAAGCATGTCCGCTATTTAAAAGGGAACTAACGGAATCTATGTGCGAAAAGTTAATGCGCCTCAAATTTCCTTTTATTTCTGCAATTGCTTTTCTTATAATTCTCCTCCGGGCCGCAATATGCAATTTATTAATTGAAGAGATTGAAAGGGTAACTGAATTATTCTCGGCAGTTAGAACAGATTTATTGAATATGGGCTTTATTAAATCATCTATCCATTCCTCTTCAGATCTTATAATTGATGCAAAACGGTTAATAGTTTCCACTATCCTTTTATTATAAGAAGATCTTAAATGTGGTATTAAATGATGACGGATTCTGTTCCGAAGATATCTCTGGTCATTATTTGACTTGTCTAAAACAAACTTTAATCCATTAACCGCCAGGAATTCAAGTATTTCAGATTTGGTTAATTTTATTAAAGGACGAATAATTTTTCCATTCCTTACCGGTGGTATTCCTGAAATACCAACGGGACCGCTTCCCCGCAATAAATGCATTATTACAAGCTCTGCATTATCATCAGCATTATGACCGAGAGCAATCTTGTTGAACATGTATTTCTCTGCGATACTTTCAAAAAATCTGTAGCGAACAATTCTTGCCGCTTCTTCCAAAGACAACTTTTTTTCATGTCGATATTTACGAACGTCTTCCTCTTTAATATAACAAGGCAAATCAAGTTTGCGTGCAAGAGATGCAACAAACTCAGCATCATCGTCTGAATCTTTTTGCCTGAGACAGTGATTTAAGTGAGCAACACCGACTCTAAGGGAAAATCGTTGAGTCAATGAGAGTATAATATGAAGCAGAGCTACGGAATCAGGCCCGCCTGACACACCAACCAGAACTGAATCCCCTGTCCCAATCATATTGTGAGCCTTAATGGTTGCCTCTACGGTTTTTATCAATCTGTTTTTGTAATCTTTGAGTGGTGATAGCATGAAACAGCTTTAATCTCTCCCCAATTTCTACTTTCCAATTTCAAGCTTCAAGCCGTGAACGGTTACATAAAAAGTTATATAAACCTAATATAACTCATAATTAACATTTTTCAAATTATTATAAATGTTTGCCCTTGAAAAAATTATTTTATGAATTATTTTATACATATGGTTGTGCTAGGCGGGGAGCTAGCGGTGCCCTATTCCCGAAATCCGCTTAATGCGGGGCTGAATTCCCTCTAAAGGGTTTTATCCTGGACGTTTTCGGGTCATCCTGACCGGTCGCTACGCAACAGACACTCACGAACCTCGTCAGATCCGGAAGGAAGCAGCGATAAGTGATACAGTCTGTGTCGTGGATTGATCCCGGTTGAGTTTTGGCTTAAATGTTTCAGAAAAAGATTCGATAGAGGGTGCACAACCATACAACCAGCCCTTTTAATAAACACCTTGACATTCTTACATATAGCATTATTTTTTGTTCAAACTTCCGGCCCTGAAAAAAGTGTGAAAATAACATATAAACTTTCAGATAATTAATTTCACAAGGCCAGAAGGAGGAAGGCGTATTAGTTATACGTCGACGAATGATAACACAGTGAAATTATTTATCTGAAAGTTTATAGGAGCAACTCTATCTGATGACCGACGATAAAAAGAAAATAAAAAAAAAAGCTGAAACTGATAAGCGCAGTACAGATAATAAAATATCCACAAAAAAGGATTTGGACAAAGAAAAAAAAGGCGAGGCCACTGATCCTTTAAAGGAGATGGAAACAAAGATCAAATCTCTAGAAAAGGAGGCCAAAGAAACATATGATCGCTTCTTAAGAGTTTCTGCTGAATTCGAAAATTACAAAAAACGATCTGCTCGCGAAATGTCTGAGTTCAAAAAGTTCGCAAATGAATCCTTAATTAAGGAATTGCTTATAGTCGTTGACAATATGGAACGGGCAATAAATTCGTCAAAAGATGAAGGGAACTCAAATAATGGTCTAATTGAAGGGATTGATATGACCCTTAAAGAATTACTTAAAATTTTTGAAAAATTTAGTGTAAAACAGGTTGAATCACTGGGAAAGCCTTTTGATCCAAATTTTCATCAAGCTGTTATGCAGCAGGAAAACGATGAATTCCCACACAATACAGTCATAAATGAGCTTCAAAAAGGATATATAATAAATGAAAGATTACTAAGACCGGCAACGGTTGTAGTCTCCATGTCAAAAGAAAAAAAATAACAAGCAGATTATATATAATTACAAGGAGGAAAACAATGGGCAAGATAATAGGAATAGATCTTGGCACCACAAATTCATGTGTGGCTATAATGGAAGGGGGTGAAGCAAAGGTAATAACCAACACCGAGGGAGGGCGTACAACTCCTTCTATTGTTGCTGTTACAGAAAGTGGTGAAAGATTGGTAGGCCAGATTGCAAAGAGGCAGTCAATCACAAATCCGGAGAATACGGTCTTTGCTGTGAAGAGACTTATAGGGCGGAAGTTTGCTTCACCTGAAGTACAAAATGATATTAAAATACTTCCTTACAAACTTGAGCAGGCAAGCAATGGTGATATACGAATAAATCTTCGTGGGAAGCAACACAGCCCTGCAGCAATATCGTCTTTTATACTGTCAAATATAAAGAAAACAGCGGAGGAATTTCTCGGAGAAACGGTATCTGACGCAGTAATTACCGTGCCTGCCTATTTTAATGACAGCCAGCGCCAGGCAACCAAGGACGCAGGAAAGGTTGCAGGCCTGAATGTTTTAAGAATTATAAACGAACCGACTGCTGCATCACTTGCTTATGGTATGGATAAAAAAGGTGAAGAAAAAATTGGCGTCTTTGATCTTGGCGGCGGTACATTTGATATATCCATACTTGAAATTGGAGAAGGTGTCTTTGAAGTAAAATCTACAAATGGTGATACCCATCTCGGTGGAGAAGATTTCGACCTTCGACTTATCGATTATATCGCAGACGAATTCAAAAAAGACCAGGGTATTGATATAAGAAACGACAAAATGGCTCTTCAGCGCCTGAAAGAAGCTGCAGAAAAAGCTAAGATGGAACTATCCACATCAATGGAAACAGATGTAAATCTGCCATTCATAACCGCCGACGCCAGTGGGCCTAAGCACCTTAACATAAAAATATCAAGAGCCAAACTTGAAGCGCTTGTAAGTGATTTGCTCGACAAACTGGAGAAACCATGCCAAGTTGCACTTAAAGATGCAGGCCTCTCTCCAAAAGATATTGATGAGATTGTACTTGTTGGCGGCATGACTCGTATGCCGGCTGTCCAGGAGAGAGTTAAAAAATTATTTGCTAAAGAACCTAACAAAGGCGTTAACCCGGACGAAGTTGTTGCGGTGGGGGCAGCCATTCAGGGAGGGGTGCTTAAAGGAGATGTTAAGGATGTTCTCCTCCTCGATGTTACGCCCCTTTCTCTTGGAATCGAGACATTGGGCGGAGTTATGACAAAGCTGATTGAAAAGAACACAACAATTCCTACTAAAAAGAGCCAGATTTTCTCAACTGCTGCAGACAGCCAGCCTGCGGTTTCTATTCATGTTCTGCAGGGAGAAAGGGAAATGGCTGGCGGCAACAAAACCCTTGGACGCTTTGAACTCGTTGGGATTCCACCAGCGCCAAGGGGTGTGCCTCAAATAGAAGTAACCTTTGATATAGATGCCAATGGTATAGTGAACGTATCTGCAAAGGATATGGCTACAGCTAAGGAGCAGTCAATCCAGATTACTGCCTCTTCCGGTTTGTCAAAGGAAGAAATAAACAATCTCGTAAAAGATGCGGAACTTCATGCAGAAGACGACAAAAAGAAAAGATCTTTGGTAGACGCCCGCAATACTGCCGACGCTTTGATCTATTCAACTGAAAAATCCTTGAAAGACCTTGGAGACAAGGTTGACAGTGCCACTAAGGCCAGGATTGAGGATACAACAAGCCAGCTTAAAAAAGCAATGGAAGGGGATGATGAAGCGGAGATCAAGCGGTTGAGCGATGAATTAACCCAGTCTTCACATAAACTGGCTGAAGCCATGTATCAACGGGCATCTGCATCTCAGGCTGGAGAACAGCAAGCAGGCACCGGCGCTGAAAGTGCACAACAGGCAGGGGCTTCTTCATCCACAGATGAAGATGTGGTAGATGCCGATTTTGAGGAAGTTAAAGACGAGAAAAAGTAATGTGACGGTTCACGGTTGTCGGTTTACAGTTAACGGTTTTATGTTTTGATCAACCGTTAACTGTAAACCGTAAACCGTACTCAACCAAGCTCCAAATCCCAATTCCAGAGCCCGGGTCTTCTTTTCATCTTAACGGCTTCCGGCAACGGTTCTATAATATGTACAAAAAAACTGTAACCAGCTTTTTTAAGCATTTCCTTTTTATCGCTGAGATCCAACTCCCAATTTGGATATACCCAGAAGTCTGATCCGTATTTTTTTACCCAGGCCTGCTCTCCCTTTGGGCTGCTGAATAAATGCTCTGTTTTAACATCTTCTGCCAGAAAGCGTGAAATACTAAGAGGCCAGTTGCCGGATATTACAATACCCAAAGGAAGAGGACTGTGCTCCGGTAATTGCAAATAATCTTTTCGGCCCAACTCAGGGCTGACAATAACTCCGGCAAAGCCCAAATTAGCCAGGGAATCTATGGCCAGCGTATTTGTTATATTGCAAAATGGCCCTGCCCATAGATTTAAATTTTTCTGTTCCTTAAAAAAGGCCATCTGCCAGGGAATATTCAGGACAAAATTACGGCCGCCTCTTTTTAATATAAATTCTATGATCTTTTTATATTTTTCCTCATGTTCAGGCCATATAACCGGTGGAAGCCACCACCAGACATTAGACGCAAAGCCGCTATGAAGCTTTTGCTGGAATTCATCATACAGCCAGATTCCAGTCTGATTCTGGGATTTTTTCTTGTTCATTTTCCTGAATACATTAATTTCAAATACCCTCTGCTTTTTGTTATATCTATTTGAAAGTCTGATACTAAATGTCGAGGAATCAACTCTAACCTCTTGCGTTTTGGAGAGCTTATTCTCAACTTTGGCCATCATCTCTCCAAGGGCCTTTTCCCTTCTGTCTATCAGAAAAACAGGGGCTTCTGACGAAACATTTTTTCCTGAAGCCGGCTTAAGATAAAAGCGCCCCCTTTTAGGCACGTATTTGCCGACCCTGTTTACACTATGCCAGTGATCATCTTCATATCCTATGCGCAAAATATCGCCAGGCAAAAGCTCCTCTATTGGAACAAAATAAGGTTTCCCCTTAGGACCTTTTATTCTTCCCATATAAAGTCCGGAAGCTGTTTGACCATTTGTATTTACTGGATTATAAGGCCGTTGTGACAGAAAATTAAAATGTGTGCTTTCCCTGCCAAGAGCCCTCGATATCAATTGAATAGCTGTTTTCTTCATCTGCGGATCGCTTCCATGATCTCTTAACATTTGATAGGCCTTGACTGTGTAATAAACATAATGTGGACCTTTTTTGCGACCTTCAATCTTCCAGACCTTCACTTCAGGGACAGGCAACAAAATCTTGACAAGCACATCAAGGCTTAAATCCTGACACGAAAAAAATCTTTTTGCGGTATTTTCCTGAGTATAAAACCTGCGGCATGGCTGAACACATCTGCCCCTGAGCCCGCTTTTACCGCCCATATAGCTGCTCCAGTAACATCTGCCTGAAACCCCGTAACAAAGAGCCCCATGAACAAACACTTCAAGACCAAGGCCACTTGGGCAGGCCATAGCCATAGCCTTGATTTCATCTATACTCAGCTCCCTTGGAACAACTACCAGGTTGACTCCGGGTTGTTTGCGGACAAGCTTTAAAGCCATTGGAAAGCTTATATTCGCAAGTGTAGATAAATGGATTTCTCCAGCAAAACCTGTTTGCCTGATTAACTCTATAAGCGACAGATCCTGTATTATAAGGGCATCAGGTTTAGCAAATCTATCCAACTGTTCAAGAAGCCTTCCCGCAATATTAAGATCATCCTGCTTTAACAACGAGTTAAATGCCACATAGACTTTCGTTCCCATGTCATGGGCAAGCCCAATAAGAGGAATTAGTTCTTCAATAGAAAAATTTTTTGCCTCCATTCTAGCGGATAATATTTTAAGACCGCAATATACAGCATCCGCCCCTGCTGCAAGAGCAGCTAAAAATGAGTCTTTATTTCCGGCTGGAGCTAAAATACAGGGAACGTGTTTTTTATTTTTTTCTGTCATGAACTTAGCGCCCTTCGAGCGGACATAAGTGCTTAAAATTAAGGTATTCTGATCTTCCCGCATATCCTGTCAAAAAAAGAAAATTCCTACAACTATTATTTTTATGTTCTCATGCAGTTTTGCCGGATCCTGAATTCTACGGCTATTGATGATGAAAAAATCGCAAAAGAAAATCAATGGATTCTCCCACATTTACAGCTCCAATATTTCTGCTTTCCTTATCTCGCTTAGGATTATATAATACTTGCCTTTTCATTAAAAACAGTGCAATATTAAGATATTACAACAATCAAGAAACGACCTGTTAATATCAAATATCACTGACTGGATCGATTACTGGGCCG
>Ga0255426_10017_pt1 | contig 37998 bp, 36 predicted proteins | sample ANMaggSeSYBR02J9_FD_182666 | JGI IMG/M metagenome (GOLD analysis project Ga0255426, IMG submission 182666) | Sediment cell enrichment communities from methane seep in Santa Monica Basin, California, United Staets - ANME aggregate JGI... | ecosystem: Environmental > Aquatic > Marine > Cold seeps >...
GTCGATCGGATTTTGTTCTTATCACATATAATTACCCTTTAAAGTGTGAACCTTTTTATAGTGTGAAAGTAAGATAATTTAGTATGCCCGGTTTTTCTGAAATGTATGAAGAAAAAAAAAAATCAGGATTAAAATTATATCTTGACAGATATGTAGACAGCTGTAGTCTTCTTGATTTAATAAAATATGAACTTGCCGTTTCTTTTGGAAGTAAGATACCAGGTGGTATTGGCATACTGGTTCGAAAATATTTATCCAGTATGGTTCTTAACAAAATTGGAAAGGGATCATTGATCGGATATGGTTTTTCTGTGAAAAGTCCAAAATCAGTTTCTATCGGAGAGAACACATTAATTGATGATTATTGTCTCTTTAATGCAAAAACCAATTCGATGAAGGGCTTAAAAATAGGGAACAAATGTGTAATAGGTATGAGATCATTCATTACAACCGGCTATGATGGCCATGTATTAATCCAGGATAATGTACATGTTAATGGACCTGATACGCATATACTGGGAATGGGAGGTGTATCTATTGGTGAGAATGGACGGATAGGAGCACGAGTATCAATTGTTTCTGCAAACCATGTATTCAAAGATAGAGATGTTCTAATGAAAGATCAGGGTACTATTGCAAAAGGAATTATAATAGAAGAGGATGTTTGGCTCGGAACAGGAGTTATCGTGTTGGATGATGTAACAATACACAAAGGCGCTGTAGTTGGCGCAGGCGCTATTGTGACTAAAGATATACCAGAATATGCTGTGGCTGTGGGCGTACCAGCTAAAATATTAAAGTATAGATCATGAAGGATATAAATCATATTGGAAGGATAGAACTTGCCCGGGATTAATGTGTTGATTGTAGTAGATCACTTGAGCTATAAGGATAATATGCATGGAGTTGGACGGTTCATGTTAAATGTTCTACCTTATATCAATAAAAATAGATTTAATATAATTCTTTGTGTCTTAAGAAAAAAAGATGCTCTAAGTGATCTCTTTATTTCACAAAATATTAAGATAAGATATTTAGGAAAAAAAAAATTTGATCCTTCGACTTTCTTTTCTATCTTTAAAATAATAAAAGAAGAAAAGATAGATCTACTTCATCTGCACCAATACGGTTCAATCAATTTTGGAAGAATAGCAGCATTAATAGCAGGTGTTCCTGTGATTATTCATTTACATGATACTGATCCTTACTACACTCTGTATCTTAAAATATTTGATTATATTTTGGCACCTTTTACTGATAAGGCAATATCGGTTTCGGAAGGAGCGAAAAAATCAACTGTTGAGAAAAAGAACATATGTGCGGACAAAGTGATAGTAATGCACAATGCAATCCCGCAAGAAAAATATGATGTATTAACACCTGGTGAAAAAGAAATTGAAAAAAAAAGCCTGGGAATAAATCCTGATTATAAGATTATTGGAACCGTTACCAGATTAAGAGCCGAAAAGGGGAATGAATATTTCCTGAAAGCAGCTTCTGAAGTACTTAAAATATTTCCAAAAACAAAATATATAATAGTTGGTGACGGCCCACTCCACGAGGAATTGCAACAACTCTGTAAAAAATTAAATATTGAAGATAATGTAATTTTTTATGGATTTAGTAATAACGTACAAAAAATGTATTCTTTATTTGATATTACAATAATAGCTTCGGTGGCTGAGGCATTTCCTTATGCTCTCCTTGAGGCAATAGCAATGGGGAGGGCCGTTGTTTCTACTGACACCGATGGGCCAAAGGAGATTCTGGTCAATGGAGAAACCGGATTATTAGTACCCGTGAAAGACTTTAAATTGCTGGCGAAGAAGATAATATATTTGCTTGAAAATGAAAAGGAAATAGAAAGATTGGGACTAAATGCTAAAAAAGAAAGTGAAAAGTATGATATGAACATATATGTAAAGAAATTAGAAAATGAATACCAAAATTTGCTTTCTGGAAAATGAAGGTTTTAATTAATTAATTAATTTGTATCCACTTCAAATCAGATGAGAATAGAGATTACCCTTTGATTTGTAGTGGATACATTAATTTAGCAAAAATTTTATATTTAAATACTAATTACGTTTATCTAAATTACTAGAAAAATCAACATACTTAACTTTTGCATAGAAGGTATACCACTCATTATTTTTCATTCTGGCTGAATACCATATATTAAAAGAATCATCTATGGGATCGTATGAGAATGCAGTACGATATAGATAATTATAATTATTATTCTTTTCTAGTTTTATTCCACCTTTTGCAGCAAGATATCTAATAACCTTATAGAAATAAGTATTAAAATTATCTTTAGTCATAAATGGTGAATCATAACTGGTCCATATAATACCATCATATGATTTAGCAAAGAACAATTTTGCAGTTCCATCAGTACATTTACCTTCCGAAGCCATTAAAATCATCCAGTATTCTTCATGTGAAGGTATCCACTGGGTGTTTATGTGCCAAACTTTATGTCCACTCAGATCAAGACCTGTTGTATTTTTAGGAGACGACCATACTTCTCCATCCTTACTGGAAAAATATTCCACATATCTTATGTTACTATAGCACCCCTCCGTGTTTGTAGTATTCACCATCCACATTTTATAGTCATTATTGTAGACAACTGTCGGAGATATCATATAATAATTTTGAGCAGAACGTATGATTTTTGGTGTAGTGTTTCCTGTGCCATTATATTTGACAAGTTTGAGATAATCTATTCCCAAACCTCGATTTACACTGTCAAGATAATAAATATATAATTCATTACTGGAAGAATTATATACGAGATCTGTATCACAATTATGCCTTCCGCTGCCGTTTTGATGTTCAAAAGGATTTGAAATATTCGGGGGATTGTGCCAATTTATAGCATCATTACTCACCACAAGGCTGGGATTCTCAACAGATTCATTAGTATCAGTTAATGGAGTCATCGCCATCCAATATTTCCAGCCATTCCACCCTGAAGAGTTGTACCAAACATCCGGGTGCATGGCCTGATATGAATTATCATATGTAGTTATTGTAAGATTTTTCTGGGTAACCTGTATAAATCCATAGTGAGTAGATTCATATTCATCGATCACAATAAGGAAACCTATCATACTAAAAAGAATCACAAAAGAAATAGAATATTTTTTATTCATAATATTTACCTAATATCAAGAAATAAACCCAAAATTCAAGATTTCCGTAGATTATCGTTATCTAATACTATTTTTATGGTATATTAAGTATATCTTTATATCGAAAATGCTCATTCCTGGAAATTCCTTACTTATTTATATAGTTTGTGGAATAATTACATAATAGTCAGAAAATAATAAAAACAAATCAAATCCAAAGAGAGTAATTAAATATGGAAGAAAATATTACAATTGATTCATTCATTTCCGTAGTGATTCCTTTACTAAATGAGGAAGAAAACCTGCCTGAATTATATGATGGTTTAAAAAAGGTACTGTCACAGTATAATAAAAAAGAAATTATTTTCATAGATGATGGATCCATTGATAGTACTTACAAGATTCTAAACCAATTGCATGAAAAAGACCCGGATGTAAAGATTATACGTTTCCGTCGTAATTTCGGACAGACAGCTGCACTCTCTGCAGGTTTTGATTATACTAAAGGCGATATCATAATAACTATGGATGGTGATCTACAAAATGATCCTACGGATATTCCCAGACTAGTAGATAAAATACGAGAAGGTAATGACATAGTCTGCGGTTGGCGGGCTGATAGAAATGACCCCTTTTTATCTAAAAAAATTCCATCCTTAATTTCCAACTGGTTAGCAAGACAATTGACAGGTGTTAAAATACATGACAGTGGTTGTACTTTAAAGGCATTTAGAAGTGACGTTGTCCGGGATATAAGGTTATATGGTGAACTGCATCGATATATTCCAGCTGTAGCAAGCTGGATGGGTGTTACTATCGAAGAAATTTCTGTGATACATCATCCCAGAACCCATGGGAAATCCAATTATAATATATCAAGGTTATTCAGAGGAATGCTAGATCTGATGACTGTGACATTCCTGATCAGCTATTCAACAAGGCCGATGCAGTTGTTTGGGATCCCGGGTGTATTATCAGTATTTTTAGGTTTACTCATGGGAGGATATTTGTCATTCATCAGATTGTTCTATAACCAGGGTATAGGAGATAGACCACTATTAATGCTGGCTGTACTGCTAACGATTATGGGAATTCAATTTATCAGTATGGGTTTATTAGGTGAAATTATAGTCAGAACATATTACGAAGTTTTAAACAAACAGATCTATGCATTGAAAGATACAATCGGATTAGAAAAATAGGGGAGCAATATGGAAAGGGACATCACGGGGTTGTCAAAAAAAAAATATGATGTGCTGATTATAGGAGCAGGCATCTATGGAGCTGCTACTGCATGGGACGCAGCATCCAGAGGTTTATCAGTAGCATTGCTGGATAAAAACGATTTTGGGTCAAAAACTTCATTTAACAGTCAGAAAATAATTCATGGGGGTTTGAGGTATCTGCAGCATGGTGATTTTAAACGCGTACGTGAATCAGCTTGTGAAAGGACCTCTTTAATGCGGATCGCACCTCATCTGGTACATCCGATGCCATGCTTAATACCTACATACGGACAGATTATGAGGTTCATAATGCCCTTAGCATTAAAAACCTTCGATCTTTTTAGTTATGATCGCAACACGTTGAAAGATTCCCAGAAACATATTCCAAATAGCAGGAGTGTTTCAAAAGCAGAATGTATGCAGTTGATTCCAGGACTTATGGAAGACGGTCTGACTGGCGGATCAATCTGGTATGACGCCCAGGCATACAATACCGAGCGATTAGTGCTTTCTTTTATCAGATCTGCTGAAAATGCCGGAGCAGATGTTGCAAATTATCTTGAAGTTATTGATTTTATTATTGATGAAAATCGTATAAAGGGAGTAAAAGCAAAAGACCTGCTTAATAATGAAGAATTGGAAATCCAGGGAGAAATAGTGGTGAATGCCAGTGGACCCTGGATAAATCAAATATCAAGTCTATTACAATCTTCTGTTAATCCCAATATTCGTTTTGTAAAAATGTTGATCATTATTGTGAAACGTATTTTTATTCAGGATTATGCTTTTGGAATTCAATTCAGGAAAAAATTTGAAGATAATGATAATATTATTAATAAAGGTTATCGTCTTCTTTTTATTACACCCTGGAGAAAATACTCCCTGGTTGGTGCTTCGCAACAACTGTATAATGGAGATATAGACAATCCCTTAATATCAGAAGATGAGATTCTAAAACTCATCGAAGAAGTAAATGAGGCTTATCCACAAGCGGCACTTACACGTAAGGACGTTTCATTTTATTACAGAGGTCTTCTGCCTATTGATAATATCAACCAAAACGGGGATATTAAAGTCAGTAAGCATAATGAGATTTATGATTACAAAAAATATGGGATTGAAGGATTAATATCAATCATCAGTGTAAAATATACCACAGCTAGAAATGCAGCTCAAATGGTAACCGATATGGTTTATAAGAAGCTTGAGAAGCCCCTTATTAAATGCAAGACCATGAAAACTCCAATATATGGGGGAGATATTGAAAGATTTGATGATTTTTTGTTAAATGCAATAGAACACAGACCTCAGACATTAGATAAAGAGATCATGCAAAACCTTGTCTATAATTATGGATCCGAATACAAAAAAGTACTCAAATATTTAGATGAAAATGCTGATTATGGTCAAAGGATAACTGATACTTCAAATGTAATTAAAGCTGAAATAATCCATGCGATACGGGATGAAATGGCTCAAAAGCTGGAGGATGTGGTTCTGAGGCGTACCGAACTGGGATCAGCAGAATATCCCGGAGATGAAGGTCTTGAAACATGTGCCCGTATCATGGCACAGGAAATGGGATGGGGGAGATCAAGGGTTCAAGACGAAATTAGCAGCATTAAATCACTCTATGCCCCCCAGATTTAATAATTTGAGGAATAATTATGGACGTTTTTATAACAGGTAGCACCGGATTCACAGGTGGACATCTTATCCGAAGGCTGGTAGAAGATGGACATGAAGTTAGGGCACTTGCCAGAAAAACAAGCAATACCACTTTGCTGAAACAGCTTGGAGTCGAGATAATAACAGGAGATATAACAGATAGTGATTTGCTACGTAAAGCAGTTAAAGGTGCAGATATGGTTTACCATATTGCAGCGATGTTTCGAGAAGGGGGCGGTATTGGTGAAAAACTATTTTATGATGTAAATGTTACCGGCACGAAGAATATGCTGGAAGCTTCCAGGAATGCCAATGTAAATCGTTTTATTCATTGTAGTACGGGTGGAGTTCATGGAAATATCAAAAACCCGCCGGCGAATGAAAGTTATCCTTATCACCCCGGAGATGTTTATCAAAGGACAAAGCTTGAGGGGGAAAAACTTGTTCAGGATTATATTGCCAGAGGATTTCCCGGAGTGGTTGTACGGCCAGGACCTATTTATGGTCCTGGTGATCTCAGATTCCTTAAATTATTCAAGTTTATATACAAAGGGAAGTTTGTGATGGTTGGAGATGGAAAGGTGCTGTATCACTTAACTTATATAGATGACCTTGTGGATGGGTTTATTCTATGTGGCGAGAAAGAAAATGCACTTGGACAAATCTATATTATCGCCGGAGAAAAATATATGACATTTAACGAGATGGTGGAAATAATAGCTAATTCAATGAAAGTAAAAAAGCCAACAATGCATTTCCCTTTTTTTTGGCCTATATGGTTCACAGGGCTATTATGCGAAATTGTCTGTTATCCGCTAAGAATAAATCCACCATTATTCAGACGTAGAGTGGATATATACAGGAAAAATAGGGCTTTTGATATTTCAAAAGCCATGAATGAGCTTGGATATAAACCCAAAGTCAGTATAGAAGAAGGTATCAAAAGGACAGTTGATTGGTATATACAAGAAGGCTATTTATAAGATTTTGTTTCTATAAAAAAATTATACCCTCTCTTTTATTACTTTAGCTGGCACCCCTACGGCTACTGAATAAGGAGGGATATCCTTTGTAACTACAGATCCGCCCCCTACCACAGCCCCTTTACTAATGGTAACACCATCAACAATTACTGTATTTGCCCCTATCCATACATCATCCTCTATAGTAATTCCTTTGCTTATTGTTCCCTGGTCAATAATATGCTTTGCCCTACTCTTGTAATCATAATTTAATGCATGTATGCTACTATTTGACCCGATAAGTACATCATTTCCAATATCTACTCCCTTCTCACCGGCAAATATATAACAGAAGGAATTGATCGTACAGTTATTTCCAATTCTCAACTTACCATCATTCATTTTTATCACAACAAAAGAGCTTATTCGTGTTTTTTTTCCGATCATGATATTTCGTGATGGCTGGACCTCAGATCCCAAACTAATAAAACATCTAAACCGAAGCATATAATAAATGTTTGTAATTGCCGAAGGTAGTAAATAACGCCGGATATTAATTTTAGCCATACTTATAATTACTATGTCTCAATAAAAAAACCTTTGGTACCACCATTCAAGATTCATTAAAGCCCATAACCTATGACTGTTGTTATGGGTTCCCCTTATATGTTGTTCCATGAGCTTATTCAGGTAATAGTTATCAAAATAATCCTTAATTACCTCTGAATTATTTAAGTGATCATACATATATTCTTTTAATTCATCCCTTAACCAGTTTTTTATTGGGAGGCTGAATCCCTGCTTCTTTCTATATATGATATTTTTCGGGAGAAGATCTGACATAGTCTTTTTTAATATATATTTTGTAGTAAAGCCCTTCAATTTCAAATGGCCTGGTATGGAAGCACTCAATTCAACAAAATGGTGATCCAGATACGGCACCCTCACCTCCAGACTATTGGCCATGCTCATTTTATCTACCTTCATTAATACATCATCAACCATATATGTATTTATCTCGGCATATTGTTCCCTGGCCAATCTATCATTTAAAGAGCAACTCTGATAGTAATCATTGATCACTCCAAATGGTTTGAGATGATTTGTTTTTTCTTTGAAAGATTCGGAATAAAGCTGTTGTTCCTCTTTTTCATTTGAAAAATATTGCCATCTCATATGCCTGCCTTCGATGGGAAGGCTAGACCCTTCTATAAATCTTTTTACGATATTAATAAGACCTTTTTTCTGGGATTGAGGCGGGATCTTATTTACAACTCTTGTGATGATATGCTTACGTATGGCACCTGGGACCATGCGATAATATGCATCACTTTTACTTGCAACGAATCTATCATAGCCGGCAAATAGCTCATCTCCACCTTCTCCGCTAAGACATACTGTTACATCTTTTTTAGCTTGTTCACAAAGAAGATATACCGGAACCGCAGAAAGTTCACTCATAGGCTCATCCAGATGCCAGACCGCCTTTTTAAAAACATCAACTGAATACGGATCAACCAGTATCTCCTTGTGCTCAGTCCCGAACAATTCCGAAACCTGTCTGGCATATTCATATTCACTAAACGACTCGTCTTCATATCCAATAGAAAAGGTCTTTATAGGTTCATCAACCATTTGGCTCATTAATCCTACTATAGCACTTGAATCGATACCCCCTGAAAGAAAAGCGCCAAGAGGGACATCACTCATAAGCCTTAATTTGACAGATTCTTTCAATAAAGCAAACATCTTTTTAGATATAATTTTCTCATCATGTATTATATCTGAAAAAGTAAGGTTCCAGTATTTTTTAAATATGACTTTTCCATCTTTTAGAAGTAGAGTCTGTCCGGGCATTAGTTTACTAATCCCTTTAAACATTGTTTTAGGTGCAGGAACATATTCATATCCAAAGAAATAGTACATAGATTCAGGATCAATTTCACGTTTTATTTCATTATCAAGCAGGATCGATTTGATCTCTGATGCGAATATGAACTTATTTGAGCTAAAATAATAATAGAGTGGTTTGATCCCTATCCTATCTCTGGCAAGGAAAAATTGCTTTTTATTCGAATCCCATATAGCAAAAGCAAACATCCCTCTTAATCTTGTCACACATTCGGTACCCCATTGTTCATAAGCGTGAACTATTACCTCAGTATCAGTATTAGATTGAAAAATATGACCATTTTGCTCAAGTTCATTTCTTAAATCCACAAAATTATATATTTCTCCATTAAAAACAAGAAAAATTGACTCATCCTCATTATGCATTGGTTCAGTTCCTTTTTCACTTAGATCGATAATACTTAATCTCCTATGTCCCAGTGAAACACCAGTATCAACAAACGAACCCGTCTGGTCCGGTCCTCTATGGCTGATCACTTCTGCCATATCATTGATTAAATTTTGATCGCTCCAGTTAAATCCACAAATTCCGCACATTTTATTTCATATTGTTAAAGATAACCATTTTCTTGATACCATTTTGCAGTAATCTCTACCCCTTTTTTAGCCCCGATCCCCGGATTATATCCAAGTTCCTTTTTTGCTTTAGAAATATCAAAGGACCTCTCGCTCATAAAGAAATCAACCCTTCTCCTGAACAGGGGAGGTTCAATTCCAAGTGGATTACAAATTAACTCGCAAAGATACCCCGCAAGCCAAACCGGTTTCACCGGGAAATGCCACCTGGGTGGTGATACATTTAATGATTCTGCAATTGTTCTTACCAATTCATTCAAAGTAAGGCATTCACTGTCAGCAATAATGTATGTCTGGCCGACTGCAGCATCTTTTTCCATACTTAGCAGATAAGCATCAACAAGATTGTCGATGAAAATAAGATGGTAATGGACATTTCCACTTCCCAACATGAAAAATTTTCCTGATTTTATTGATTTGAACAATAATAGTATCCTGGTATCAGCAGGCCCGTATATCGGTGCTGGTCGTATTACTACATAAGGGATATTATATTCATCACATAATTGTCTTGCCAGCTTTTCACCTTCATACTTCGTTTTTTGATAGTAATCCCGTGTTGAAATTGGTGCATTTTCATTAGCAGGAGGGTTCTCAATATGGCCATGTACTCCTCCGGTACTGGTCAGTATATATCGTTTTATTCCATGTTTCTTAGCAGCTGTTAGTAAGACCCTATTGGATTCTACATTTGCATTCCAATATACTTTATCAGGGAGATTTATTTGTCTAAAGGCTGCAGCAACATGATGGACATAATCTACACCATCCATTAAATTATCAATAAGTGCTTCGTCATTTGCACTCCCGATAACTACCTTTACTCCCAATTTATCAAGCCGGTCTTTAAAACCATCTTTGATGTCAAGAGCTATTACATCTTCTCCCATTTGCGCCAATCTTTTAACAAGATTATAGCCAGTAAATCCTGTACCACCTGTAACTAAGTGTTTAGACATTCAAAAACTCTCCATTCTAATTTTATTCATATTCATCGGTGTTCGGATAAGGAATTTATTCCCTTAAATGCTTGTCGTTTTTAAGAAGGTCAACTATATTTTTTTCATTGTAGATTGAAAATTTCCATTATATCCTAAAATATAAAATTGTGATTATAATTAATCAGTCAATTGTTAAAATACGGCTTATTCATCATGATTCATCACTTAACTGATCATGCAAAGATTTATATAAGTTTTGACTACTACATTAAAGTAATTTATTATATATTTCATTTATTTTTTCGCCGGAACGCTTCCATGAATAGTCCTTGATAGCCTTTTCACGCAGCTTTACGCTCAATTCTTTACTGAATGCCTCATCTTCCAGAAGCTTTATTATACACTCTGCCAGAGAAAGAGTATCTGCAAATTTGGCATACACACCAAGATCTCCAAGTATCTCTCTATTAACAGAATGATCAAAAACTACGGTTGGTAATGCAGAAGCCATATATGTGAATAGTTTTAAATTTGCCTCTCCGGATTCCGGAATTTTTGGAGATACCGCGATATCCGCAAGGCTCAAATATTTTGGAATCTCGTTATAATTAACTTTCCCGGTAAATAATACATAGTCTTCTATACCAATATCCCGGGCTTTACTCTTATACATATCAACATTAGGGAAACCCACTATTAAAAAGCAAATATTCTTTACTTGGTCTACAACAGCAGGAATGGATTCCAATAGATAATCAATACCCTGATATTTATTTAACAGTCCGGTAAATATCACTATCTTCTTTTGGGGATCTATTTTCAATTGATCCTTTAAGATACTGGTGTTTTCATTGCCACTGAAAGTATCAGTATCCACACCATCCGGGATAACACTTATTTTATTCGCATCCACACAAAATGAATCGATTAGAATTTCGGCCATATTGGTAGAACTCACGATAATTGCATCTGCCATATTATCAATTTTTTTTTCAAATTTTAGAAAAAGATTACTCATTGCCCCTTCTTTCATAAAGGAATGCGCCAGAATTTCTCCGATCAGGCTTCCCTGTACATCAAAAACAAGTGGCTTCTTATTGAATCGAAATTTGCTACAGAATTTTCCTATGAATACACCTTCATGTAGATGTGCATGGATTATATCCGGATTTATAGAATAACTGCCTTTTACTGAATACAATGTCAGCAGAGCATCCAGGTATAACATGTGTAAAGAAGGACCTGCCTCCAACTTATTATACCATGGTACATTAAGCATCCTTTGAACATCAAGTCCCTGGATGTTGCGTCCGTTGTGATATGTATATATCGTCACTTCGTTATTCAAAACCTGTAATGCTTTTGCTTCTTCTAAGATCCTTACATGACATCCCCTATCTGCAAAAAAGGGTGTAGGAGCTATCATCTGAACAATCATGGTAATAATCCGGTTTATTGTTCAACCAGTCCCCTCTCTTTTAATTCTTCAAAAGCCTTATCTGACCGATCACTGGCTTTTTGTTCTTCTCCCCACAATACCAACTCTTTCATTCCATCTTCCAACGAAACAGTAGGTTTAAATCCAAGCTTACGTATTTTTGAAATATCAGCATAGCAGTGTCTGATATCTCCTGATCGGTATTTATATACAACATTTGATTCAATATTCTTATTATATAGTTCAGAAAGCGTTGAAGCAATATCCAGAATAGACACTGACAGTCCTGACCCTATATTGAACATCTCATAATCTGCATTTGATTTTTTCATTACAAGAATATTTGCCTTTACAATATCATGAACTGAAGTGAAATCCCTGGTCTGTAGTCCGTCTTCAAAAATAATTGGGGGGTTGTTATTCTTTATTCTTGATGAAAAGATCGCACATACTCCGGTATATGGATTGGATAATGACTGTCTTGGTCCATAAGTATTGAAATACCGAAGTGCTACTGTTGGAATTCCATAAGCACGTCCCACAGCAAGGGTCATTTCTTCTTGATCCCTTTTTGAGATAGCATAAATAGATGTGGGCTGAATCGGTTTATTCTCACTGGTTGCTATTGGTTTGACTTCGCGACCACAATTCGGACAGTTCATCTCCCATTGTCTGCTTTTTAATTGTTCCTCTGATCGAAGTGATGGATATACTTCACCACATTCTTCACATTCATAAGCCCCTTCACCATATATACTCATTGAAGATGCCACAATAAGTTTTTTTACATTATGTTCCTCATTGACAAGAATGTCAAGCAATTTTGCAGTCCCGAGGGTATTCACATCCATATACCTTTCTATCTGATACATGGACTGTCCCACTCCAACCATCGCAGCCTGATGGAATATAATATCCGAGTCTATCACAGCCTTTGTTAGACTTTCTTTATCACAGACATCTGCCCTTATCAACTCTGCTCCGGTATTTAGATAATCCGGTTCTGATTTATGTACCTGTGGTTCGAAATTGTCATATATTGTTACGTCATGTTCTTTTATCAGTGTATCAACAAGATACGAACCAATAAATCCTGCCCCACCTGTTACTAATATTTTCATTTTCAATCATTAACCTTTTTATTTAATTCCTATTGTTTCTTTAACAGCATAAGCCGGTTTGTTCAAACGCCCATAATATATTTTGACTATAATTTCACCTAAAACAAAGGAATCTCTACTGAAATATATGGGTTATTAATAGCCTGGCTTACCATTTTAGCACCATTCATTTGTGAATTAATATAACTTATTATATATAATATTAGCGGTTATTTAAATAGTGCGAATCAGAATCTAAAATTCATTCGTTTGTAATACTTTCCACATATTTTATAATTCCTTGCTCAATCCCTATTACAGATTTGTATCCAATCATCTTTTCGGCTTTTGTTACGTCGGCAAATGTATGTTGCACATCCCCTTTCTGCATTTCGATATACTTTATATGTACATCTTTACCAACTACTTTTTCAATTAATTTAAGCAAATCATTAACTGAAATCCTGCTACCTCCACCGATATTAAAATATTCACCGATTACATCAGTATATGCAGCAAGTAGATTTGCTTCTACGACATCAGAAATAAATGTGAAGTCTCTCGTCTGGTTACCATCGCCGTATACTTCAATCACATTTCCGTTTAACACAGCATGAACGAATTTATTAATACCCATATCGGGCCGCTGTCTGGGTCCGTATACCGTAAAATATCTAAGTGAAACCATAGGAGTACCATAATTCATATAGTAAAGTAAACAAAGATTCTCAGCAGCCAGTTTTGTCACACCGTAAGGCGAAAATGGTTTTTTTTGAGTGTCTTCGTGAATAGGCAATTCATCTGTATTTCCATATATGGATGATGAAGATGCAAATACGAATTTATTCAGGTTTCGGTCTTTGTAGTATTCTAACAATTTCTGGGTTACAAGTATATTATTTTCTGTATATATCTCAAAACTCTTACCCCATGAGGCTCTTACTCCAGCCTGTGCTGCCTGGTGGAATACATAATCTACATCAGGAAATGTACTGAGGTTAATAATATCCTCATCAAGAAAAGTAAAATTTTTATCTAAGAGTGCTTTTTGTATATTGTTTTCTTTTATCTCTCTTGAGTAATAATCAGTAAAGCAATCAATTCCAATAACTTCATGTCCTTCTTGGAGTAATTTCTCAGTAAGATGAGAGCCTATGAATCCTGTACATCCTGTTACCAATGATCTCATTCTATTACCAATTTTTATTATAAAACAATATTTTTTCCCATCAATACTAATAATACCGATACTATTTAATACATATAGACTAAAAGCCAAAGGTTTATCTAAAATAGTATCCTAAAAAAGGCTAAAAGTATAGGGCTCGTGGTCTAGCAGGTCATGACGTCGCCTTGACATGGCGGAGGTCCGGAGTTCGAATCTCCGCGGGCCCATCCTTTATTTATCTTGCACGATACTAAAGCGAATATTACATATAATATAAAATAATAATAAGATAACTCTACCTTGCCCAGGTAGCTCAGTCTGGGAGAGCGCTGCCCTGAAGAGGCAGTTGTCCCCGGTTCAAATCCGGGTCTGGGCATCTATTTTATCACTATGGAGGATCGACTATTTGATCAAACCACCTAGACTTATTGCATGGGAATTAACCAGAGCCTGTAATCTTTCCTGCAGACACTGCAGAGCAGATGCTATCACAGAACTTGATAGTAATGAACTTTCTACAACTGAAGCAGAACATCTGATCGACCAGCTGAGAGAATATGGTAAACCTATTCTGATACTAACAGGTGGTGAACCATTACTAAGGGAAGATATTTATGATATTGCAAGATATGGCACAGATAAGGGCTTACGTGTAGTGCTCGCCACTAATGGCACACTGGTCACACCTGATGTGGCCAGGCGTCTGAAAGACGCTGGTATTAAGCGTATAAGTATTAGTATAGATGGATCAGAGGCAGGAACACATGATGATTTCAGACGCGAACCAGGTTCGTTTGATAGTTCCCTTAAAGCTATTCAGTACATTAAAGAAGCAGGAATAGGATATCAGATCAATTCCACTGTTACTAAAAGGAACATTACCCAGATCCCTGCTATACTTGATCTGGCCATAGAATTAAAAGCAGATGCCCTGCATATCTTTTTATTGGTACCCACAGGTAGAGGTAAAGAAATAGAAGAAGATGAGATCCCGCCTGAAGAATATGAGCGTGTATTGAACTGGTTCTATGACCAGCAAAAAGAAGTGAGTATCCAGTTAAAAGCTACCTGTGCACCTCACTATTTCAGGATCATGCGCCAGCGTGCAAAACAAGAAGGTATAAAGATCACACCAAAGACGCACGGGTTTGAGGCTATGACCAAAGGATGTCTGGGGGGTACGGGTTTTTGTTTTATTTCACATATCGGTGAAATTTTTCCATGCGGCTATTTGCCTGCCCTGGCAGGAAATATACGCCAGCAGAGTTTTAAGGATATCTGGGAGAACTCAAAAGTATTCAATGACATCAGGGATTTGAATCTACTAAAAGGCAAATGTGGGAAATGTGAATATCGTGCTGTTTGCGGTGGATGCCGCGCCAGGGCATATGCCGCCACCGGTGATTATATGGATGAAGAACCATATTGTATTTACCAACCAGGGAGTGAGTAAATATAATTGAGCTGGATGATCTGGATAAGGCCATACTTAACGAGATTCAACTGGATTTTCCATTAGTTGAGAAACCATTCAGGGAACTCGCACTGAAACTACATTCGGATGAGAATGAGATTATTCACAGGATCAAGTACCTTACCAAACAAGGTGCTATCAGGAGGATCGGACCTATCCTGAATATTAAAAAAGCAGGTGGTGAAAGCACGTTAGCTGCTGTAAAAGTGCCTGATGAGCGAATAGAAGAAGTGGCCCGGATCATTAACAACTTTAATGAGGTTTCTCATAATTATCTGCGGCCCGGTGAATATAATATCTGGTTTACAGTATCTGCACAAACAAAACAAAGACTTGAGCGGATTCTTAATGAGATTAAGCAGCAGACTGGATGTTCTTTGATAGAATTGCCTACATTGAGGTTGTTCAAGATCGGTGTAAAATTTAATGTGAAATAATAACTGTTCAGAACAAAATCCTCGCTAAGGCCAGAATTTTTTGAGATACTTATTGACACAACCTTAATATAGGGTACAGCCTTATATTATATCATTATAATGGTGTAACCTTATATCAGGCCATTATAAGGATACGATCTTATATTATACTATTATAAGAGTGTGACCTTATATTTATCATATCAATAGGATATGCCTATGAAGAATAATAAGATATATGCTGTACTCACAGGAGATGTAATAGGGTCCTCACAGTTTGATGAGATGAGAGATAAGATGCTCTTATCACTAAAGGATTCATTTGAAAATATGAAAAAAATAGTTACCTCTGAAGAATTTCTATGCCCATTTGAAATATACAGAGGTGATAGTTTTCAAGGTGTGATATCCAGACCCGAGGCAGCCCTTTTGATTGCTATAGGAATACGTGCCAGTCTATTATCAAGTTTCAGGAAAAGTAAAAAAAGACTGGATGCACGAATTGCAATTGGTATCGGAACAATTGATTATCTACCCGGGGATCGAGGATTGGAAGGAACTGGAGATGCTTTTATACTGTCTGGTAAAACACTTGATAATATGAAAAAAGGTAAGCAAAATCTAATTATAAAAACGCCCTGGCCAAAAATCAATGATGAATTGCAAATCGAATGTTCTTTACTGGATGCATTGATCAACAGGTGGACATATGAACAATCGCAAGCTGTTCTTAAACAAATTCAAGGAATGAAACAGGAAGACATTGCAAAGGAACTGGGGATAAGCCAGCCGGCTGTTGGTCAACGGTTAAGAACGGCTGGAGCCCCAGCATACCTGAATTTTGTTAGCCGCTATAAATTGATCATTAAAAACAATAAAAGAGATATACCCTATAATAATGAAATATAATTACAAGAGCTTATAATGATTGAATTTATAGATCCGGATGAGATATTCTTATTGATACGCTTAACAGTAGCTCATCTACTTGCTGATTTTGTATTTCAAAAAGACTCCTGGGTCAAAGATAGATATCTAAATGGATGGAACTCAAAATACCTTTATCTACACGGGCTAATCGCCGGATTGCTGGTATATATATTCTCATACCAGTGGTCCGCACTTTGGCTGTTTGTAGTTGTAGCTTTATCTCATATAATTATTGATGGCTTAAAGATAAGAAAAGAGGATAACATCATGATGTTTCTTGTGGATCAACTGGGTCATCTGATGGTTTTAATATTTGTCTGGTTATTGATCATTGATCTAAGTTTGAGTGAAATATTTTCATTGAATGGATCCCTATTATCCAGAATGGAATTCTGGATAATTGCACTGGCATATATTATAGTGATCTGGCCTGCCGGTATAATTATTGATAAAGCTACTGCACAGTGGAGAAAGGAAATTAATAATGAAAATAGTATTGGGTTAACAAAAGCAGGTATGTGGATTGGCAGGTTAGAACGGATATTAATAATCACATTTGTCCTTATAAACCAGTATCAAGCTGTTGGGTTATTAATTGCAGCCAAGTCTATTTTCAGGTTTAACCAGAATCGAAAAATGGGAGAATATTTTTTAATTGGATCATTGACCAGTTTTGTTATTGCAATTACTATTGGATTATTAGTGGGGTATTTGATAAACTAATTCGATATAAACAGGTGTAAATATGAATGATATTCGACTTGGATGTTCCGGGTGGGACTATAAAGATTGGGTAAGCACATTTTATAAAAGAAATGAAAGCTCAAAGCTTAAAGCATATACAGCGATCTTTAATACTGCAGAGATCAATTCAACTTTTTACAGTTATCCGAATCCAGGACTTGTATTGGGATGGAATACCCATACACCAGATGATTTTCTATTCTCGGTGAAACTTAACCGTGAGATCACACATAAAAAACGTCTGGATATTTCAGCAGGGGTCGAAGATGATGTATGCAGGTTTTGTGAACTTGTTGAACCTCTTAAAAAATCAGGCAAACTTGCCTGTATATTAATTCAGCTCCCGCCAGGTCTAGTGTTCTCAAAAGACCGGATTGATGCATTTTTAGGAGTGCTTCCGGATAAATACACCTTTGCCCTTGAGTTTAGAAATACCTCCTGGCTAATTAAGGATGCATACAACCTGCTTGGAGAATATAATATCATACCTGTGATGACTGACAGCCCTGCACTGCCAAAACAGGTAATGTCATCTGCTGATCTGGCATATATCAGATGGCATGGCAGGGGCAGCAAGATATGGTATAATTACCACTATTCAGAAACAGAACTGGAGTCATGGGCCACAACTATCAGAGAACTCTCTGATAATGTTGATGTGTTGGGCTATTTTAATAATCACTACCATGGCTATGCTCCTGAAAACTGTCTGGATGTACTTCAAATGCTGGGAGTATCAGTTCCAAAACAAAGATCTATGAGGCAGCATTTAAAAGCAGATGTTCCAAAAAACACAACCAGGGATACTACACTTACAGAATTCTTTACTGCTGATAACGTACCAGGAGAAATTGAAAAGTTGCTGCTTGAATTCACAGACAAAGGACGGTTTGAAAGGGGCATTCTAATAAAGGATGTGAATATAATAAAACAAGAGCCAGGCCTGATCATTGCTGATGTCGGAGGATATTCTATTTATATCGATTATAACAGGAAGTTTATCCTGCACGACTGCCAGGACTGGAAACGGAGTATGTCCAGGCAGCGGCTCTGCAAGCATGTGGTTGCACTAATATCATCTTTGCCGCAGGAACAAAGTAGGACATTATTGTACCTTATTAAGGAACAGCGATGGGATTTTAGACCATATACCGGATAACTACAATCAATCAATCAATCAATCAATCTATCTATCTATCTATCTCTTCAAATTTCTGTATTCACTTTAAAAAGTATGGTATTTTGACAGGATTTACAGGATGTTTACGTTGTGGTATCCTGTCGATACTGTAAATCTGTGTCTGAAAAAAAAAATAACTGGAAAATGGTACAGTGCCACCTTTAGATTTGAAGTGGATATAAATTTTTCTTTATACCAGATTTGCAATATCCCCTCAATCCCGTCAATCTTTATAAGAAAATATATAAAACCTTATATTCAGTACTACACACTTATAACATTCAGGCGGAAAAAAGCATGGCTACGCTACTTAAAATTATTTCAGTATTCTTCTGTACGATAATGATCCTGTTGATCATAGCAGGATTAGGGTTTCATATCGAACCGAAAAGTTATCCACCATACCATGATACTACACCAGAACTTATCACAGTCCCGCTTCCATCTGATCTCCCTGCTCCGGTTGAACGCTACCTGAATACTATAATGGGGGATCAAATCCCCGTAATAGAGTCCGCCGTTGTATGGGGCCGCGGAAAAAGTAAAATATCCCATATATGGATGCCTGTTCGCTTTAAAGGATGCTACATTCCATCCCAGGAATTTTACCGCTATATGGGGGTTACATGGTACAGATTGCCGATACTTACAGGACATGAGTTCTATCTCAAAGGGGGAGGGGTCTTTCAAACACAAGATATATTTACTATGGACGTAACAGATGAAAAGGTAAAACATGGTCAAAACCTGATCATGTGGTCAGAAGCTGTCCTGACACCGTCTGTATTTGTCACAGACCAAAATATTCGCTGGGAAGCAATAAATGCATCAAGTGCCAGCCTGGTGGTTCCTTATGGTAAAAAGGAAGACAGTCTGCTTGTCAGGTTTGATCCGGTGAACGGATTCATAACACAGATGAGCGCCCTACGTTATCATGATCAGGAAGAGTATAAGTCACAGTGGTGCGTTGATTATTCTGACTGGAAGACGTATCATGATATAATGATACCAGGACAGATTGCACATAGCTGGGAAAATGAAAACGGTCCGTGGTCTTATATGACAATTGATGGTGTTGAATATAATGTGGAATTCCAGACACCTCAATAATAAATAAACTGATATAAATGGCAATTATAGAATTAACAGATATTTCGAAATCATACAATAATACACAGGTTATCAACAACATCTCATTTTCAGTGAACCAGGGTGAGATATTCGGACTATTAGGACCAAACGGTGCCGGAAAAACCACAATTCTTCGAATGGTGCTTGATATCATAAAATCTGATTCCGGAAGCATCAAGGTCTTTGATAGTACACTTGACTATGCTGCAAAGGACAGGATAGGTTATCTTCCCGAGGAGCGGGGACTATATAAAACAACAAAGATCACCGAACATCTGGTATATCTGGCACAGCTTAAAGGAATCCCTAAAAAGCAGGCCCAGGAAAAGGCAGAGGATCTTTTACGCTTAATTGGGATGTATGACCATAAAGATAAAAAAGTAGAAGAGCTTTCCAAAGGCATGCAGCAAAAGATCCAGTTCATAGCTGCCATTATTCATGATCCTGATATTATAGTAGTAGATGAACCGTTTTCGGGTCTGGACCCTGTGAATACCAGGCTCATCATTAACATCCTGCTTGAACAGAAAAAGGCAGGTAAGACTATAATTCTCTCAACACATATAATGGAGCAGGTACAGACCCTGTGCGACAGGATATTGATGATCAATAAGGGCAGTGTAGTGTTATATGATACAGTAGGCAGTATCAGGAAGAAATACAGGAAGAACCTTAAGAACAATTCTGTGATCCTCGAATTTGATGGGAATATTGATGCACTTTCCGGACTTGACAGTATCAGGAAGATCATAGAACATGATACTTTTGTAGAATTAATACTACGAGATGCAGGGGACATACAGCCGCTACTTGAAGAACTTATAAAAAGAGTTGAGATTATACGGTTTGAACAAACAACTCCATCGTTAAATGATATTTTCATAGAGATCGTAGAGGGTGGCATTACTGAATAGATCATTAATAGTAGCCAGATTCGAATTCCTTAAGATCATCAAGCGCAAGCAGTTTATACTTATTACTTTTGGATTTCCTATCTTTTTTTTATTGATCATGACCATCCCGATGATGGCTAATCTAATGGCATTTGATGGTGGTCCTGAATTAAAGAGTATTGGATATATCGACCAAACAGGTTTGTTTAACCTATCTTCTGGAAACACGGCAGGATCACAGGCAATAGTATCCGTAAAAGAGATAAATGAAAGTATCGAATTTATACAATACACTGATAATACAAAAGCAGAAGAAGCTACTATTTCTAAGACGATCTCCTCATATATCATAATTCCGGATGATTACTTACAAAACGGTACGATTGAATTATATAGCACAAATAGTGGATTTGATTTCCAGGAAATGGAATTATCCACCCGACTTTCTGAAATAATCATTACGACATTATTAGCAGACAAAGTAGATGATGATATTCTGACGAGGATTGTAGAACCTGTAGATATGAAATTATTCACTATAGATTCTGCGGGTGAAATCAAGGAGAAAGGGATCTTAGATATCTTAGGTGATTTTGCTCTTCCGTTCTTTACAGGAATGCTCCTGATCGTCACTATTTTTTCAGCTTCGGGATACCTGCTAAGAGGAGTTGCCGAAGAAAAGGAGACCAGGGTTATAGAGATTATTTTATCTTCCCTATCTCCACGCGAGCTGCTTACCGGAAAGATCATCGGACTTGGCTGTGTCGGATTGTTACAGATCACCATCTGGATTTCTGTTGGCACTATGGGATCAATCTACGTTCTTCCTGTTGTGATCAAGCCATTAGTATTACTTCTGGCGTTTGTATACTTTATTCTGGGATTCTTATTATTTGCAAGTATAATGGCGGGAGTAGGTGCCATAAGTGGCTCAATGCAAGAAGCTCAGCAGCTTGTAGGTATTTTCACTTTTGTTGCAATCTCACCCATGATGTTCATGCAGGTATTGATCACCAAACCCGATGGCGCTATTTCGATATTCCTCTCACTGTTTCCATTGACATCCCCGGTTGCAATGCTGAGCAGGATCGCAGTTAGTGATGTACCTATATACCAGATAGCAGCTAGCATTTTGATACTTATTGTGTCTGTTTATTTTGTAATAATCTTATCAAGCCGGTTATTCAGGGTCGGACTTCTTATGTATGGGAAACGGCCTGATATTAGGACGATCGTGCAATATATGCGATAATGTAAATGCCTGAAAAATATGGCTTTGAGGAACACAACAATAAATCTATAGATATTATTACCTTTTCTAACCAAAAAGGGAAATATTATAATTTTTTATAAGCTTAATTTATATATGATTATATCATATTTCCCATATATGCCTACACCCGGTAAATATGACATACTTATATACCTTCATTTCAACAGCCCGACATCATTTGGTACCCTGGAAAATATCCTCAGGCGAAACATCCTATTTGAAAATCTGAACACTCAAATATTGTACAGACAAATGCAAGAATTGATCAATAGTGATTTCGTAGTGAAAAAATCGCAACCGGGTGCAAGAATTAATATTTATTCCTTAAATCTAAACAACGATTCGGTGATAGACCACCTATCCTTCTTGCTCTGGTGTAGAAAAGAAGGGATTGATCACAATGCAATCCTGAACCCGAAAATAGAGGCTGTTATCCTTCATATTCTAAAATTCATAAAAATATCACGTAAAGATCTATTAAAAAGAACAAAAGTGTCAGAAAAAACCCTCAGGAAATATATCAAAATACTGATCAAAAATAAATTCATTCACATAATCCAACAAAAACCGATGATATTCGAATTTCTCGTAAATGATGTGACATTGTGGTACCTGATAATGAAAGGCATACAAGTTCCGGATATGAAAAGCACCTGTAGAGATGCAATCTCCGGAATAGATGCAATCAGAAATATAACCAGATCAAAAGAGATGATGGATAATCTCATTAAACTACACATTTATTCCTCAACAGTCACAGAAGGAAATACTGCATCTAATGAGGATGTTGAACGTATATTACATAACCTGCCAACAGACCTAACCCCAAAAGAGATCATCGAGATTAAAAATACGAAGGATGCCCTGGATTTTATACTTAAAGAGTATAAAGATACGGATTTGAACCTTGACCTGATCAAAACCACCCATCAGATACTAATGCGTGGATTGATCAAAGAAGCAGGGATTTTCTTTGCTTCGCCTACAAAACGTATAGTCGGATCTAAATTGAAATTACCTTCTACTGATATTGAGATCAAATACCTGATAAGATCTCTTCTGAGTTATTATGATCTTAATAAAGACCACATTCATCCCCTTATATTTGGTTCGATATTTCATTTCCTTTTTGTGTCAATCCATCCATTCAAAGATGGCAATGGCAGAGCAGCAAGACTTATTCATTCTTTTATTTTATTAAAGTACGGATATCCTATATTTGCATTCGATCCTGACCGAAAATATGAGTATTTCAATTATCTTGAGAAGGGAAGAGAATCTGATCTGAGTGAATTCGTCGGTTTTATTTTGGAGGAGCATAAAAATGTGCTGGGGGGTAGTTGAGTAGAATAAAATCCTCCCTTCGGTCGGATTTTCTTGACCGACATTCCAGAGGAATGGAGGATTAAAAGATTCGTAGAATCTTCGCTTGAAGCTTCGAAGAAGCTGAAGACTAAAAGATTCGTAGAATCTTTGTTTGAGGCTCTGAAAGAGCCGAAGATTAGAAAATGTGAACGGAGTGAACATTTTCGATACATCAAGTTATACTTGATATACTATAAAAAGTAAGGCAGAGTTTTGATCGAAGTAAAATACCAGTCAAAGATTGGTAATACACTTTCACATCGCTCTTGGCTAACAATTAATACCAATACTGCTATTATCAGGGTAGTAATAAAACAGGTGGTATTTTGCAGGACTATAATATATCTCGTAAATTTCTATCAGGAAAAATCCCGGTTCATTTTATAAATCTGATATTTAGTGGATCCGATAGTATTAAGGTGATGCAATTATTTAATAAATATGATGCAATTGTAAATTAAAAAGTACATTAATTTAATGTATTTAATCAGGTGTGATAATGAAAAAACTTAAAGGAATGATTCAGGGAAATAAGACCCATGATGTGGGTTACCGGGTATTTTTACTGAATAAAGCAATGGAACTGGGAATTGAAAGGTTTCGTGCATTCAATACTTTTGAGAAGAATTTACAGGCAGTTGTATTCTATGTTGAGGCTGATCAAACTATCATTAACGAATATAATGATTTTATTAATTTGAATATTCCGGAAAATGCGCAGGTTACAGAAGTTTCATTTGAGGATTATAACGGATATGTTACAAGTATATCCGACTATATGCACCTGATTCAGGTCGAGCAGTTAAATAAAGGGATTCCAGCTATCCTTAGTATTGATAATAAACAGGATGTTACTATTGATATCCTGAAAAACGTTAAGGAAGATATTTCAGCCCTTAGAGAAAAAATTTCAATGTCCAGAAAGGATACAAAGGCTGAACTCTATGAAAAGTATGAGTATTTGAGCCGTGAGATCACATATATGAAATTCACTCTTTCTGAAATCAAGGCAAAAGTGTTGTGAATGTAATCATTTAAATTTCGGAGATACTGTAAGATGAACAATACATACCATCTGGCTATCGATCAAAACCTTGTAAGTAATATTCAATGGCTGATCACCTGTGGAGACCCGTTACGAACAGATAAAATTGCCTCCTATCTGAATGATCCTGAAATGATCGGTAATAACCGGGAATATAGAATATGGACAGGAACATTGCTAAAAACGAAAATAGCTGTGATCTCACATGGAATTGGCGGACCCGGTCTTTCAATAATGTTAGATGAAGCATTCAAGATCATGCCTGTATTAAAAGGGGTGATCCGTATCGGCACTTGTGGCGGTTTGGGCAAGGAAGCATCTGCAGGAAAAGTCGCTATTTCAGAAGGTGCAGTACGGCTCGACGGGGCATCTCCCCAGATCATTCATGACCTGGAATATCCAGCTGTCCCTGATATCAGGATGACATACGAATTGATCCGGATGTCGCAAAAACTTGAGATTCCTTATGTAAGTGGAATTACCGTTTCCACAGCAACATTTTATACAGGCCAGGGTAGAAAGGATGGTTTTCGTGGATACCAGCCCGATGAGACCAGATACAACGATGCTGTGAGATATTGGAGCAGGTTGGGTGCGGTGAATATGGAAATGGAATGTTCATTGCTTTTTATAATGGGAAGGCTTTTTAATATTCCCACAGCCTGTGTAACAGCTATTGTTGGAGAGAGGCCGGACAGTGACGATATTATTACTGAGCAGATGGATGTGGGTGTGGAGAGAGCAATAAGACTTGTTGTTGAATATCTGAGAAGTAGGATATCTGTCCGTTAGTCGTTGGGAAAGAGATAATATTTTTACCAATGTGGATATAAATTGGCTGTATAGTTTTGCTAACGGTTTGTGGATAAAAGAAATTACTGAAGGCAATTTGGGGTAGCTACTCTTTATTGTCCTTAAGGACTTATCATTGAATGATGTGATGACAAATTCATCTTCCTTAAAATATCTCAATAACATTTTTATAACTTCTTCTTCATAGGCATCTTCCTTTAATTCTACATCCAATCTTATTTTTCCTTTTGTCAATTTAAGTACTTCTTCAAGTGTAGGAATGCTCTCATCAATTTCTTTAATTTGTTTATATTTCAACTCATTTATCATTTTGTCGTTGATGAATTCATCATGATATACAATACAGATACCATCCCTTGTTTTCCTAACATCAAACTCGATCATATCCGAGTCACAAGCAATAGCTTTTTCAAATGACTCAATAGTATTTTCTTTTGATAAGGAAGACGCACCACGATGAGCAATTATTAATTTCTTTGTCATTTTCTATGTGGCCTCTTAGATCATCCATTTTCTCTTGAGACCCTTGATCTTCTCAAAATCCACATCCTGCGATATTATTATCTCAGCACCTTCAATGAGCGCAGTTGATGCGTGGATGGCATCTCTTGGCAGAATATGATATTCTTTATCTAAATTCGAGCTGCCCCATGCCCTTTGCAGTTTCCCTGAATACAGCAACAGCATCTACCGGAGATTTTTCTATCTCTAATTTTTGGTCTTTCAATTTAAATAGCACATTTGACCCTGGATAGATATGCAAGGCATGCCTGAATTCATGCGGGATCACTACCTGCCCTTTCGGACCTACTTTCATTATTGTTTCCATTATGCCTGATCCCTTAACATAAATAAGTATAACTTGTACTTATACATATGTTAATGTTACAGGGCGTAAATCTCAATTCAATTCTTCAATCGTTCTATTATCACAGTTATCACCTTGACCTGATTAAGATCACCCGGAACAGCAAGCTATCTTGCTGTATGTTAAACCTAAAGTAAAACAAACATTATTAAAAAGAAGAATTATAGTAAAGTAAATATACCTATAAATCAAATAAAGATACATGGAAGAACAACTCATAAAAACATTTTTAAGACAAAACGTATGGTGGAACACAAATAAGGTACCAGTCGAACTTAAACAGGAATTCATAAGACCAAAAGTGAAAGAGATTCTGGAATATCTGGAACTCGATCGAATTCTTATACTTCTTGGTGCCAGACGTGTCGGTAAGACAACGATGCTGCATCAGCTTATAGACAATCTTATCAAAGGGGACATAGAGCCCGGGAATATACTATACATAAGACTTGATGACCCTTTTGTGAACAAATACCCGCTTATAGATATAATCGAGACATATAGGCATTATAAATTGCCAAACGGTACTATCTACCTCTTTTTAGACGAAGTACAGCACATGTCGCAATGGGACCTATGGCTAAAAACAATATATGACCAAAAAGAAAATATCAGGATAATAGCTTCAGGCTCGGCAGCAGTTCAGCTAAAAAAACAATCCGAAAGCCTTTATGGCCGGTCACTCGAATTTATGATACATCCGTTCTCTTTTTTCGAGTTTGCACTATACATGCACCAGGATGTTAATAAGTTGTTGCAATTACAAAACAAGATAAATTTCGATGAACTCGATTTCGATATAAATGCAGCCGAACTGATCGAACTTGAAAGTGAAATGACATTACTCTTAAATAGATATCTTGTCAGAGGCGGATTTCCCGAGATATTTCACATATCAGACCTGACAAAAGCCTTCTATGTTCTTCGTGATGATGTGATGAACAAGGCAATATACCATGATATTGTAACACTCTTTAAAATAAAAGAGCCGCAGATAGTAGAATCTCTTATGATATATCTTGCGGATAATAGTGCGCAAATACTGAACAAGGATGAACTCTCTAAAGATATGGGAGTTCCTAAACCGACCATCTATACATATCTTGACCACTTAAAACGGGCTTTTCTTGCAAAAAATTCGAAAAACTACTCCCGATCTATTAAAAAAATGCTTCGAACAAGGGAAAAGTGGTACATACCGGATGCAGGTATTATGAATATGTTAAACTACAGAAATGAAACATTACTGTCTGATGGCACGTATCTGGGACATTTAATTGAAACAATTATCTTTAACCATATACTTACGTTTACTGAAATGCACAATTACAAACTCGCCTACTGGCGTGATAAAAGTAAATCTGAAGTAGATATTGTACTTGATATGCAAAAACAGGTAGTTCCGATTGAAGTAAAATACAGCTCAAAGATAAGTAACAGGGATGTTAAAGGTGTTCTAAAATTCATGGATAAATTTGATGTGGATAAAGGCATACTTGTGACAAGAAATATTTTCAAAAAAGAAAAATTTGGTGATAAAGAGATAATATTCTTGCCGGTGTGGGTGCTGTTGATGTCAGTATAAATTAGCTGTATAGTATAGATAGGGGATTAAATTATATGTAGCACCTGTATCAAATGCCATTTCAATCTTTTTTTTCTCATTTTTTATTCCTATTAAAGTAACAGTTAACGCTATAATTGATGATTTCGGATCAAAATTGTATTTCATTAAAAGCCACCGCATAACCCTTTTTTGGGATATCACCTGTATAAAATTGATGGGTGTATTTTCCCTTCATTTTTTTCAGTACTTCATAAATCTCATCTCTTACTTACTATGAGCTATCAGTTCAACCTGGGTTGGTATTCCTTTTTCATCTTCATCAATAACTTCAACTAACACCCATTCATCCTTATATTGCCTTTTAATTTAATTCGGTGTTATCATAATATCACCAAGTACATCCTTTCATAATAAATACAATGAATGTTATGGTAAATAAAATAGATTATTTCGAAGGAATTGAAATAGAAACAGGAAATATGAAAGAACCCCTGAATTAAATAATTGATGTTATGGAAGTAATAAACTCCGTACTTCCGTGAGCAAGCACTTCGAGTCTGCCTTTGCCATCTCATCAAATAAACGCAAGACCCGGTCCACGATTCCGTCATTTCTATTGATCATCCGTGCTGCCGTATAAGCATTTATGGGATCAGATATGTGGTTTCTATCGTCTTCACACAGGGATAAACCGCACAGAGCCAGACCATATCGTGCCCAATTTTGAAGTTGAGTATGTCCAATCTCATCAGCAATCTCCAGCGCCTGATCATAACAGTTTATCGCTTTTTGATATTGTCCCATACTATAATATGCTGATCCCAGATTACCTACGCTCCTCTGCTTCAGATAAGGGTCGCTAAGCTTATCTCTAAGGCGTTCATGCAGCTCTGCCACAAGCTGAAAATGACCCCACAGCAATAGATAATCTAAATCAATTTCCAGCAGCACACCCGCCGCAGTATCGTAATCCTCTCCTGCGCAGCACAGGTCAAACTCTGCCAGTTGCGGGTTTAAGTCTTCAATCGTCTTCCAGCTCTTCTCTGGTGTTCGCACCTGAGCACTATCCACGCCCGGAAGGTAGGGCTGCAACAAATAATCAACTGCAACCGGTTTTATAGGCCGGTCATAAACCGCAAGCGCCTGCATCACCTGCTGCGTGCTGCGGCAAGCTTAGAAAAGCGTGCAGTGCTTCATTCAGTTCTGTATTACTAATATTATGTGTCTCAGGATCAATTAAATCTTCAAGATTGTTCAGCAGGAGTATTACTTTTCCTTGCGGGAAAGCCCCCAGAAAAGGAATACCTTCGCTCACAGGTGCAAGTTTTGTGGCTTTCTTTTTTAATTCAAGTTCAAGTTCATCTCTCAAAAAGGCGCTAATTCTGGAATGTAGTAGATGAAGATCGGCTTTTTCGTCACAGAAAACAATAAAATCATCCATATATCGCAAGTAGCTTTTTACCTTGAGATGATCCTTGATATAGTGATCAAGCTTATCAAGATACATGTTGGCAAAGTACTGACTTGTCAGACTTCCGATAGGGATACCTTTCCCCGGATGGTTGGAATTATGGTCCGGTATTCAACAAGTATAGTCCAGAAATATTCGTTCTTTCTATCAAAGAAATGGCTTTCCCATTGAAGTATTTCCTTATCAGATAGAAAATTTGAGAGAATGCTGTCATTAAAGGTCTCTGATATCTCTTCGTATTTCAGTGTGAATATTTTTAACATTTGCTAATATTTAATGGAGTTGTTGTTGTTTTGCCGTCCTGCGGACGGTTTTTTATGGCTTCGCTGTTGAGGCTGTGCGGCTCACGCACGCACAGCCTTTGATTGTTGTCATTATTTGAGCATTATTATATTGAATGTAATGTAAGAGGTAAAGTGATAAAGAAGAAAGTAGTTACAACTCCTTGAGAAGGCGAACGCCGAGGGCGTCGTGGCGGTCGCCCGGGACGTTGCTGCTACGGTTCGCTGACCGGCAGTGAACAGCAAAGTTGATCCAGCCGCCGCCACGAGCCCCCCGGCGGGGGCCATTTCCATCCTCCCAAGCATTACCATCTATCGGTGCACCTTCATAGTCATCATGCCATTCATCCTGCACCCATTCCCAGACATTGCCACTCATGTCATATAATCCCCATTGATTAGGTTTCTTCTGACCAACTGTATGAGTTTTTCCATTCCAATCATTACTGAACCAATCATCTTTATCATATCCAAAATAATCACCTTTTTTAGGTGATCTTGAACCGGAATTTTCCATATACCACGCATAATCACCAAGTCTTGATTCATCATCTCCATAGCAATATTTCGTTGTAGTCCCTGCACGAGCCGCATATTCCCATTCCGCTTCAGAAGGAAGGCGGTATTTATCTGTGCCTTCTTTTTCATTGAGCTTCTTGATAAATTCCTGAGCATCATCCCAGGAAACAAACTCAACAGGTAAATCATCACCTTTGAATTTTGAAGGATCATCTCTCATAACCGCTTTCCATTCACGTTGGGTAACGGGATAAATGCCGAGATAAAATGGCTTGTCAATATTTACTTTATGCACAGGTTTTTCAAAACTATATTCATCAGATCCTATCATGAACTCACCTGCCGGAATATGGGTGAATTTCATGCCAACACTATTGCCCTCTTTAACGAACTTCTCCTGTGTTTTTTTCTCCTGTTCGGCTTTTAATCGTTCTTCTTCTTGTTCTTTCTCCTTACGCTTACGCTCAAGCCTTTCTTCACGTTCATGCTCAATCTTCGCCTTACGTTTGGCCACCTCACGTAACCGTTCTTGATCGGCAATATAACAGTTATTACACAAAGTCCCATCACCACGCTTGCGTTCATCCCTGAACCATTCCTCACAGGTTTCGCAGAACTGTGCACCGCATCCGGTGCAAATTAGAGATTTGTTGGATTCGGTGATGAGGTTGCGGCAGGCGGAACATTCCACCCTGTTATTTGATGAATAATTTACAATTCTCTGTTGTTCTGATATCTGCTTTTCCAGCTCAGCGATATCAGTCTCAATGCGCACTTTCCGGACCGGGTCTTGAGCACGGCGTAAATCACGCTGAGCATCTTCCAGAAGGTTCTTATAGGCTTGCAGCACTCCTTTGGGCGAACCCAGCCATTCCAGATGGTTGCGTAGTTCTGCCAGAGCGATGTTAAAATCATCCGTAAAATTAATATATTGACGGTTTTCCAGACGGAAAGGAATATCAGCATCAGCATGAAGTAAAACTGGTATAATGGGTTTTTTATACTTAAGAGCACGTGTCCATTCAGGCTTACAAACCGATCTATCTTCGACACTGTCATGTGTCATGACAAATATCAGATTATCGCAGGTACGAATTGCCTCAGCTATCTGCTTATCCCAGTCCTGCCCTGGCTTTATATCACGTTTATCCAACCACACCGGGATTGATGGGGGTCCGGCTTTAAGTTCATTATAGAGCCGGATCACAAAATCTTCTGCATCTACTGAAGAATAACTGATAAATTGATGATTGGTCACTATTCACCTCTCATTCCCAGATTGTTGTTCACGCAGTTTAGCCAGTGCATCTTCCATCCGCACAATCCAGCCAGTAAGTTCGCCTTGCAGGACTGTTTCCGTGTGTTCCACCAGCTTGCTGATATTCCCCTGATCTGTTTTTTCATATTCTGATAGAGCAGTCCACCACATCCGGATGTTAGTCAGGTCTGTTGCTGTCTGGTTGTAGTTCGTCAATGTATTTTCTATCTGTTGATATTCAAGGAATATTGTCAGAGCACCTACTATTGATATTGTTAATGCGATCCATATTTCCAATCCCACAGCCGCCAGAAAAGTACCTGTGCCGCCAAGGATGTATATCGACCATTGGTAGCGTTTTAAATCTCTCTCCAGTTTGTTGGTTTTATCCTGATAATAAGTGAGTTGGTCGCGAAGGCGGATAGTGATATAGCGTTCTGGTGTAAGGAAGCTTAATCCATCATCCTTACCAGCCGCACTATCCATATCAGGTGGAATTTTACCTTTGTAAGGATGTAACGCTGCCTGGTTCACGTCTGTTTGCATCAGTTGACGGGTGATATATTCCAGTACATTTGCCAGTTTCCCTTCATGGGAGAGCTGCGAAGTCTGTTGATCTGTATGGATTTTTACTCCAGAACGACATAAAAATATTTCTCGCTTGATCGCTTCAGCACTGGCACGCAGCAGAACCCACTTGTTACCTGCTTTGAAACGGTTGGCTGCTGCTATCAGTATCGATATAGTGATTGGTATGACGATGATGATATAATGAAGTGCTGTATCCAGCAATAAACCATCATCTTTCATGACCCATATGCTCAACTGGATCGGGGCCTGAATCCGGGACTGGATCAATACAAGTAGTGTGACGAAAACTCCCAGGTAAAGAATCATTTTTTGCATTTTTTTAAAACTATCTTGCTGGCTTATTGCATTGGCATCATAGAGTGCAAAGCGCTCCCAGGCCAGTTTTAGTGTAGGTTCCATGTGTTTGTATAACTGACTGGTGATCATATACTCCAGCTCTTCAGTCGAACCATCCAATGAAAAAAGATGAATGTCACCATCAGCAATGATCTCAGCCATCACCGGATCTTTGATAGAGGAATCGTCTTTTTTTTTAAGCCTGGTAATTTCATTAGCCAGAAAACCGGTCTTTTCAATAACAATGATAGGGCATCCCAGACGCACGCTTAATAGCATTTCCTTTTTGGAGATACTACCACCACCGACAAGTACCGTCACAACAGGAATACCTCTTGATAGGATTTTTACTAACTCGAACATAGTTTCGGTCTCAATGCCCCATTCTCTACCTTCCACTAATACAAAGTGAGAATGGTTCGGATCAAGAGGCGCTCCGTTCTCAATGCTTCCTTGCTCCGGTCCCCCTGGATAAGTAACCTTTCCGGCAGGCGCTACTCCAAGCAAGATAGACTTTCGCCCCTGGTCCGCAACACCCTGGCCCATCAACTCCATAACACCTGCTTGCGTGCCGCCGTCTACTATCAAAGCACCTGTATTAATAGCAGCGCGAGCAATGCCACGACCAAACAACTGAATTAATGGAGGTTTTATAGATGCATCAAGCTTATCAGCATTACCAATAATTAGAAATAGTGTTTTCGGATGAGGAATATCTAAGGCTTTTATGGTGTGGATTGCGGATGTGCAATCGGGTGTTTCCACTAGATATGCATTATTACAGTTTGGAAAAGATATCTCTTTTTTATTTTGAATAATCTGAAGCATATCGATTATTTTCCTTAGTTTTAATCCACCCTGATATTAATTAGTTATTGTGCAAGTCATATTTAATATTTTTCTTTTTAAAGTAAATCAAGTATAACTTGATATACATAGTATAATCCTCCCTTCTATCGAATTTTATTTGTGGTTGTTAATTAACACCGAACTTTTCATCACCTGTAGGTGGCAATAGCTTTATCAAATCTTCCTCTTTATCACAGACCCATCCCGCATATGTACCGTTTCATATTCTTCTTTTTTGGATCCTACCTCATATTTATGGTATAGCATAGCCTCAAGCCGTCCTATACCCAGTACTCTTCGAAGCATCACACTATCTTCACTGTCCCTCTTAGCAGGTGTAGCCGGAGAGCCTATGGATAATTTTTTCTTTGAATAGATGGCACCACCCGTCATACCAGCACCTGCATATCCTTTAGCATTATTAACTACCAACCTGCCTGCCTTCATATATGCTCCTGCAAATTCATCTGCCTTTCCTCTTACAACAACAGTACCCCTGTCAAGTCTGGATGCAGTATTCAGACCAGCATTACCGGTAATATGGACAATACCTCTGCGCATGAGAAGACCTGTTCCATTATAAACATCATGCTCTACATTGACAGTCCCACGACAGTCCATTCTTGCACCAATAGTCCCCCTCAGGAGACCGTCGCCGATGGTCATTGTGTTCTCGGTCTCGTTAAGGGAATTTTGTATTAAAACATCATTTTTTAGTCCATTGCACATGATATCTGTGATAGAACGAAATTTACGGTACCCATCGATATGCGATTTAACTTCAATTATATTACCCATAGGTTCTTTGATGGTCCCGCTGGTGTACAATATACCATTGACCATTCCCATACCTGCTTCTGCACCAATATCACCGTCAATAAATACCCTGCCTGTCGGTTCATGTCCTCCGGTGCCTCCGAAATGCTTAATATCAACCCCCATATTATAAGCGAATCTTGCACCCACATCACCTATAATACAAAGATCACCACCTGTTCTAAGTACTTCTACAAGGTCCTGATAAGTATATGAGCCTGTTATTTGATGAGGAACCATCGATTGTGGGTTTAACTGCTGGTTTTGCCAGTAGAAATTGAACGTATAATCACACAGGTTATCTACCGGTGATGAAAGTTCGATCTTTTTGATTGCTATTCGTTTCATCAGGATTCAAGCACACTAACATCCGGGTTTTTCTCACCGAATTTCTCAATCAGTTGCGCCATCACTTCATCCCTGGATTTTCCTTCACCCTGTAGCCTTTTGATCAATTGGTAGGCAGAAAAAAGCTGCGAAGGTCCTATTTCCGATGCAAAGTGGCCGATTCCCTGATTCCAGACAAAGAGCGAGAAAAGTTCATCCAGTTCATTAACAGTAACACCGGCAAAGTATGCTTTCACCAGTTCTCGTGTTGCCTGTCGATGACGACCGGCACCCACTGCATTGGCAAGAGAGAGCAGGTATTTAGTCTTCTGGTCTATAGCAGGGTCTTCTTTATTCCAGACAAGTTGCCAAAACTGTGATGCTATCTTACCAAGTGCTTTATCAGTTTTTCCAAGATTGGCAAGAGCTGCCGGGTGCAGCGGGACTTTCACACCTGTGGTTTTTCTTATACTCTTTATCCGGTAAAAATACGCCCTGTATTCATTATCAGAGACTTTTTCAGTCATGTGTTCAAAACCAAGGTCAGATAGATTGGAATAAAGTGGGACCGGCTCGAAACTCTGGATCACGCATATTCCAGTATCTTTAGCTAGATTTTCACACTTTTTTAGAACACTCTGCAGGAAATTACCCACGTGTCCTCTACCATCTAATATCTCAAAAGATTCTCTTTTATCTTTCCATTCTTCACTCATTAATAACAACTTCCTATATCTATCCTTATTTATTTTGATATCTAATTCTGGCATATAATATTACATATAATGTTACATACAATATACAGCAAAAAAGATATATAGTTTTTTACATATTATCAACATAATAATGATAAAGTCAAACACTAAATCTATTGATAGGCAATTACTCAACGCACTACTGACACTTAATCTGACCCGCCAAGAAGCACATGCATATTATACATTAGTATTAAACGGCGTGATGACTGCAGAGGATATTAGTAAGAAAATCAATGTTCAGTACCCCATAGTGTACAGAACACTTGGAGGACTCAAAAATAAAGGATGGATAGACTCTACCTCTGAGCGCCCTAAGAAATACCGGGCATTACCACCAAAAACTGCTGCAACCTATTCCGGGAACCAGCAAATATCCATGATCAACGAATCAATTGGATTAATAACCGACCTGCTGGAAACTCTATATAATGAAAGCCAGGAAATGTCCCTACAGGAAGTATGGAGTGTGCAAAGCCTGGATAATGTGATACGAAAGATCTATGATATCTCAGAACGAACAAATAATAGGATATATGGTGCGGTAACAGGTCCGATAGATGATACGACTTTTAACTTACTATTTGGAAATATCCCTGCACACATATCGATAATTGTACAGATTATAGGTCCTCCTATAGTTGATATTGATGATAAACTTAAAAAACACCTTAAAATTAAGCAGCCAAAATTTGAAATGAATAAAAAGACCTTTCCCATGGGTGATTTTAATGCCAAAACCAAAGAAAAGTTTTTACAGAATGTCCATGGCAACAGGTTCATTTCAGTCCATCTATTATTTGATGAAAAAGAGGCGCTGTGGATCAACCTTCCATACAAGGACAATATAGTGATCAGAGAGAAGGTATGGGCAAACTGGATAATTGATCCTGAGTATGTAAAGCTCATTGGATCAGGGGATTAGATTCAGTGCAATCTTTAATAATGATCCTCGATATTAATAATAATATTAAAAACCCCCACTTAATTTCACTTTATCTCATTTCATTTCACATTTTAAGCTCTATCTATTTGTTTATTTGCGCCTCGACTGCAGACATATTATAACCAAAAACCCACATAGTGCAGATACAATCCCGAAACCGGGTGTAGATGTACTTTGAGTTTCAGTATCCTCTTTTTGATTGTTATCTGATGACAGATCAACAAGATTTAGGCTTTCACCTGGCTTTGTTGCCTTGGTCTGGATTCCGGATGTGTCCTTCTCGATCTCGTATCCCAGTGCCTCAAAGTCGATCCTGTGATCCTCGTGGCAGTCCTCGCATATAAGCGCCTCATTTTGCAATGCATTATCGTCATTGGGTGTCCGGTGTTCCCAGTCGCGTGATATTTCAGCGGTCTGTACCTTACCATATGCTGTGATGTGGCATGTTGTACAGTAGATCCTGTCTGCGGGTTGATATTAGACTGTGATCATAACGCCACAATCAATATACTCAATAATGTAGGGTAGGTCCTCCCCGAATTAATGCCTGTGGAGATGCTCGTTGGAACGTCTCAGAAACAGGATGTTCCGGACTTGTAGTCCGGGACATCTCACTAATCATTACTTAAGTACACCCTTTGAAAACTCATCAAATCCTATCCGTTCTATAAAATTACCCAGACGTTCTTTTGGTTTAGCATTTGCCTTATAGTAGTCAATAACATCTTGTGTCACTTTCATTGCATCAGAGTCTGACTCAACATAAGTCAGTTCATTTGCAATTCTCGGCTTTTTGCCAGCTTCACCACCAACTACTACTTTAAATCCGTTCTTAAATCCAAAGAACCCAATATCTTTCACCCATGATTCACCACAGCAGTTCGGACATCCGGATACTCCTATCTTGAACTTGGCTGGCAGATTCATACCATGATATGCATCATGCAGTGCCATCCCAAGGCCCAAACTATCCGAGACTGCTCTTTTACAGAATGCGGTTCCCGGACAGATCTTGACACTTCGTATACATAGCCCGATTGCAGCACCCGGATTCATTTCAAGGTCTTTCCAGACATTATCCAGATCTTCTTGTTTAAGCCCAACAATAACCATCCGCTGTGCACTGGTAATCTTTATAGCAGCGGCCTTATATTTTTCTGCAGTTTCTGCGATCTTTCGTAGAATTTCCGGCGATACTACACCAGCGGGTGTATCAGGTGCTATCGCATATGTTTCTCTATCTCTTTGCAATACTGCTCCTTTCTCAGGAAGGTCTGTTTTCTTTTCATTAGACAATTTATTAGCCTCCTACATTATTATACCAATAATTTTTATTATCAATATATAACTTTATGGTACGAAAATCGTCAATATCTTCTAAATATATATGCAGATTTCCAGAAGAAGTAACACCCAGATCTTCCATTGCTGTTAGATCACCAGGATCCCTTCTCCACAGCCTCTCGAATAATATATCCTGCCTTATGTAATATGGTATCTTTGAGTTGCACATCCCTATCCATACTGGCTGTACATGGATAAGAGTGGTGAGCATTCGAGACCGTTTCTTTATAATCTGCAGTGTCTGACCACTTTAGTTTCCTGGCAACAAACCATGTGCTACCACAAGGCGCATCCCTGATAACTTCTACTCTGGTAAATAAACTACCATCCTCACTCAAACGTATCCTTAGTTCAGGCTTACCAAACCCGAGCTCTACGAACTTATCAATCACAGGCTTACCTGTTAGTGTTAATGAGCAGAAAGGTTTGGGGAACTCACACTCAACATTTATGGATTCAAGTTTCTCTTGTATCTGTTTTTGTAGTCCCGGTGGTGCCCAGCCAGGCTCTTCTACAGGTACTATCACTGCCCTGGCATTTATTGATCCGGCTAATACAGGTATATCAGCCAGTAGATCAGGGTGAATACCCAGAACAATGATCAGATCACACTGCTCAATCTCAGGAAACATATCTGACGGATCTTCAATAAACTCGGGTAGATCTGTCGGAAGTT